>SDBT01020834.1_pt1 | contig 10248 bp, 8 predicted proteins | sample 2277101 | NCBI WGS metagenome assembly SDBT01 (sample SAMN10404973, study PRJNA504765) | marine sediment metagenome | isolation source: marine sediment core GS10_PC15, 103 cmbsf | place: Arctic Ocean: Southern Knipovich Ridge | collected 2010
GATACTCACGTGTAGTACAACGACATCTAGACGGCTTCGGGGAATATATAAACCTTCATATAACATTATCACCATAGATGGGAAATTGAAAATTGAAAAAAAAGAGGTTATGGGAAATCCTTCAATAATTTATGAAGGACCTTACTGATATTGACGATCCCAAAGTCGAGCGTTCAACCAAGATGACTAGATATCTGTCATTTTGCTGGTTCATTGCAAGTCTGAATTGGGCCTCAGAATGCCCCCTGATCAAAATTTTACCCACCCAAATCGATTTTTATATAAAAAAGCAAGAGGATTATATGATTACTGAAATTTGGTAAAAAGTAGTGAGGGGTTAAAAAACAAAGTTACAGCGCTATAACTTTGATTTTGATGATAAATAAACTGCCTCAAAAAAGGCGTCAATCAAAGCAAGTATATACCACGCTCTGACTGTAGAGACTCCATTCTCAATTGAGATATCTGAGCCCATATCAATTTGAGCAGCAGAAGGAGTTACACAACGTAGCTTGACTGCGTGTCCATTTTTTCGGGTAAAGATCACCGTTATGCTCATTCAAATCTGACTTAGGAAGAATTATAAAGTCTTGTAAGGGAAAGTCGTATATTATTCAAACTTGGTCTTAAATGCCCTTATAATCTTTGAGTACTTTTCAAACAAAGGTTTTAAAACTTTCTTTGTATTTTCAACAAATTCATTCTTATCGATAAAATATGTGAGGTAAAATTCTGTCTTATTATCTTCCTTCGTGATTTCAGGGTGCTTGAGAGAATTCCCTTTATCTAACTGAATATATTTCTCTCTAAATTTTGCTAATGCTTCCTTGTTATTTGAATAGAACTCAAAAGTAATATCCTTAAATATATGGGATTTCATATCTTCAAAAATACCTACCGATATTATTCGCTCCGGGAATATCCATTTATTAATAAAAAGTCTTTCAAGACCCCAATCATATGTATCAGGAGAATGACGGAATCTTGAATAGCTATCTTGAAAACCCATTTCATTTAAAAGCTCTTCAATTTCCTTTTCTATCCTAATCACAAATTGATCTCTGTCCTTTGTTAATGGGAGAATACTATTATCAATAGCTTTTGCCATATCTTCTAAGGCCATTCTCTTTTCTGGAATAAGCAACCCTTTTATATCTTTCTCATATTCATATACTTCAATTCCTGATAGATTACATGCCAATCTTGCTTCTTGACTGCATGAGGGGACCACAAGAATCATTATTGGAGAAACTAAGACACTACCAAATACATTTAACAGTTCAGAATCTTCATTTGTTAATTCTGGAATGACCCTGGCCCTATACTCCAAAATTTGTCCAATATTCTCTCTGTAATAAGGAACTGCTTTAAATTCAATTAGAACAGGTCTTCCACTTAACTTATCTCTGAGAAGGAGGTCAATTCTTTTACTTTCACTGATATTGTATTCCATTCCTTTGTTCTGTAGCTCAGGTATTCGTTCATAATTGATATTCAACAACCATGGAAAATCGGTTATAAGCTCTTGTACTTTTTTTTCTTCAATGTTCATGCTAGCTTTCCTATTGAAAAAGTTATAGGGATAAATTCCCTTTTAACATATATTTATTTAGCATCAAGTGAAACATCTTACCATGATTTGGATATCTTAGATGTAACAATTCGTGCAAAACAGCTTCAGTTCTTTTACCTTTGGATTCTTCCAACAAGGAAGGATCAAAAGTTAATCTTCCTTTTAAAGAGCAGCTTGCCCATTTTTTGGTCATTCTTCTAATGTGGGCTTAAAGATTATTACAATTTGCATTTATTTTCTACATTTTTAGAAAAAAAGGTATTAAATGGAAAGTTATTCACTAGCCAGATAATTCATCAGTTTAGAATGGTTATTATTGAAGGCTTCAATAAGTTCAGTATTATTATTCTTCAACGTCTCATCAATTTTGTCTGTCCCTCTTGTTGATTGCACATTAGACCAAATACCTAATATGACAGAATTACCGCCTGTACCGCATGCCTCAATGTGGCCCTTTTTCGAGGGGGCCTAATTACTTTCGCCATATGCTATCCTTTCCTTTAGTTTGATTATTAATTTCTCCTCAAAACAGATACGATGATTTATTGCCATAGTAATTTTCCACACAAACATACGCCTATTCATTAATATATATGGGTAGACAAAGACCTCTATCCAAAGCGTTGGCGATGCAGAAAGATGGTTCGGAATATAATTTAGAAACATTGCGGAATGAAGGAATCAAACAAGCGTGCCTGCAGATCGTGCCTAACCAACGGATTAGGACAACTCAAAGCCTCAGAAAAGACAGAAAGGAAACTGCCATTATGGCTATATCTTCTGAGCTATAATTCTGGTGGTTTCATCTTGGTGAGTTACATTGATAACAGTGCAAGGCACCGAACCAATTACAATACGTGAGCCTACATCTAATGTCGAATCACATGATTCCGATGGGGCTTCAATTATCAGTTCATCCCCTTCAACATGGCCATTCACACCATGCGCATGGAATGATGCAGTCACGACATCGTCATCATCCAGGAAGCGGGCTGCTTCCAGAACTCCATTCTTCAATGTAACCATAGCTTGTCTCCATTGTATTTTTCCTTCATCCTCAAAAGCATTGCTCAACACCTCCAAGACGCATGGCTTTGCGACTGCGGGATCTGCAACCCACGATCGAAAAGGACTCGGAACCCCATCGGTGATAACTGCCCTTTCAATCTGGCAAGCAATAGAAATAATCGACTCGGCTCTATTCTTCGCCATCATATATAACCCACGCGGACTCGGATCTTGATATCGCCCTATGAAGAAAAGGGATGTCTTGGTATTTGTGATGCCCGTTAAGGAATAATCGTCTAGCACTAATTGCTCTAAGTTTGGAGGCGATGCATCTTCGTGCACACCAGTGTTGGTTATGATTTCAAGGCTAGTAACAGGGTCCCCGGCAAGATAATCATCGACAATTCTGCTGGCATTATCCTTTATAGTACAGAAGAAGGCAGCGGCAACATATCTAAGCCACTTCGATTCAGGAACACCATCCGGCGTGGGATAACTGCTGAGAATGTGTCGAAACAGAGACACAGTTAGAACTTCATTCCCCCGACCATCGTTATGACCTAGCTGTAACAGCATTATTGCAGCAGCTACGGAAAGAGCATTATTGATAAGCGTATTGGATATCGGGCGCCCCTCTGACGAGGCATTGAGGCCTTTGCCCAGGGCATAGCAGGCATAACCGAAACGTGACATCACACCTTCCCCGAAACTCATATCCCATCCAAGAGGAACAGTCTCTCTCCCTCCGCCACCACCTCTAGCATTGACTACTGGTCCTTTCAGAAAACCCATCAGGTATGCTTCTTTTGCACGAGTTCTTTCATTTGCGCCCGTTGTGCCCTGCTTCTCCTGAAAGCCTCGGGCAGTTCTGTAAGACGTCTCGCCTTCGTTCCTAAGAACATCCTCACACCAATGCGGCCATAAACCAGACAGGAGTTCATCTACATACATAAATATCGGCATTGCATTCATACTATCACTCCTGATGCCTTACTAAACATTTTACACCTTCCTCAATTCCAAAACATGCTCATAGGCAATCTTTCCGCCCGCTCCGTTGCGAGGGATAGATGTTCTATGATCTCGTATGGCATACTTATAGTATTTTGACCACTCAAACCCTACACTCTCGGCGAGGAATGCAATTATCCCATGAGTCCTAACAGGAATACCTCTGATATCACTATTACCCACAATAACATGATAGCTACCACCAGCACGCAGAGAACGATGTACGCAGGTCACATTCCTAAGCATATCTTCGAAATAACCCCTAACAGTCTTTGCTCTAACAGAATCAACCTTAGATATCATTTCAATTACTTCCTCGGCCTCTGAACCAAGGCTAGGCCCCTGGTCTACACGTCGTAAAGTATCACCCACATGATGCTCTCGCAAACCGGAAAACAACTCATCAGAACCACAACCCGCCCAAGCACTCTCCAACTTTATACAGCGCACATAATCAAGTGCGTTAATATATGGCGGAGATGTAATCGCAATATCGTACTTCATTCTCGATGAAAACTGTGTCGCATCGTTGCCAACCCAGATTATCTCATTCATCTTATGGTCAACTGTTTCACTGAAGTTGCCTATAGCTCTAATATGGGTCTTCGCACTCTTATCGAAAGCCTCAGGCACACTAGCAGACTTCTTAATATATTTCTTTGAGATATATGGTTTCAGGCTCTGCCTCTCAGCTTTTGAGCACGGACGAATCATATCTGCAAATACAACTCTAAAGAAATCTCGATAGTCCGTATTTTTGTTGGTTAGATCCCATATCGCTGTCTTCATCGTCAATAGCTCAGAGAAGGCTTTCTTGCTAAACCAATACTCAATATTCTTTAGCGATGGATAAAGAGTTTTATCTGCCTCATATTTAGCCCACGAGGAAGAAATATTTTCGGCTATTGCCTCCAACGAACGAATTCTCTTTGCAGAAAAAGATGTAGTCCTCACACGCGAGATCAATCGTGCAAATGGATCAAGCTCGACACCGCCCACCCTGCAGCCGGCTAGACAAGCCTCCACTGCAGTGGTCCCAGACCCCATAAACGGATCAAGCACACGCAACTGCTTACTTGTAGACAAACGTTTCTCGTCGAAAAGTATTGCACGAGGGACTAACGCAATGCTCCTCGCAGGATATCGATTGAAGATCCGGTGGGAATACTGTTCAAATGTCCTGGTGTTCGGAAATCGAATCTCCTCCGACCATTCTACCTCGCTGGGTGAAAACACTGCTCCTTTAGTTGCGTTCAACACTCGTTACTCCTTCTCAATAGCACCATACTCTCCCTCAGATACTCCTTGTCTGTCATCCTCCGATACTGCTGTGAAGATGGAACTATGTTCCTGTACACATCGATCCGCTCCGCCAAATATCCATGCTTCCGAGCGACCTCTACAATAAGCAGATCGGTTGCTATTGGTATCCCGCCATAAACGGAATTACTAACGACAAACCCTAACGGAGCGTTCTTCTTTAGATGTTTTTTAGCACCCAAAAGAAACCTGCCCAGATCTTTAAAATAGCCATCAAGCATCCCTGGTATTTTCTTAGACCATAATTTTTGTTCGCTTAACAGGGGCCGGATTAATCCATGCACAATCTCACTACCACACTCAGCATTTCTTTCATCCCAAGTAGCGTGAACGTGTGAACGTATAGACTTTTCACGAAAACGTTTCTGGCAATCCCGTGAGAGAAAGAAATCTCCAAGCCACAATTCACACATATAGATCTTGCTATAATCGAAGCAATTGGCGTACGGCGGTGATGTGAGTACACAGTCGTACTTCTCACCCTTCTTTTCATCTTGAAGTTCAAGAGATGACCCAAGAACAAACTTGGAGGCGATCTTCTTCCTCTGACACATAATATCACCGCGATAAATAGAAAGTTGCGCGACCATAGCGGTCCTAACCTGATCCATTGCACTTCCAATCATACCATCATATGCACGCCTCGTTTTTCGCTTCAATCCATTGCCCGCTTTGCGATGCGTTGAGAATTGCTCCACAATACTCAATAGAGATAGGCGAAAAAGAGCATGTACCTTATCATCTGTAATCGATTGGACATGGGCTTTGGCTCGAAGCAGTGCTTCCATGTATTTATCATCAAAATATGACACCACCGTCTCGTTATCGGGAGGAGAAAGGGGCTTGGGCAATCTGCCTTTGCTCAGAGACTCGAGCATTGCATCAAAAACAGCCATTTGTTCTTTAGACAATGTAAGAGTTTTCGTCTTTGCTATAAAATGGGCCAGCGGATTAACATCGTACCCCTTTCCGCATCCCCCCATCATCGCGCACTCCATCACAGCTGTACCTACACCAGCGAAAGGGTCGAGCAAACGAACTTCCGCCCCCCCCAATTCCTCGGAAATAAAAGATTTCACGAAAGATGGTGAAAAGCCTTCCTTATACGGAAACCATCTGTGCCGAGGTTGAGTCATAGATTCATTGAAGTTAACAGGGCTGTCATAGGTCACGCACTCAGCCTTACGCACCACCTCCACTGATGACTGGATATCTCTATAAGACTGAATAATATTTTTGTACTTTCTAGAATTCATGCTAGCGACTCAACAAAAGCCCAGACCTCATCACTCTGAAGATCTTCACGCACGGGCACCCTCATTGCGTAGATTTCACGATCAAATCCCTCTATGGGAACTACATCAAATTCCTCACCCGGATACGCCAATACGCCAACTTTCTTCTCACATTCATCAAATTCCTCAAACCTTGAATATGAGAGATACGAGATAATTTGAGCAACCTGTGAGCTAGTAGCTATATCAGTACGGTACTTGGCGTCTACTACAATCCCGACACCCGATCCACGATTGACTACTATGTGATCTGGCTTTATAGAGTGATCATCATCAGCTGCGGCATCGCCCATCGTGTAATAGCCAATACGGGATGATCGTACGTCACAAAACTCATTACATGTAGACTCAAGTACCTTACCAATGTAGTCTTCGAAAAGAAGATCCATATCGGCAATCATTCCCCAATAGTCCATACCTTGATGCCCATGCTCAGCAAACGAGAAACGCCCCTGAGATTGCCAATAGCGCAGACAACGCAGCATGATTCCACGCAGGTTATATGGGAAAGGTGGACGACACACTCGATACAGAAGAGAACGATTGAAAGATGAAACATCAACACCAGGATACGAGGAAGACGCGGATCTATACATAGCTCCTATCGCAGAGGTCATTCCCGGGACAAATTCAGCAACCTCCAAGAGATCACTATAAAGCTGTTTAGCTGTTGCCAGTAATGCCACGACATACGGCACCATCACCTGATCGTTTAGTATCTCGCACTGAAACTCCAACTTACGCCCCAGCACAATGTTGTTAATAGATTGCCTCAACAATGGTCTTCCCCTTATGCCGCCCCTAGTCTTAATAATACGCTTGGACGTATAAACCTCCGACAGTCGTCGCAGAGTTTTGACTATATCTTCAAATAGGGCTTTCTGGTATGCTGGTGCAAACTCAGATTCTTCTGACGTCACAGGGCCATCCTTCATCAAAGAATCAAATCGGACATGACCCTTTGCCCTTTCGGAATCAGACAATGCACTCAGCATGCAGGACAGGGCATCCTTCTGTACCTTTGATAGAATCGCAAAATGAACCACAGACTCTGCTACGGCAAAGGATCCTATCCCTACCTTTCTCCCATCGTGCATCACCCGCATAGGCTTCGAATCAGCGACGATTTGAAGGCCATAGGCTGACCTTACGTGTTGACGGATTTGCTCAGTCGCTTCCCCCAAGCATTCAGCCAACATCTCTGAGTCTTTGCCCCGAAAAGATGTTCTATCTGAGAATCTAAAATTACGCTTCATTGAATCTAGTCTCTATCCTGACACTATGTATAACTCCAACGATGCAAGGACTAGGGCCAATCTATCGCCATCTAGTATAGCATCACCAGTCAATTCCTGCCCCAAAGGAAGCGCAGCTACATCCGCCGCCTTATACTCAATTAAGCCCTGCTCTTTGTAGTCAACCAATGTCGGTAGGATGCGATACATATATGACTCTGCTAGCCAGTTGATAGCACTCTCCTCATTTCCTGGGATTTGTTGAGCAATAAAATATGCGTGTCCCAGCACCAACTCATTCTTAGGCACTACTCCACACTGATCAGAAGTCATTATCAATTGTTTAAGGGCCTCAAAGAGTCCCACGGCCATTTGACCAGCACGCGCCCCAATATCCTCATAGTAATTCCTGATTGGCTGCTCATCCGGATACATGTTAACCAGAGTAAATCTCCGCCTTAGCGCAAAATCGAAACCTGCTGTTGCTCGATCAACTGAATTCATCGTTCCTAACAGCAGAAGTGATTCAGGGAATGTAATCCCGCATCCCACCCCATCGAGTTCATAAGGCGTCGAAACGCTCTCGCCTCGTCGATCAAGGCCGTATATAGCTTCACCAAAAAGCTGACCTATTGGAGCTCTGTTAATCTCATCAAGAACTATCGTACCACGTGGAAAAGAAACAGATGGACTCATACTTTCCAGAACAGATAGAACTCTACACATGTGCCCCAGAATACCATCACGCACCTGCAATGAGACGCCCCCTTCCCCTGGATACAGGCGATAACCGCGTATGAGGTCTTCATATGTATACTGAGGATGAAGAACTGATATGTCCCAAACAAAACTAACGCTGTGCTGAGTGAGCACCTCTCTGATCTCTTCATCAGTGTATACTCGATTTCTGAAATCGGGGAACAGAGTACTTAATCTGCATACATTCTGATCGTGGGCAGCCTCGAGACCAGCAAGAGTCTCTATAATCATATCCTCGGCTGCCCTAGTTTTTCCCACTCCTGGAGGTCCAGACAGAATTATAAATTTCCGACCTGATTCCCAGAGATGCTGCATTTGCTGCTGTATTGCGGGATCTGCTGAATTGGGCTCTGGATATGCGCGAACTGCCGTTGCTTGCACTACATTATCTGTATCGCCATTAGGCATAATAACCTCCTTTTAATTGTAGATTCACTTCTGGTTCGCCTGGTGACTCGCACCTCCTGCTCGAACCCAATTGTCTACCTCGTCCTTCATAAACTTCCACAAACGCCCGATCTTGTGTGCAGGCATTCCCCTCTTTGAAATCCAAGAATATACGGTTTCTCTTTGGACTCCAAGATGCTGGGCGATCTCATCAACCGAATACCACCGATCTTCACCCATTGTGACCGATCCTCTAATGATAGGATTTGTTATAATTCCCAAGACACAAGAATATCCACACACCACATATGAAAAGACCGCCATGAAGCGGAAATCACTTTTCAAACGCAACTCACTAACATTAATGAATGATAGGATTAAATGATAGTATTTATTATAATTCCCAAATCCCAAGAATGACCACTCACAACGTGTGAAAAGACTGCCATTTAGCAGAAATTACTTTTCAAACGCAACACACTACCATTTTGCTTTCATCCTATATAGATAATGCTGGTATGTCAAGAAAATTGGAATAGCTGCCTTCTTAGAAAAACTATGAACTTACACCTTGTATTTCCACTTTGATATAATAATCTGTGATCATCAGGCCTTGGAGTTTTTGGGAAATCCTTATCAAGCATTTTCTTTTTTATATTATTTTGCTTAATACAAAGTTTAAGGAATAGGCAGATAAACACAGCAGTCAGAAAAGTTATGGTGACCCACCACCAACAAGGATGATTTTCCATTTAGAAGTACCCAGTTTGTTAATTCATCTTTCTATTTCCATTATCGTATTATTTATAGTTTATCTATAAACTTCCTAATTTTATCAAGAAAATAAATCAGTTATTATATTGACTGGGCAGAACCTTCGGGTTCTGTTTTTTTTTATCACATATGTTTAAACATTGAATTGAAAAGTTTCAATAATAAATAAACGATTGATATAATTAAGGCTTGTTCTTAATCGTAAATTCATTCCTTCTGAACTGTCTATTGCAATTGTTCAAACAACGAAATTGCAGTATTTATTTCAATATACTTGGCCTTTGAATTATATACGAGTAAATTAGAAAATAGGCTTATACACTGCATTATTGATGTATAGTATCCCTTTCACTCAGATGTTAGATAGTGCGAGGTTGAACAGGAGCATATGGATTTGATCGAAAAGTCCGAAAAGCTTAAGCATTTGTCTTCAACTCTAGGAGCATTCGACGCAAAGTACAAAGACATGTTTCTCTGCCCCACATGTATGGAGACAACGCACCTACAAAACTCCAAACACATTACAAGGGCGCACATACTCCCAAGAGCGGCGCGCGGTAACCTTACGACTTGGCTGTGTTCCAGATGCAATAGCAAATTTGGTGAAGGCAGGGATCGTTGGCTTGGAGAGTATCTTCAGTACCTTCAGACACATTCTATATTGGATACTGGTGTAAAGAAGGGCAAAATAGAAATTGAAGGTATGCCGTTGCATGGAAGCGTTCAATGTACTTCAGAAGGGATAGATATACTAATCGATCTAAATAGGAACTCCCCTGAGAGGATAAATAGAATGAATGAGGAGTTCAGCCGACCGAAGACTCGAAGAACTGTTTCCATAGGAATTCCACTTTTGTCAAAAGAACGCGAGCTCAACCTTGGATTC
>SDBT01020835.1_pt1 | contig 10248 bp, 10 predicted proteins | sample 2277101 | NCBI WGS metagenome assembly SDBT01 (sample SAMN10404973, study PRJNA504765) | marine sediment metagenome | isolation source: marine sediment core GS10_PC15, 103 cmbsf | place: Arctic Ocean: Southern Knipovich Ridge | collected 2010
GATATATTCCCAAAGATTCCTTCAACTAAATGAGAACTAATTCCCCCACCAACACCAATATAACAATTTTTTCCAACATTAAGATATCTATCAGCCCCTAGTTGATCTTCAATTGTCGTTCCTTTTCCAATCTTAGCTACTCCAACAAAATTGTATAACCAATTTGTTAACCATGGAAAAATACCTTTCCTAAACAGATTTTTAGGATATTTTATCATATATGAACGTAAGTGATAATATTTCGCGGTCTTACTTGCTAAATTTCGGGGAATAATTCCATCTTTTGTAGGGGAAATTTTTTCAGTAATGCTCCAAAAAATTCGCGTAATTAAACCCATAAAAAATAATCTAAATAAATAGCAACCCAAAATAACTAGAGGCAGAGTTAATAGTGCAATAAGTGACCTGATATCAATAAATAAATTTATGAAATCATGATTTTCTAAGAAGTAAGGTCCAAAAAATAACAAATAAAATGCCATAAAAAGTATAACCGGGATTATATAAGAGGCATAATAAGAAATTAAAAATAGGAGGAAGTACAAAAAGAAATTCCGCTCAACTTCTTGTTTGATACCTTCTTCATTATCTTCATTTGGTGCATTTTCTTCAGTATTTGAATCTATAGCAGTCTTTATATCAGTCAATGGCTATTACAACTAAAAATTTAGATTTTTATATTTATTTTTGAATTCATTAAAATTAATTGATATATTGTTATATGTAAAAGAAATTTTTATAAGATGGGTTTTTCTTCAAAAATCTTAAAATCACATAAAGGACACTTAAATGATTTTAACTTATTAGCTTTATTTCTCTTCGTTATAAATACCACCGACCTTTTTCAGTTACCCCAAAAAATGTTTCTTTTCCACTTTTTCTAGGTAAAACTTCAATTAGATCTAATCCCTTAAGATTCTTAAGGTATCTTGATATTAATCCTTTGCTTAATCCAGTATAACTTATTATTGCCTTTTGAGAGCCCTTTTTCGTAGATGATTTTTAATATTTTTTTTATTGGATCAGGTAATGGGTATGGTAAGTAAATTTCTAAGGGTTTAATTGGTTTATCTCTTTTGATATCTTTAGGGATGTAATAAAATTTATCGATTATCTTTTCAGTACCCGCGATAAAATATGCTGAGAATTTCCATAATTCCAATCCCGATGTGGCGTTGAAGTATATCTCATAACCATTATCTTTTATTTCTCTAGCTTTTTTCTTAATAACCTGAATAAGAGTTAGTATCTCTCGATCATTAATGTTGATAATTTCAACAGTCTTTTTTAATCTTTTATCCAAGTTCCTAGTATCATTTATATGAAAACCAGGGGTTAGATCTTCTTTTAATTTATTAGCTAATTGAATATATTCTTTTTGAGGGGTGGTTAGAATAATTAAATAATTCCAATCATAATAAGAAGCCCTGCTTTTATCCAATCTTCTTTTTTCCCTAAAGGAGCAAAATGACAAATTAATTTAGACATTTACTTTTCTTATAAACATTTTATATTTGGCAAACTTTACTAATCACTAAAACTCTCGTTGCTTGAATTATTTTGATCTATGGATGAATTAATAGTTGCTAGCTGGTCTTTTTTGCCTAGATTTAAACCCAAAGTTATAGTAATTCCAATCAAAATTACAAATACAAAAAAATAATTACTCCTTCGCAAATTGATCACTTTTTTTTTTTTAATTTGGTTTTTTGATCAGTTGATCAGTTAGGTTATATATAAAGAAAAAAGTGAAAAACTACAGAATTGTAAAATTGCCTACCATCTTTGTTTTTTTATTTAAATAATACTAATTTGTATAGGTGTTAGGAACTTTATTTTAATCAGCTATAAAAAGATGAGTGAAAATAACTTGAAGAGTAATCATTATGATTACTGTAAATTTTGTGGTACTAAAATTTCTGTGGAATTAAGTAAGAAAATTAAAGCAAATAAAGAAAATGTAGTTTGTGAATTATGTGGTTGTCAACTGCTTTTAATCACTAATGTTAGTGAAGAACAGAATAGAAGGTCTGAATTAATAACAGATATTAAAAAGGAACACCATGCGGAAATAATAGAGGATTTAAAAAGACTTTACAGCTTTAACATATACAGCGCCGATAGAGAGAAATTCGGATATTATTTAACAATATTTATGTCCCGCTCCATTTATAACATACTAAAACAATCTAATTTAGGATTAAGCCTTACAGATATACAGATTGAGATGATTTCTAATTCAATAATGGTGGAAATTATTAATAATAGAGTAGATAAAGAATGGCTCTCTGAATTTAAACCAATAAGAAAAAATTTTAAAAAGGTTTACAAAGAATTACAGTCAGAGTTAAGGTTCAATAAAGCTTTACGAGAAGTATTTTTGGAATTCTTCCGATTATTAGCTAAAATCATTATTAATCTAATAAACAAAAAGGATTATAGTGAGCTTCAAGGAATCGAATATGATATAGCTGAATATTTAATAACAAGAGATCTTTTTGTATTCAGTCTCAGACTTACTGTACCATTCCGATATAATCTTAAAATCTGTCTCTCTCGTCTCATTTATCTGAGAATAAAAGATATTGCTAGTAAGAATAAATTAAAAATACGTCAGCTAAAATTGTCTAATATAGAAATCCGTAATATATCAGATGAAATTATAAGATATTTAACTACCAATAATGAGATAATAAACAAATTCTTAGGGGTGTTATATAAAATCAAGCCATATGATTTTAATGAATTTTATAAATACCTGTGTCTTGAATTAAAATCAGATAATCTTTTTGCTGAAAGTTTTAATTACTACTTACGGTGGTTAATAGGTCACGTCCATAATATAATGTGCGGCAAATATAAATGGAGAGAATTATCTCATTTTGATCGTATTATAGCCTCCAAATTGGTACAGTTAATCGATGTAGAAATAGACTTTGAAAAGATTAGGGAATTTAAAGAAAAAGATCAAATTACCGTTGAAATAACACAAGAAAATCCTGTCAATCCTGAAGTTAACGAACTCTCAGCAGAGATAAAAACTGATAATTTTGAATTACTTAAGAAGAGATATAAACAAGAAATAGGTGGAAGGGCACTATATGCCGGTAAAGAAACTAAAGGATTTAAAAGTTGGAAGGATGGTTTAAATGAGAGTCAAGCACTTACTATTAATAAAGAATCTGAAATGTATCACACAGAAAAAATCCAGTTCTCATTTTCTCCTACCATTCACGCCATCGGAGTGCTTTCTGACAAACTACGGAAACGAGCAGTTTTTATAGGACGACAATTGTTCTTTCTCATTGAGGGAAATAAAAAGGGAAGCTGTGTCGATTTAGCAAAATGGCACCCAAAATTAGCTCAGAAGATTCTCAACTTCATGGAAAAAAAGTCTTTTTCAGATTCTCCTCTATTATACTCGGAATTAGAGTATAAACTGTTTCACGACCATACCATTGAAATCTCAAAAAAGTTGAGGCATAGGTTAAGAGCATTTGAATCCTATATATATCTATATGAAATGCTAAAGGATGAGCAGGTTTACTTGGATTTAAAAGATGTATACAGCCCTTTACCTCAGCAGACTTTACGTTATGTCGCCGATATGTGGAAATCCTATCGTAAGGGGATAAAAAAATGGTTCGATGATCCTTCTGAATTTACCGGAAAACCGAATATCCCCCATTATGGTAGGGAGACGGGCGAGTTCAAGTTCGGAATTCCAGGACAGTATGTAGCTTCAAGAAAATACGCTAAGGGGATCATTGAGCATTACAGTAATACCCTACGGTCAAATATTGTAAAAAACAAAAATGGAAAAATCATTAAGAATTATAATACTGCCGAGTTAAGACTTCCCCCTACATTTATGGAAAGTTTTTCAAAAATGGGTGAACATTTCCAAACCATTCGTACTCGGGTTGTGCTTGAAAAAATAAAAGAAATTCGGTTTATTCCTAAAATGTTTTATTATACGATTGAAATCGTGTATGCAAAACAATTTGAAATAGATAGCTCATTAGATCTTGATAAAATTCTTATGATTGACATCGGAGTTAATATTACCACAGCCTTAACTACTAATTTCGGAACACCCCCTATTCTCATAAGTGGCAGAGGTAATGTAAAGGCTTTTAATCAATGGATGAATAAAAGGGTTAATCATTTGCGAAGTAAGGAGACTCAAGGAATAGTTTTTCAAAAGGGTCACTTTTATCCCGAATCTGTTGAAATAAATCGAATTAGAAGAAAAAGGAATAATTTTATCCATACTCATTTCCATAAATTATCTCGTTTTATAATTGATTATTGTCAGTATTACAAAATTGGTCGAATTGCTATCGGGTATAATACAGGTTGGAAACAGCATTCCAATATAGGAAAAAGAAATAATCAAAATTTTGTCTTTATTCCATTCTTAAAATTAATTGGTATGATTCAATATAAAGCGAGAATAGTTGGAATTGAAGTTACACTATCCAATGAAAGTCATACTTCTAAATGCTCAGCACTTGATTTTGAAACTGTAGAGCACCACTCAAAATACTTAGGAACAAGGGGGGTTAGAATAAAAGGTCGGAACTCGAAACAAAATATTGCTCAAGGAGGAAAAAAATATAAATATTATAAAGCAAGAGGATTATTTCAATCTAAAAATGGAATTATCATTCATTCCGATATAAATGCGTCATTTAATATTGGTCGTGTTACTTATCCAGATTTATGCAATGAACACACCTTATCAGTTAAAAATATGACAATACCCCCCATTAGTCTAGAAGTTTAAAAAAATGTAAGTAGCCAAATCCTACGGGTGCGGTGAGTTGTGGATGTACACCATTTTAAAGGTATAAGTTTTCTATAAATGTGTTTTTTATATGCCAATAAAAAACGGACTACAATTGAATTTTTCCTTAGTTAACAAATTAAATTACATATTTATATTTATTTTGAAATTTATAGAAAGAGATTATAAAATAATAAAGGAAAAGAATGGTTATGTTATAGTAATCAATTTAGAAAAACTTATAAAAATTTTAAATTCTTCAAACTAAAATTTGTAGGAGCGTTACTATTATGTCAAATCAAAATTATATTAGTGAAATAAAGCAAATTAGAGATTCATTTTCAAATTTTGTTCATTATACTCCCTTAATACGAAGTAATACTTTTTCAAGACTATGTAATAATAATATTTATTTAAAATTAGAAAATTTTCAAAGAACTGGTTCTTTTAAGATAAGAGGGGCGTATAATAAAATTTCGAAGTTATCTGAAGATGAAAAAAAGATGGGAATTGTTACAGCCTCTGCCGGTAATCATGGACAAGCAGTAGCACTAGCTTCAAAAATATTTGATATAAACTCAACAGTTGTTGTCCCAGAAGGAGCTCCCATTGTTAAAATCGAAGCCATCAAAGATTATAATGATCTTGGAAATATTATTGAATACGGTCATACTTATGATGAATCGTATCAGAAAGCTCTTGAGATAAGGGAATCTGAAAATAAAATATTAGTCCCCGCTTATAACGATATGGATGTAATTAAGGGACAAGCTACAATTGGTCTCGAATTATTAGAACAATTACCTGATATAGATTATATTTTCTGCCCTATTGGGGGCGGGGGACTAATTAGCGGAGTTAGTTCATATATTAAGGAAAAAAATAAAGACATTAAAATCATAGGTGTTCAATCTGAAAATGCTTCATCCATGTATAATTCATTTAAAAAAAAAAAAATAACTACTCTGGAATTAAAAGAAACGATATGCGACGGTATCGCCGTCAAACAACCCGGCGAAATAACCTTCGAATTAATTAATAAATATATAGATGAAATTGTTCTAGTTTCTGATGAAGAAGTAGCAAATGCAATATTATTATTGTTAGAGAGATCTAAAATCTTTGTAGAGGCTGCTGGTGCTGCTGGTCTTGCTGCCATCCTCAACCAAAAAATAAAAGTAACAGGTAAAAATATTGCAGTAATAATTTCAGGCGGTAATTTAACACCTAATCTATTAAATCGAATTATTGTCAAGGGATTAATAAAAGAAGGACGTCTCTTAAAAATTAAGACTAAAATACCAGATTATCCTGGTTCATTGGTAAATGTGCTAAATATTATTGCTGAAGAGAAAGGAAATATTTCTTCGATAATTCATGATAGAGAACGATTAGAATTATCATATAAAAAAACAGAAGTCACTATTGAAATGGAAACTAGGAATTTTGACCATATCGATCAAATTTTAACAAAATTAAGAAAATATTTCGAAATTGAGATATTAAAGTTTTAAATGGTCCCTTTAGTTATTATCCAATAAATAAGAATTATTAAGATAAATAAAAGAATAAATATACCATGGAAAAAAGTTTAGCTGAATTATTTCAAGAATGGCAAGAATTAAATACCCAAGTAGCTCAAAAGTTTGGAGAATTTAATTTTGATTCCATTAAAGAAATACGGAAAAAACAACGTATAATTGAAGATTTAGTTTATTCTATACTTCTTGATAGTGCTCCTGCAGATATTAAAAAAATATTATCGGATACTTGCGGCGAAATGGAAATTGGCTATAATTCTCATAACAATAAATTGTATTATGTCACGATTGATCCTGAGTATGAAGAAAGTGAAGAAACAAAACTTATTGCGATTACGATAGACGTTAACAAAAACGTAGAAACTATCAAAGATTTCAAGGAAGAAGAATAACTATTATTCTAATAATCCTAATAAAAATTAAATAATAAACGTTTTATTTAATATGAAAATTGTATTTCATGATAGGTTTTATGTTGCTAATTATTCAATGGATCCCGCTGCTTCCCCTGGTCGTATAAAAAGTATCATGAACAAATTAAAAGAAAATAAAGATTTTGAGTTTAAAATACCAACTCCCGCAACAAAGGAAGATATTTTAAGAGCACATACAGAACGACATTATAGGTACATTGAAAGTGATCCTTTACTCTGTGAACTAGCATCTTTGGCAGCAGGAGGCGCAATACTAGCTGCTGAAGAAGCTTATAATCGTAATCCTTCATTTGCAGTAATTAGGCCCCCTGGTCATCATGCATCTTCGGATTCTGCTTGGGGTTTTTGCTTCTTTAATAATATCAGTATTAGTCTATTAAAGTTATTTTCAGAAAAAAAGATTAAATCCGCATTTGTACTAGATTTTGATCTTCATGATGGAGACGGCGTAATCAATATATTACTGAATAGAAAAGATGGTTTTAAAGTAGAAATTCTTAATCCTATGTCAAGCCCTCCCAATTATTATATAAAATCCATTAGAGATTTCATGCAAAATCTGGAAAATATTGATATCATCGCAGCTTGTGCAGGTTTTGATCAAGGAATCGAGGATTGGGGTAATTTATTATCTGCTAAAGATTATACAAAAATTGGAAGTTTAATGAAAGAATTTTCTGAAGATTTATGCAATGGACGACGTTTTGCTGTTTTAGAAGGGGGATATAATCATAATGTCTTAGGAAAGAATGTTAATGCTTTCTGCCAAGGTTTTAAGTGATTTTACCCTTTCTTCCTTAATTTTTCATAATTCTTCAATTTTCTTTTAATTTTTTTAATTACATAATCAGGAAGCTCATCAAAAGTCTCGCCTTCAAATTTTTTAAAACAACTGCAACAGAATCTTAATTCCATAACATTAACACCTTTTACTTTACCAGGATTTCTCGAAGTATGTACTCGGTTATCACAGACAATACAGAAGTTGTAAAATTGAGTTGTTCGCAATCTTTTAAGCTTTAATAAGTGCTTTAGTTCCAGCTTTTTCCGAAGTTCTTCTCTAATTTTTCGTTCTACATCCAATTTTGGAAATAGTTGATAGATCCTATTATTAAACTCTAAATCTATATCAAGATGGTCTTTTATAGCTCTTCTTATAAGCTCAGATCTGGATGTTCCTTGTTCCTGTCTTAGTTTATCTAGAAGTTCTAAATATAAATCAGGTAAATTTATAGTTATATTCCTCATATTAACCCTATAATGGATATTCTCAATCTAACTTGATTATCTTGTTATATATTAATAGAATTTGGTATATTTAAGGATTTTCATGACTATCCAGATATATAAGCAAGATATAATTATTTTTAGCAGTATTATATTACGATTAAACAAATTCCATATAATTTAAGACGTAAATAGAAATTTGTTTAACCATTTTCTGCGAAAATTTTTATTTAACAAATTCAGGGAGGAAACTAAATAAGAATTATTAAATCAATTCAATTTAAAAACATTGGGAAGAAGAATAGGATCCCAATCAATTTCAACTCCACAGTAATTACATTCTTCTTGCTCAATACTTTTAATTTTATTATTACAATATGGACAAACTATGTAATCCCCAATACTTCTCTTAAGTTGTTTCACAATTGTATATAACTCAGAATATTGATGCTTTTTATCTATAAAATTAGAAAGTATGTCATTAAGATAATAACCTTTGAAAAAGTTAATTACAATCACTTTGACTATTTCTAATGTTAAATATTTATATCTTAATGTATGAATATACGAGTTTTTCTGAAAAACGGGGATTTCTAAATCCCATTTATTATAAAAAAATCGATGAAATCGAATTTTATTCTGTTCTTGATTTTTGAAGGAAATGAAATTTTCTTGAACTTCAATAGAAGTTGGAAGAGAATTTATCACTTCCAATGCTTTTCTTAGAGTAACAGGTGTTTTATAGAAATGTCCATTATTTAAACTCATAATAATTATACACATTTCATTTTATAGAAAAGTCATATAAACTTTTAATTATCAATAATATTTTCATATTATCTTATATTAAACTGTTAATCAATATGAGTTAGGAGGAATTCAATGAATTTTCTATTTTTTTTCACATCATTATACAATCTATTCGATTTTTCCTCAAAGTATCCCTTAAAAGAATTCCAGTCTATTATTTTCTCCTTGGGCGCGTCTCTAATTAGCTTCTTAACCCTTTCAAAATCTTCGGTAAATATAAACTCGTTATTTACTTTATTGGAGGCTTCAGAGAGATAAAACAAGTAATAATTATTTAGATCCCATGGATCTAAATAGTCTTCTGGCTTTTGACCATCCTCAGCAGCGTCGCCCCGAGTAACTCTTGTATCTACGAATGAGGGGCAAATTTGGTTGAATGTTATATTTTCAAGCCTATATTCGAGTGCCATTGCCTTTTGCATTCCTACTACCGCATATTTTGAGGCTGTATAAGAAGCAAATGCCGGTAATGGTGTACGATATACAACACTACCGGTTATTATAAACCTTGCTCGGTCATTCCTATTGCTTTTATTTAGATAGGAATATGCAGCTTTGAATGTATGATATACCCCTACTACATTTATCATCAGAACTTTAAGAAATCTTTCAGTAGTTACCTCATGGGTTATTGCTCTCCTTGTTATTCCGGCATTTGCAATTACACCATTAAATAATCCTAATTCCCCTTGAAATGCTTTAAAAGCTTCTTCTAATTCATCCAACTTAGTTACATCTGCGGTATGGACAACCACCTTAACACCTTCAATTTGCAGATCATCTACCATTTTTTTCGTAGTTTCTAATTGTTCTAGAGTTCGTGCTGCAAGTCCTAAACTCGCTCCTTCTTTGGCGCATGCAATAGCTACATGCCGTCCGATGCCTCTTCCGGCTCCAGTAATTATAATATTTTTGCCTTTTAATAACATTTCTAGCACATCTCATGTTTAAATTTAGAATATAAAGGTTTAGTAAAATAAAACGATTTTCAAATACTCTTTTTTTTCAATTTTGATTAAAATGAAAAATAAAAAAAATATATATTTATTAAACTTGAAAGAAACTTTCTTCGAATTCAGGTTTATTTTGATATTTAACCATCAACATCCCGGGGCCTGTATCAAGATTCGCAAAAAAAGCTCTAGGAACTCGTAATCCTATATTTTTAAGGGCTTCTTCTATAGCGTCCTTTGAAGGTGGGCATCCAGGAATAGAAATCAATTCTTTAATATTGGGATGATCCTTATTCAAATCGTATTGGCATTGACCGAAAAGAATAGTTTTATTATTGCCAGGTGAAGGTTCCATAATTTTACCGGACAAAATTTCGACATTATCAAATGGCTTAGATCTCTTATAAGACATTTTTATAGCCATCAAAATTAATCCGTTCATCCCTGAACAATATGTACACATAGTTGTATCGTATTTATGATATTTTATCCCT
>SDBT01020836.1_pt1 | contig 10247 bp, 3 predicted proteins | sample 2277101 | NCBI WGS metagenome assembly SDBT01 (sample SAMN10404973, study PRJNA504765) | marine sediment metagenome | isolation source: marine sediment core GS10_PC15, 103 cmbsf | place: Arctic Ocean: Southern Knipovich Ridge | collected 2010
AGAGTGCTCTCACCATACTGCTCGGAAAACCAAGACAACACATGCAATCGTGCTTCTCGCGTGATTTCCTCTACCATATCACGGACTACTTGGGGTACTTCGTCAAGGCAGAGCCCTTGGTGCTTTCCTTTCTGCAATCCATTTGAGTACCTCCACTCATAGTAAACACTGAAGTCACCGCCTCCCCCTTGCGACGGGCAGTCCAGTTCTGGGACATCAACGATCTCGGCGTGAATCCTCTTCTCTCCCCCAAGCAACATCGGCTCGGGTGGCGGCAGGATGGGTACGACCGCCGTCATGATTCGGTCGGCAAGCAAGAGCAATTCCTTCTCCCTGCTCATCGGCGGCAGCTCTTGGTCAACTACGCTGGCAATCGCCCCTTTGAGGTCAGGTGGAATCCCACCACCCATGATATCCCGCAACGATATCTTCACCTCACGACCCCGTCGGTTCCAGACCTGCCATTTGACCGTGACGTCAAGTGGGTCGCTACCCATGTTTTGGGACCTACTCCTCTAGCATTCCGGGTCCACAACACTGCATTGGCCTGCCGCCCACCCTCCCGGCGCCTTCCCCCAACTCGCTTCCATAGTAGCACACACCAGACGGCAGTCAAGAAGGAAGCGCCCTCTCCGCCTCTTCCCGCCCCTCCCTGCCCTGAGCCCGCCGGAGGGCCCGCCCGGCCCCGCCAGGGCGAAGCCTGGCTCTGCCGTGTCGAAGCCTGGCCTTCTTCTTCCCCTTCTTCTTCGCCGCGTCGGCGACCGGACAACGTCGCTCGACAAGCATGGCAACAGGGATGAACAGGATAGCCAGGATAGCCAGGATGGCCGGGATTCGTTGAAGCCGCCGTCATCGTCAATGTCTCTTCACCCGTGGTTGCCATATCGTATCGGGACACCTACACTACGGCGCGCGTTCGGGGAGCGCTCGTCTGGGGGAACGGTCCGTGCCTCGCATATTTGACAATATCGACCTGCCCCTGCTTCCTGCACTTCGGGGGACCCTCGACCTTTCCCGGCGCGCCGATTTCTGCGTGGGCTACTTCAACCTGCGCGGATGGAAAGCGCTGGCCTCCGGGGTGGACCAGTGGGCTGGCGGTCCTGAGCACTGCTGCCGCCTTCTGGTCGGCATGCAGAAGCCGCCGGCTCAGACGCTCCGGGATGCGCTCCGCGTTCCACAGCGAGACGATCTGACGGACAACCAGTCGGCCCTTCGGCTCAAGAAAGAGCTCGCGTCGGAGTTCCGTGACCAGTTGACAGTCGGCATTCCGACCAACGAGGATGAAGCCGGCTTGAGGCAGCTCGCGGCCCAGATCAAGGCGAGGAAACTGGTCGTGAGACTCTTCCTGCGGCATCCCCTGCACGCGAAGCTCTACTTGCTTTACCGCAACGATCCCATCAACCCGATAGTAGGATACCTCGGGAGCAGCAACCTTACGATGTCGGGCCTCTCGAAGCAGGGCGAACTGAACGTAGATGTCCTGGACGCCGACGCCTCAAAGAAGCTCGCCAAATGGTTCGAGGACCGCTGGGGAGACAAGTGGTGCGTCGATATCTCGGACGAACTCGTCCAGATCATCGAGGAGAGCTGGGCCAGAGAGGAGGCCCTTCCCCCATACCACATCTACCTCAAGACGGTCTACCACTTGTCGCGTGAGGCCCGTGCGGGCGTTTCCGAGTTCCGTATCCCGTCGGTCTTCGGCAGCAGGCTGTTCGAGTTCCAGGTGGCGGCGATACAGATAGCCGCCCACCACCTCAACAAGCGCGGCGGCGTGCTGATTGGTGACGTCGTGGGCCTTGGCAAGACCCTGATGGCGACGGCTGTTGCCCGCATATTCGAGGACGACCACGGCATCGAGGCGTTGATCCTGTGCCCCAAGAACATCGTGTCCATGTGGAAGGACTACCGACAACGGTACGGCCTTCGTGGTGCAGTGCTCTCGACGAGTCGGGCCATCAAGAAGTTGCCCGATATGCGCCGCTATCGTCTGGTTGTCATCGACGAGAGCCACAACTTCCGCAATCGGGACGGCAAGACCTATCAGGCCATTCGAGACTACATCGAGAGGAACGACAGCCGTGTAGTGCTCCTGTCGGCGACGCCTTACAACAAGACCTACACAGACCTGGGGAGCCAACTCCGGCTCTTCGTCGAGGAGGATGTGCATCTTGGCATCCGCCCCGAGCGCTTCATCCGCGAGATCGGGGTGCCCGAATTCGTCCGCAGGCACCAGTGCCCCGTGGATTCGCTGGCCGCGTTCGAGAAGAGCGAGCATCCAGATGACTGGCGCGAGTTGATGCGCCTTTATATGGTTCGGCGGACGCGCACGTTCATCAAGGAAAACTACGCTGACACAGACCCCGCCAACGGCCGGAAGTACCTGACTTTCGAGGACGGTGGTCGATCCTACTTCCCGACGAGAGTGCCGAAGACGCTCAGGTTCCGGGTGAGCACCAAAGACAAGGCCGACCAGTTCGTCCGCCTCTTCGCGTCCGACGTGGTGAATACCATCAACAGCCTGAGTTTGCCCCGCTACGGGATGGCGAACTACGTTGCGCCCTCGCCGCACGAGCCACCCACGGCAAGCGAGGGCAAGGTCCTGGACGACCTCTCACGCGCGGGCCGTCGCCTCATGGGGTTCTGCCGGACCAACCTGTTCAAGCGGCTTGAGAGTAGTGGACATGCTTTCCTTCTCTCGGTCAGGCGTCACATCCTACGAAACTACGTCTACCTGCACGCGATTGAGAACGACAAGCCAATCCCCCTCGGTACCCAGGACGTGGCAATGCTGGACAGCCGCCTGGATGACTCCGATGAGGAGCATGCCGGGGGTCTCTTCGAGGAAGAAGAGGAATCCGGCGGCGAGGTCGGTATCAGTGAGGACGCCGTGCTCGGTGATGAGGACTACGGACGGATCGCGTCCGACGTGTACGGAGTGTACGAGAAGCAGTTCAAGCGCCGCTTCAGATGGCTCCGGCCGGATCTCTTCGCGGAGGATCTGGGCAACGACTTGGCAGGCGACGCCAGGCTGCTAATGAGCATTCTCGACAAGGCTGGGACTTGGGATCCGGAGAGAGATAGGAAGCTCAAGGCGCTCGTTGACCTCTTGGAAAAGAAGCACCCAGATGACAAGGTCATCGTGTTCTCTCAGTTCGCGGACACTGTCCACTACCTGGCGAAGCAGCTCGACGCTCGGGGTATGCCGCGCTCAGCTGGCGTCACAGGCGGCTCGGCCGATCCTACAGCTCTGGCGTGGCGGTTCAGCCCCAGAAGCAACGAGAAAGCAGACCGCATCTCTCCCGACGACGAGCTGCGAGTTGTCGTAGCGACAGATGTGCTCTCCGAGGGACAGAACCTCCAAGACTGTCACATCGTGGTCAACTACGACCTCCCCTGGGCCATCATCCGCCTGGTGCAGCGGGTCGGTCGCGTGGACCGCATTGGCCAGACTGCTGAGGAGATTCTCTGCTACACGTTTCTTCCGGCCGAGGGCGTGGAACGAATCATCAGGCTGCGTGCGAGGATCAGGCAGCGACTGCATGCGAACGCAGAGGTAGTCGGAACGGACGAGATGTTCTTCGAGGATGACCGGCGCGACCAGGCGGTCCGGGACCTCTTCCCTGAGAACGCCGGCATCCTAGACGGCGACGACGATGCGGAGGTCGATCTCGCTTCCTACGCCTACCAGATATGGAAGAATGCGACCTCCGAGAAGCCGGAACTCGAGCGGGCGATCTCCGATCTCCCCAATGTGGTCTACTCGGCGAAGCCCCATCACGCCGTCGAGGGCATGCCCTCGGGTGCAATCGTATACGTGAAGACGGCCGCCGGGAACGACGCCCTCGCCTGGGTGGCCGACGACGGGAGCATCGTCACGGAATCACAGCTCGCGGTTCTCAGAGCAATGGAATGTGATGCAGATACTCCCGCCGTCCCGAAAGGCGACCAGCACCACGAACTCGTCCAGAAGGGCGTCGAGCACATCGCTGAGGGGGAGAAGGTCGCGGGCGGCCAGCTCGGAAGACCCTCAGGCGCACGCCACAAGGCCTACACTCGGCTCAAGCGCTACATGGACGAAGTGAAGGGCACGCTGTTCGAGACTATCGTCGACCACAATCAGCTCAGGCGTGCAATTGAGGAGATATACCGCTATCCTCTCATCCAGAGCGCGCGCGACGCCCTCAACAGGCAGCTCAGGAGCGGCGTCTCTGACGACGACTTGGCCCGGCTCGTCGTGGCCCTGCGCGAGGACGGTCGGCTCTGTCGTATCGAAAAGGAGACCGAGGAGGGGCAGCCGCAGGTGATCTGTTCCCTCGGTCTGCGGCCCGAGTAGTGCGGAGGACTCCGCGTGCAACTTGACCCCGAACGCACGCGGAAGGCGCTCAGGAAGTTCGACTTCCAGACGCTATTCCTCGAAGAGCTGGGCTGGGACCGGCACTCGGGGACGGTCGAGGTCAACGTAGAGGGCGAGACTTTCGCGCTGGAGGCAGCTGCCCAGAAGCGGGACATCCCCGCGTTCGTCTTCCACGCGCCGAGCGGGCACGGCCTTCCAGACTACAAGACACGCCGGAAGATCGACGCCAAGGTCGCCAAACAGTACTTCGAGCACATCATCGTCTTCTGCGACTACAAGAAGACCGAACAGGTCTGGCAGTGGGTCCGCCGGGAGCCGGGCCGTCCGACGAAGGCCCGTGAGCACAGGTTCAGCAAAGGCCAGCCCGGCGACTCCCTCAGCCAGAAGCTCCGGGCAATCGCTGTCAGCCTGGAGGAAGAAGAGCAGATCGACCATCTCACCGTTTCGGGCCGTCTTCGAGCGGCCTTCGACGTTGAGAAGGTCACAAAACGCTTCTACGACCGCTTCAAGAAGGAGCACACCGCCTTCCTCAAATTCATCAAGGGCATCCCGGACAAAGACCTCCAACGCTGGTACGCCTCGGTGATGCTCAACCGCCTCATGTTCATCTACTTCATCCAGAAGAAGCCGTTCCTCGACGGCGATCCCGACTACCTGCGCCACAAGCTGGAGGAGACCGGGAATCGGAAGAAGAACCAGTACTATCGCAAGTTCCTCTGCCCGCTCTTCTTCGAGGGCTTCGCCAAGCGTGAGGACGAGCGCTCGAAAGCCGTGAACAAGCTGCTGGGCCGGGTGCCCTATCTCAATGGCGGCATCTTCCAGCGACATCAGGTCGAGGAGCTGCACGGCAGGAAGATCACGATTGCAGATAAGGCGTTCGAGAAGCTCTTCACCTTCTTCGAGGCCTACCGGTGGCACCTGGACGAGCGCCCGTTGCGCAAGGACGACGAGGTCAACCCGGACGTGCTCGGGTACATCTTCGAGAAGTACATCAACCAGAAGCAGATGGGGGCGTACTACTCGAAGGAAGACATCACAGGCTACATCAGCCGGAATACGGTCATCCCCTACATCTTCGACGCGGCCCGTCAGGACTGTCGCATCGCTTTCGAGGGCGAACAGTCGGTGTGGGGCCTACTTCGGAACGACCCTGACAAGTACATCTATGACTCCATGAAGCACGGGATCACGGTCAACGCTCTTGCCAAGCCGCACCCGACGCCACTAGCCGAGCCACAGGAGCTTCCGCCGGAAATAGCGGCGGGGGTGAAGGACGTGTCGAAGCGCGGCGGTTGGAACGCCCCGGCCTCAAAGGAGTACGCTCTCCCGACCGAGACGTGGCGGGAGCACGTCGCGCGTCGAAGGCGGTACGAAGAGGTCAAAGCCAAGCTCGTCGCCGGGGAGGTCCGGGAAATCAACGACCTCATCACGTACAACCTCGATATCGAGCAGTTCGCGCTCGACGCCATAACGAACGCCGAGGGGCCGGAGCTCGTCCGGGCTTTCTGGAAGGCCATCACGACCATCACCGTCCTGGACCCGGCTTGCGGCTCGGGCGCGTTTCTCTTCGCCGCGTTGAACATCCTGGAGGACCTCTACGAAGCGTCCCTTGACCGAATGCAGTCGTTCATCGACGACGCAGCGCGGGCGGGGGAGTCCGGCCACAGCCTGTACCCCGACTTCCACGAGATTCTGGCTACTGTCGCAAGGCACCACAGCCCGCGCTACTTCATCTTCAAGTCCATCATCGTGAACAACCTCTATGGTGTGGACATCATGGAGGAGGCCGTTGAGATATGCCGCCTGCGCCTCTTCCTCAAGCTCGTGGCCCAGGTGGAGTCGGTCGAACACGTCCAGCCCCTGCTCGACATCGACTTCAACATCAGAGCCGGGAACACGCTCGCCGGCTTCGCTACACGGGAGTCGGTGCGCAAGGCGGTTGAAACCGAATCCGGCGGACAGGGGAAGCTGCTCTCGACCCTCCCGGAGGAGCAGGGGGAGCTGGAGGAGATCGAGCGCTTCGCGGCCGAGGCGGACTCGCTCTTCCAGGATTTCCGTCGGAGGCAGCTTGATGACCCTGGGGCTCACGAGGACATAGCGGGCGCGAAGCAGTCGCTCCAGAAGGTGCTAGCAGACCTGGATGACAGACTCAACCGCTGCCTGGCAAAGCAGTATGAGATCGACCCCGGCAAGAAGAAGAAGTATGAGGACTGGGTGAGGTCGCACAAACCGTTCCACTGGTTCGTTGAGTTCTATGGCATAATGGGAAGTGGCGGCTTCGGAGCTGTAATAGGCAATCCGCCCTATGTCCAGAAGAACAAGCTCAAAGGTCAATACGCTCCTCTGGCTTTCCGCACCCTTGGATCCAAAGACATCTACGCCTGGTTCGTGGAGAGGACATTCCACCTGGCCAGCACGAGGGGCAGGGCTGGCTTGATCGTGCCGGTCTCAATCGCATCGTCGGGGTCCTTCGATGAGGCGAGGGATGTCCTCGACACGACAGGCCGGACCTTCTGGATGTCTCACTTCGCCAACCGCCCGGGCCAGCTATTTGAAGGTGCCCAGAACCGACTCACCATATTTCTTTCGTCGGCCAAGGACGGCGAACCGGACATCTATGGAACAAGGTACCACCGCTGGGACTCCAGGCGCGGCGAACGCGAACACCTGCTGGCCCTACTGCGGTACGAGTGCCTGACCGGGTTGGATAGAAAGCACTGCGGACTTTACCCTAAGACCGGTTCGCTGTTGGGCAAATCCATAGTGCAGAAGATGCTGCGCGTGTCTTCACTTGCGGTGTCACTGGTGAAGTCTTCACGGCACGAAGTGTGTTGGGTCAGGGTGCCGGGCTACTTCTGTCAGTTCTTCCTTGAACCCCCTATGGCGCGGCCAGAGAACGGCGGGAAAGAACGTGAGCGCGGAGAGCTGAACCGTATATACCTCGCTAGCGCTCACCATGAACGAGTAACCCACGCGATGCTCAACAGCACATCCTTCGCGGTGTTCTTCTGGGCCTTCAGCGACGGAAGACACATCAACCCCTCCGACGCAAAGCTGTTCGCTGCAGGCCTCGACCGCATGGGGACTCCGATAGGGAATGATCTCGCGAAGCTGTCTCAACGCCTTGACAGCGGAATACACAAGCACAAATCCCTCTGGCGCAAGAGCGGACTACTCATTGATACGTTCGACTCAGCAGCAGTCAAGCCCATCATCGACGAAATCGACCGCGTCCTCGCGCGCCACTACGGCTTCACCGACGAGGAACTCGACTTCATCATCAACTACGACATCAAATACCGCATGGGCCGCGCACTGGCCGGAGAGGACGACGGATAGGGCTGTCAAGCGCGGCAATGGTACTTGGGCGGGAGGCGTCGTTCCGATGTTCAAGGTACAGGCGGCGAGCCTTGAGTGGGCACTGACGCACGCCCTGAAGGTCGGCGACACCGACATTCTGCCTTGGCCTTTTGAGTACCACGCCATCCGAGATCAGTGGGATGACCTCAAGGATTACCTCGCCGACCAGAACATCTTCGAGTGGCAGGTACGGCCGCTGCGTTCAATGCTCTCTCCGAAGGGTAGGTATGGTTTCCGCGTCGTCACGCAGCTCGACCCGCTGGACTTCCTCCTCTACACGGCTGCGGTGTACGAGATTGGCAACCTCGTGGAGGCGTCGAGGATTCCCAAGACGGACAACGTCGTCTTTTCCTACCGCTTCGCCCCCGATCTGTCTGGGTGGATGTATGACCGCAACTACGTATATGGCAGGTTCGCCCGTGAGGCGGTCAACATCGCGCAGCAGACTCAGTACTCGCACGTGGCGATGGCGGATATCTCGGACTTCTACCACCGAGTATACCACCATCGCCTTGAGAACGCCCTTGACGCATCCGTACCCGACAGGAACCGCGTGAAGGCGGTCATGCATTTCCTCTCTGGCTGGAACGGCACAGAGACCTACGGGATACCGGTGGGTAGTGACGCCACACGTCTGCTTGCCGAGGCAACCCTGGTTGATGTGGATACTCTTCTGGTGCAGCGAGGCCTGAAGTTCGTGAGATACGTGGACGACTACTGCATTTTCTGCGAGTCTCATGGCGATGGCTACGCTGCACTCGCACTCCTAGCAGACTACCTTTTCAGGATGCGCGGCCTGACACTCCAGGCACACAAGACGAAAGTGCTAACGGCGGATGCTTTCGTCCAGCAGCTCCTTGCGCCGAAGTTCATGGAGTTCTCTCGGCTCAATGCGCAGTTCGAGGAACTCGCCCGGAAGTTGGGGTTGGATTCGCCTTATGAGAGGATCGAGTACTCCGAACTCACACCTGGGCAAAAGGCTGCTGTGGACGCGTTGAACCTAGCGGGGCTGTTGCGCGACCAGATAGGGTCGGGAGCCCCCGACTTGAAGACCGTCAGGTTCATCCTGTTGCGTCTCGGCCAGCTCGGCGACGCCTCAGTTTTCGACGACGTACTCGGAGCGATGGACCTGCTCTATCCGGTGCTCCCGAGTGTAGTCACCTATCTGAACGGGCAGAAGGCCCTGGACATGGCCCAGCGACGGACCATCGGGGAGCAGCTTATCTCGTTGCTGGAGGGAGCATTCACGGGGCAGTTGGAGTACTACCGGGTCTGGTTGATGGACGTCTTCGCCGCATCTACTGAGTGGGGCAACGCCAGCAGGTTCACTGCGCTACTGCACGCGGCCTGCGACAACCCAACGCGCAGGAAGCTCATCCTCGCCATGGGGCGAGTGGGTTGCTCTCACTGGTTCCAGGCACGATGGCGCGATTGGCAGAACGAGCCGCCGTGGTGCCGACGTGCGCTGATCGCCGCCGCGAGCTGCATGCCACGGGATGCGCGCAATCACTGGTATGACGCGATAAAGGGGCGCCTTGACCCGCTTGAGAAGGCGGTTGCGAAATGGGCCAAGCGCTATCCTTTTGGCAGCCGGTGACGGACAAGGCTTCTCAAGCGGGAGGAGGCAGGATGTTCACCTGGATTCCCATCTACGAGGAACTCGGGAAGGCAATCCTCGGCTACCGGAACAAGCGGGCCGAGCTTCTGGACCTGCTTCGGGATCTCGCTTCTCGCGATATCCCCACGATCAGCCTGCGGGACAATGACGCCTCCGGTGAGATCGAGCTGAGCGATATCGACCCATTCACGTTCTATGCCGACTTCAACCGCGGGCTGACGGACGAGAACCGGGTGGCGATCCTGAAGGAAATGAAGCGGTTCTTCGGGCTTGCCAGCAGCCTGCCCACTGACTTCGACGGCATCCCTGTGGCCAACAACTTCCAGAGCTGGTGGTTCCCGTACGCCAAGGATCGCGGAAGAGACGACATCGCAAGCCTTTGGAAGCTGGCCGAGCAGGCTGTGGCTGGTGAGGTTGGAGATATTGATGCCGACCTGTTTGTGAAGTGCACGGCGATCGGCACGGTAGGCGTCGGCAAATTGACCATGGGCATGTTCTGGCTCAGGCCGAGGAAGTATCTGGCCCTGGATTCCCGGAACCGCAAGTTCCTGAGGAAGAAGGGCATCGAGGTGGACGTGAAGGAGCTGCCGGCGTACCTCGCGCTGCTGGACAAGGTCAACCAGATCCTCAACCTGGACTACCCGAGTCTATCGCGCTACGCGTATCTCGATTCACTGGGCAAGAGCTCGCCCGACAGCACTGAGCCAACCGCGCCAGAGCGACCGGGAGCCAGTGATCGGCAAGACTACCCTCTGAACCGCATCTTGTACGGCCCTCCCGGAACGGGCAAGACATACATCGCCATCGAGCAGGCCGTTGAGGTCTGCGATGGACAGGTGCCCTCCGACAGGCGGGAGTTGGTGGCACGGTTCAACAAGCTTCGCGAGGAAGGACGAATCGAGTGCGTGACGTTCC
>SDBT01020837.1_pt1 | contig 10247 bp, 9 predicted proteins | sample 2277101 | NCBI WGS metagenome assembly SDBT01 (sample SAMN10404973, study PRJNA504765) | marine sediment metagenome | isolation source: marine sediment core GS10_PC15, 103 cmbsf | place: Arctic Ocean: Southern Knipovich Ridge | collected 2010
TTTTGTCTGCCATTGGTGAGCATACGGTGCTGCTGACTTGGCTGGAGTTTCCAGACTACAATATACAACTGAAATCAGGCTTATTCGCGTCATGTGTTCCGGTAGAGTCGACCTGGAATTTATACTCAGAGCCTTCTCAAATGGACAAGACGGTGTGTTTATTGGTGGATGCCGGTTAAATGAATGTAATTATATTACACATGGAAATTACGATGCACTAGGCAATGTGTATCTATGTAAAAAAATAATGGAACATATAGGTCTGAACCCGGAAAGGTTAAGAATCGCATTTATGTCTTCCGCTGATGGAAATCTTTTGGCCGAAGTTACGGATGATTTTACCAAGGAGGTGATGGAGTTAGGGCCACTTGGCAAGAGCGAAGGCATAGACGAAAAGGAATTGAAGTTCAAATTTGAAGCGGTTAAAAACTTAGTCCCCTACATTAAACTGGTGGAGAGGGAGAGACTGAGAGTACCTTCTAAATCGGAAGAAGCGTATAATAAATTTTTCACAAGTGACGAGCTAAACAGGTTATTTAATGAATTAATTGGTGATAAATTGGCAATAAGCCAGATTATGTTACTCCTGCGAGAAAAACCCCTTCCAACTGGAGAAATATCTGACATTTTAGGCCTAAACCCGTCTGAAGTATCAAGACACATGAATAGTTCATCAAGACAAGGATTGGTCAGGTACGATGAAAGCCGGAAGTGCTTTGCTATTGCCTAGAAAGCGGGTTGTTGCAAATTAGAAGATTAGGAAAACCGTTATGGATAACGATAGAGTCGATCAGATTATTGATAAACATCAGGGCGAAGCCAGTTCACTAATTCAAATATTACTGGAGATTCAGAGCGAAAATCATTGGCTTCCTATGAAAGTATTAGAGAGGGTCAGCGAAGCATTACAAGTTCCTTTAAGCCGGATACAGTATATCGCGACCTTTTATAAAGCCTTTAGTTTAGTTCCTAAAGGACGTCATGAAATTCACGTTTGTATGGGTACTGCCTGTCATGTTCGTGGTGCGACGCGTGTCCTCGACACGGTGCAGGACCTGACTGGAATTAAACCCGGCGAAACGGACTTGGATTTGAAGTTCAGCCTGGAAACTGTTAACTGCCTCGGCTGTTGTGCTCTGGGACCGGTGGTGGAAGTCGGTGGGAAGACCCATGGTAAGATGGCGCCGGCCGAGACAGAAGACGTTTTAAAAAACTATGAGTAGGGGAAAGTTATGGCGCGGTTAAATTCGCCTGAAGAATTAGAGAAAGTCAGACAAGAAATATTATCCAAAAAAGACCCAAACAATCTTTGCATTTCAATATGTGCCGGCGCCGGCTGTATTGCCTCCGGTGCAAGTGAAGTCATAGCAACCTTTAAAGAAGAGATTGAAAAACAAGGCTTAGGAACTGATGTGGATACCAAAGGAACCGGGTGCCCTGGATTCTGTGAGAGAGGACCTGTGGTGGTTATTTATCCTGAGGAGATATGCTATCTCCAGGTAACGCCTGAAGACGTTCCCGAGATTATCTCACAGACCATAAAGGAGAAGAAGGTTGTTGAACGTCTACTCTATGTTGACCCAACCACAGGTGAAAAAGCAATCCATGAATCTGACATCACCTTTTATAAGAATCAAGAACGAAACGTCATCTGCAATAACATTAGGATTGACTCTAAGAGCATTGACGACTATCTGGCAATTGACGGTTATTCCGCTTTAGCAAAAGCGCTTTCCCGGATGACCTCCGAGGAAGTAGTGGAGGAAATCAAAAAATCCAACCTGAGAGGAAGGGGAGGAGCCGGCTTTCCCACAGGAAGAAAGTGGGAAGGGTCCCGCAATGCCCCTGAGCCAATAAAATACGTGATCGTCAACGCCGATGAGGGTGATCCCGGGGCATTTATGGATAGAGCGCTTCTGGAAGGAAACCCGCACTCAATTCTCGAGGGGTTGATCATCGGAGCCTATGCCATCGGGGCCCACGAGGGCTATATTTACGTGCGACAGGAATACCCGCTGGCAGTAGAGAATATAAACCTCGCGATTAAGCAGGCTGAGGAATATGGTTTTCTGGGGAAAAACATCCTGGGCTCCGGCTTTGATTTCAAAGTTATAGTACACAAAGGGGCCGGCGCTTTTGTCTGTGGTGAATCGACTGCTCTGATGACGGCATTGGAAGGCAGGGTAGGAGAGCCCCGACCGAAGTATATCCGCTCCAACATCAAGGGCCTCTGGGAAAGACCCAGTGTGTTGAATAATGTTGAAACATGGGCGAATGTGCCGCTTATCATCAATAAAGGCGCCGACTGGTTTACTCAAATTGGAACCGAAGGAAGCAAAGGCACGAAGATCTTCTCCCTGGTCGGTAAGATAACCAATACCGGCCTTGTGGAAGTTCCCATGGGCATCACCCTGAAAGATATTATCTACAAGATTGGCGGTGGAATTCCTGGCGGCAAGAAGTTCAAAGCAGTGCAGACCGGGGGACCGTCCGGCGGATGTATCCCTGAGGAACTATTGGATTTGGAAGTTGGTTTTGATGAACTCACCAAGGCCGGTTCAATGATGGGGTCCGGTGGTATGATCGTAATGGATGAAGATACCTGTATGGTCGATGTCGCCAGGTACTTCATCAATTTTCTCACGGATGAATCGTGCGGCAAATGCGTCCCATGCCGTGAAGGCTTAAGGCAGATGCACAAGATTCTTACGAATATCACCATTGGAAAGGGAGGAGCGGGCGACATTGAGCTTTTAGAAGAGCTGTCCGAGACAGCTGTTGAAGCCTCCCTTTGTGCTTTAGGTAAGAGCGCCCCTAACCCCTTTCTAAGTACGTTACGCTACTTCAGAGATGAGTACGAGGCCCACATCAAGGAGAAAAGATGCCCGGCTTTGTCCTGCAAGGAGCTGATCTCGTATCATATTGACCCGGTTAAGTGCACGGCCTGTATGATTTGCGCAAGGAAATGCCCTGCAGTTGCGGTTATAGGCGGCAAGAACAAGATCCATGTAATCGACCAGGAGAAATGCACAAAGTGCGGAACCTGCTTTGAAGTTTGCCCACCTCGCTTTGGTGCGGTGAAGAAGATTTCCGGTGAACCTGTCCCGGCTGCTATCCCTGAAAAAGAAAGAATTATAATCAGAAAGAGTAAAGAAAAATGAGTAAAATCCTTTTACAGATTGATGGAAGAGAAGTTAAAGCAAGGGAAGGGATGACCGTTTTGGAGGCAGCCCAAAGTGCAGGAGTATTTATTCCCACACTTTGTCACCACAAGAAATTAGAACCTTATGGGGGTTGCCGAATTTGTATTGTAGAAGTAGAAGATCGGGGTTGGACAAAGCTCGTTGTTTCCTGCGTTTACCCGGTAGGAGAAAATGTGGTAGTAAGAACCAGGTCTGAGAAGATAGATAAAACTCGCAAAATGATCTTAGAGCTATTGCTGGCACATGCTCCAGATGCCTGGGAATTGCAGGATCTGGCTAAAGAGTATGGAGCAGACAAAGACCGTTTTGAGAAAGAGGCCTCCTTTTGCATTCATTGTGGTCTATGTGTAAGATATTGTGCTGAGGTCAAGAAGAAGAACGCTGTTGGATTTATCGACAGAGGAATAAGAAAAGAGATAAGTTTCATTCCGGAAATAGCCGCTAAGGAGTGCTGGGACTGCAAGGAATGTTTTCCGCTTTGCCCCACATCGGCACTACAAGCAGCTTATGTTTTAACCAAAGCGCTAAGTTTCCCCCAGGAATAGGCAAAGATAAAAGAAAAGCGGGGACCCCTGGCATCCTTGGACCCTCTTCTCCAACTAAATTGGAGAAGAACCCAAAAAATATTGGGATTACGTCTTCCCGTTTTCTGTCTTCCAATTTCTGCGTAAGCTCTAACTGTCTGCAACCCATGTTAAATCAAAGAGCATGCCACGGATTCAGGTAATCTAGAAAGGAAAAAATGAGGTACGGAGAGACAGGGTTTAATTTAGAAATTGATCTATCTCGAGGGATCATTGAGAGGGTAGAAACCGACCCAGGATTAATGGAACTTCATCTGGGGGGTCAGGGTACTGCCGACAAAATACTATGGGATAGGGTTCCTCCTGAAGTTGAACCCTTTTCTCCCGATAATCTACTAATATTCAGCACCGGTCTTTTACATTCCACACCTGTTCCCGGTGCCAATCGTACCGTTGTGAATACCTTTTCTCCCCAGACAAATTTACATGCACATTCATTATTTGGAGGATTTTTTGGACCGGAACTGAAACACGCCGGTTATGACAAATTAGTCATTCGCGGTAAGTCCCCCAGCCTGGTTTATTTATGGATAAACAATGACGAAGTAGAAATACGGGATGCCAGTCATCTCCAGGGGAAAGGCTGTCAAGGAACTGCAGCACTTATTCGACAGGAGTTGAAGCAAGACAAAGCCCAGGTGGCCGCTATCGGTCTGGCCGGTGAAAACAGGGTCTATCTGTCTACCATCGAACACTCCAACTCAAGCGCCTCTCGAGGGGTAGGTGTGATCATGGGGGACAAAAGGTTAAAGGCGATAGCTGTTCGTGGAACAAAGGATATTGATATTGCCCGACCGGCCGAACTTTTTGAGTTATGCCTCGGTCTGAGGAAGGAAATTTATGAGAACCCGAGATGTGGGGATCCTATGGCGCACGAGGATGATGAAACTTTCCACGTCGACAATTTCGCCTGGGGCAATGCGCGTGAGCGGAAAAAAGGTTATTGGAACGAAGAAAAAGAAGAGAAGTGGGGAGCGTTGACTCGAAAGCTGAAGGATCGAGACACAAGTTGCTATAATTGTTCGAAAGATTGCCATGCAGTGATTTCCTCCTCAGGACGGCAAAGATATGCCTTAAAATGCTTCAACAAACTTACTTATTTGATGGCGGCCCATAAAGAGTTGGACTTTAATTATGACATACTTGGTGTTACCCAGGAGTATGGACTGGACGGATTCTCAACGCCGCAAGTTTTAGCCTTCGCCATTGAGCTTTACGAAGCCGGCATTTTAACTGACCAGGATATGCCGGGATTCCCGTCCGACGTCGAGGAGAGATTTTTATGGCTGGTTGAAAGAATTGTTCGGCGGGAAGGGATTGGAGATGTTTTAGCCAATGGTGTTTATTGGGCAGCCCGTCAGATTGGTAAGGGCGCAGAAGAATATGATCATAATACCATGAAAAAATTTGAGCAGGTACCCCTCAAGCTGGGAAAGGTGAATCCTCCTTATTTCCTCATGTATGCCACCGGTGAGAAGATGAGTATCACCCAAATTGAAGGGTCCTACCCCCAGGATCCACTTCCCACTTCGGAAGAGAGAGAAAAGTTTGTGAGAGATTGGGTTGCAGTTCCTAATGATAAGTTTAAAAAAATATTTTTGGAATGGGAAAAACGTAACGACCTGTCGTTTGAAGCATCTTGCAGCATTTGCGATTGGAACGAGATGATGCATTACATTGATGACGCCATAGGGCTCTGCGGTTTTTTGTCATCATTTAGAGGCCAATTTGGCGGGAGGATTCCCTATCACACGCATAATATACCAAAGATAATCTCACTTGCGACCGGGATGGATCTTGATGAAGACGGACTTTGGAGAATAGGTAGAAGGAACCGAAATCTGGTGAGAGCCCTTAATGTAAGAAGAGGTTTGAGAAGAAAGGATGAGAAGCCTCCTGAGGACCATTGGACGGTAAGAGACCATGAGATGGAAACCAAACTGCTTGACGCGTATTATGAATTTAAGGGATGGAATAGTGAAGGGATTCCTTCCAAAGAGACTTTGGATGAACTGGGTTTGGATTACGTTAGCGAAGACTTCGAACAAAGAGGGATTCTAACCGATGGCAAAAACGAAAACAGTGAAAGAAATAAGAGTGGATGTTGATAAATGCACTGGCTGCCGGGCATGTGAGATGGCCTGCTCCGCATTTCACGCTATGCCGAAATATAGTGCCATTAATCCGGCGAGGGCCCGGATTCGGGTGGTTATAGATGAACTGAAAGATGTTTATGTTCCGATACGTGCCGGTGATTATACTAAAGCCGAATGTACGGGCAGAGACAAATATGTGATTGACGAAAAGGAATACAGCGAGTGTAGCTTTTGCGGGGTTTCTTGCCCATCCAGAGACGTTTTCAAAGAACCCGATTCCGGTCTCCCTCTAAAATGTGATATGTGTGAAGACGATCCGCCTTTATCAGAGCCCTTGTGTGTTCAGGTGTGCGGACCTGACGCCCTGACTTACGTAGAAAGAGAAGAGGAAGTCACAGAAGAAGAAGTGAAGCGGGAGGAGATGGAGATAGGATTGAAATCATTGGCAAATAAATATGGATTGCAAAAGCTAATGGATACCGTTGCTCTAATGTCAATGTCAAAGAAGGCCTAAGCCCTAAAGGAGTTTAGAGAAATGATAACTGCAGGTATTGATTGTGGAGCCAAGAACACCAAGACCGTGATCATAAAGGATGGAGACATAATCGGGAAAGGCGTGGTCCCGACAGGGTTTGACCAGGAAAAGGCCGTCAATGACTCCCTGGAGATGGCCGTCGAGGCCACGGGGATTTCAAGAGATGATATTGACAAGATCGGTGGGACCGGGTCTGGGAAAAACGCTATCAATATGGCTGACAGCTCGGTCAACGATATAAAGGCCGTGGCAAAGGCCGCAAATTTTTTCTATCCCGATGCAAGGACTGTAACAGATGTGGGTGCTGCGGAAGTACGTGCCGTCAAGATCGATAAAAATGGAAATGTGGTCGATTTTGCCATAAACGAAAAATGCGCTGCTGGCGCAGGTTCTTTTATTGAGGCCATGGGGCGGGCCCTTGAGACACCGCTCGAGGAAATGGGGCCGCTGGCCCTGACATCGGACAAAGAGATCCCCATGAATGCTCAGTGCACCATTTTTGCAGAATCAGAGGTTGTGGGTCTCATCCATTCCAAGACCGAAAAACATGACATAAGCAAGGCAATTCATGATGCCATGGCAAGCCGTATTGTCTCGATGATTCGAAGGGTTGGCGTCAATGAAGATGTGGTCATGATGGGGGGGGTGGGATACAACCCCGGTTTTGTAGAGGCCATGAAAAGGGAACTGAAATTGGAAAAAATGTTCATCCCTGATGACCCTGAGTTAGGGGCTGCTGTGGGTGCAGCGGTTGTGGCAGCAGAAACGGCGTGAAGAAAGTCGAGATGTCTTCCATGGGTGAACCAATAACGAATAACAGATAACCAGTTCTTGCTGGAGGAGATCAAGATGGCCGAAGAGAAGAAACAAGAATTCTGGAGATGGACAGAGTCCAACTGGAAGAGTCCTGATATAGACTGGAAAGAAGCAAAATTTATTACCGCAGGGGTTGATGTGGGTTCCGTCAGTTCTCAGTGCTGTATTGTTGCAGACGGACAAATCCTTGCTTATGGGAATATGCGAACAGGATCCGATAGCCCCGAGAGTGCAAAAAACGCCATGAATTTTACCCTGGAAGGCCTGGGCAATATGCCGGAAAACAGAATTGATTACTGCATTGGAACGGGGTACGGCAGGGTCAATGTGCCCATGGCGGATAGATCCATTACTGAGATCGCCTGTCATGCCAGGGGGGCAAATTTTTTGTATGGCCCCGAGGTTCGCACCGTGCTTGATGTGGGCGGGCAGGATATCAAAGCCATTCAGTGCGACGAAAAAGGCAAGGTGACCAATTTCCTTATGAATGATAAGTGTGCCGCGGGAACAGGAAGGGGCATGGAGGTTTTTTCAGATTTGCTGGGAGTGCCCATTAACGAGGTGGGAGAACGTTCCTTTCAGGTGAAGGAAGAGCCGGCAGCAGTCTCTAGTACATGTGTGGTCTATGCAAAATCAGAGGCAACAGGGCTGTTGCGAGAGGGATGGACAACGGAAGAGGTGCTTGCGGCCTACTGTCGGGCCATGGCAGAACGTATCCATTCCCTTGTGGAGAGGATCGGCGTAACGCCCGAGTTTGCCGTGACCGGAGGAATGGCAAAGAATCGTGGGGTAATGGACCGGTTGATGCCAATGATCAAGCTTGAGCGAATGAAGACGGGGTGGGATACACAGATCGCCGGGGCTGCCGGCGCAGCCCTTTTTGGGTATGTCTTGTGCCAGAAGGGAAAGGGAAGAGGTAAATAAAAACGTTATCAGTTATTGGTTAATCGTTAATGGGTCAACTAATAACTGATAACCAATAACCAATACCTGATAACCAATACAATGTTAGCCAATTACGGATATAAGGATGCGTCCGGTGATTTTTTTATCACCATTGATACGGACAAATGTGATGGTTGTGGAGATTGTGTTGCAGCCTGTCCCCCGGATGTCTTTTTGGTCGTTGACGAAGACCCAAATGACCCCTTACGGGCTGAACCCGTGGCCATGGTAACGGCAGATAAGAAGAAAAAGCTAAAATATGAATGCGGCCCCTGTAAACCTCCCTCAGATCGCCCTCCTCTTCCGTGCGTAGCGGGATGCAAGACAGACGCCATCTCCCATTCCTGGTGACAGGTCAGGGTAAACCACTCACCGCCATGACTGATATAGAGCGAGCAAAGCGGTTTTGGGCCAAATATTTATGCAACGTTAGGGTTTAGCCCTTGACAATAAACAGGAGTGTTATACAATTATATATGAAGTATCGGGACGTGGCGCAGTCTGGAAGCGCACCTGAATGGGGTTCAGGGGGCCCGGGGTTCAAATCCCCGCGTCCCGACCAGAAAAGCAAAACAAAATGAGCGAGAAGCCTTCCGGCTATCCCGCTCATTTTTTTTGTGTACCCAAATGGGCCCTCCCCTTGCATGGTGTGAAGCCAACCTGCCTTGCTGTATCAACTTGTGATTGAGACTAAGGGCTCGCGGATCGCTGGCCTTATTTCTTTGTGAGGCGGTATACGCCATCCCAGGTCTGGGCTGGATCCACGGGCGGGTTTTTCTTAAAGGACTCGCACCGATGGATGTAGACCTGTGAAGGGGTCGTCTTTCCATCTGGTATTCGTTCCAGTTTTAAAGATTCCTTAAAACTGAAAATGGCTTTATCCCATTCCATTTTGAGGTAGTGTCCCATTCCCCTATCAAAGACATCAAAAAGAGCTTTCTCTTGTTCGGAGAGATCTCCTTTCATGGCGCAAAGCTCATAGACCTTGACAGGCTCAGATCTGCCGGCCACAGTAATCTTGTCTATAAAGCGGGCTTCAACCATATCAATAACCTTTTTATTGTAAGCGCCTTCTACAGGTACCTCATGTCCCAGTGTATACTCACTTACTAAGATATAGACACCATATTGCTTCCCGGCCGCTTCCAGACGTGCAGCAAGGTTTACCGGATCTCCCATCATAGTGTAGTTCATACGCGTGGCGCTTCCCATGTTTCCCACAATAATCTCGCCCGTGTTGATTCCAATCCGCGTCTTCATCTCGTGTACGATCTTAGGCCATTTGTCACCCGACACCCATTCTTCAGATGACAGACCCTTGGTGTTGCGATCAGATTCATCCGGTCTCTTGCTCTCGCTGCGCCACTTTTTGCAGAGGTCAACCAGGCTGTTCTGCATGGCAAGTGCCACCCGGCAGGCTCTTAGTGCGTGATCAGGGACAGCCATAGGTGCTCCAAAAAAGGCAATAATAGCGTCACCCTCATATTTGTCTAGGGTCCCCCTGTCGGCAATAAGGATATTTGTCATGCTGGAGAGATATTCGTTGATAAGCTCCACTAATTGGCCGGCCGTGAGTTTTTCTGAAAAAGTGGAAAAAGCCTGAATATCGGTAAAAAAGGCCGTGATGGATCTGGCTTCACCGCCAAGCGTGGGCATGGTCTTGCTTTTGTACATCTCGTCGATTATCTCGGGGGCAAGATAGCTGGAGAAAGTGGATCTGAGAAATCTCTTGTCCTTCTGTTCTGTCAAGACCTTGAAGATGACGATGGTCACAAAGACTATGATGTTGGAAAACAGAAGCGGCGTTGTGCTCAGAAACAGGTTGGAGTTATTAAAAAGTGTGAAGCTTGTGACAAAAGCGCCCAATAAGAGCACGACAAAAATGAGGCTGCTGACCCGTACACTGGTTAACCCGTAGACAAAGCTACACAGGATAGAGAGACCGAACAGGATCAGAAGGTCAAGGTTAGGGATGTCTGACGTCATTGTTAACAGATTTTGAGTAATAATGGTATTAAAGGCACTAATGATGGTGCTGATGCCGGACATAGTGCCATAGGGGGTTTGC
>SDBT01020838.1_pt1 | contig 10247 bp, 7 predicted proteins | sample 2277101 | NCBI WGS metagenome assembly SDBT01 (sample SAMN10404973, study PRJNA504765) | marine sediment metagenome | isolation source: marine sediment core GS10_PC15, 103 cmbsf | place: Arctic Ocean: Southern Knipovich Ridge | collected 2010
AAACATCAATCGATTAGCCAAAGAAGGGATACGTTTTACGGATGCCCATTCGTGCAGCGCCTTGTGCTCACCCACCCGTTACGGAATCATGACCGGTCGATTCTTCTGGAGAACCCACAAGAAGCATTCACTGGTCATGCCCTATGATCCCTCCGGTCATTCCACAGGAGCGGCTCACCTGGGCACAGCTCATGCACAAGTGCGGGTATCGGACCGGTTTTGTCGGGAAATGGCATTTGGGATTATGGTACCGTTCCAGGAAACTGCAGGGATTCCAACGACAGTTCACGATGAACGAAGATGAGATCGATTTCGGCAAAACTGTGGTGGGCGGTCCCTGTGATCTTGGTTTTGATTATTTCTTTGGCACGGCCGGCTGCTCCACCAGTGATGCGCCGTATTGCTTTATCGAAAATGATTCCTGGGTGGGCGTTCCTTCTGTGCAATCATCTGAAGAATTGAATAAACTGCCCGGTTTTTATCCGGGTGTAATGACGCCTGACTGGGATCTAGAGCAGGTGGATGTCAAACTGGCCGAAAAAGCGGTGCGTTTTATCCGTGAGCATAAAAAAGAAAATCCAAACCAACCGTTTTTTCTCTATTATGCGTTGTCAGCTCCACATATTCCCTGGATTAATCCCAAGTTTATTCGCGGCGCTAGCAAAGAAGGTCCGCGAGGTGATATGAACGCTTTGGTCGATTGGTGTGTTGGTGAGGTCTGCCGGGCCCTAGAAGCCCAAGGTGTTTTAGATGACACCATTTTAATTTTCACGAGTGATAACGGACCGCGCCGTGGCGCTAAAGGCCAGAAATCCGCCGGCCCCTTCCGGGGATATAAAAACTCGGCTTATGAGGGCGGCCATAGGGTTCCGTTCATTGTTCGGTGGCCGAGGAAAATCAAACCCGGCACCCTTTCCGATGTTCCGGTCAGTTTGACCGATATGATGGCGACTTTCGCGGAATTCCTGAATTTCTCTCTGCCTGATAGTGCTGCCGAGGACAGCATCAGTATATTGCCAGCAATCTTAAGAGATGAAGACCGAAAGATCCGTCGCCCGGCATTGATCACCGACACCGGTGGTCATGTTTCCGAACTGGGCAATTATTCCATCCGGCGTGGAAAATGGAAGCTTATTGAAATAAACCCGCAGCCGTCCAGCGAGCAGAAGACGCCAATATTTGAGCTGTATGACATGGAGAAGGATCCCTATGAAACGACAAACCTGGCGGAGGACCAACGTGGGGTTGTAGAGAAAATGGAACGCCTTCTACATGCATGCAAACAAACAGGTTTGAGGTTTATGTGACCTCCCCCCTTCAATGTAACACTTATTATTTCTTTCCATATAAAGGACCAAACGTTTTGCAGGCAATGTAATCAGCTCCTTCCGGATTATCAGTTCCAAAACTCTTCCAGGCACTTGGGCGGAAGATTTGCTCCTCGGAAACATTGTGCATGTTGACCGGAATTCGTAACATGGAAGCCAGAGTAATTAATAATTTTCCAATATGACCGTAGGAAATTGCTCCATGATTCGCGCCCCAGCCAGCCATTACCGAATAAACATCCTTGAAAGAACCTTTTCCTGTTAACCGAGGGGCAAACCAGGTTGTTGGCCAGGTGGGATTTGTCCTTTTATCCAGTTTATCATGGATCTCTTTGGGAAGTGCTACAGTATATCCTTCAGCTAACTGCAGAACTGGTCCTCTACCCTTGACCAGATTGATCCTGGACATGGTAACCGGCATTTCACCACGAGTTGTATATTGGGTTGAAAACCCCCCTCCTCTGAAATATTCTAGAGCAGCATGGCACCATTTGGTAGAATTCAAACATCTTGACACTTCTTCAGGTGTGATTTCCCAAAAGGGTTTTAAAGCAGGTTTTTTATCCAGGGTTTGTTGACCGGTTCCGTCCAGCGCTGCCGGTCCCGAATTTATCAAATGAATAATTCCCTTAGAAGCTTTACCGGTTAATTCCCTGCCGGAAACTCGCTTGACCGCTTCTTTACTCCAATAGGTGCGAACATCTGCAAATATTTGGGCAGCGTTGGTTAACAGATGACCAAAAAGCATCACTACACCATTTAAACTGTCATTTTCGGTGGCCAGTAAATAGGGTTCCCGTAAACCGTTCCAGTCAAAAGATGAATTTAATATGGCTTCCGAAAAATCCCCGTTGGGGAAGTGATCGGTCCATTGCCTTTGTCCCTGAAATCCTGCAATAATGGCATTATAACCGAGTGCCTCTTCTTGGAAATTTAGTTTATTCAATTCTTTATTCCCCACCATTAAATCCCGGAAAATCAAGGTCATTTTTATGATTGTTTCCCATTCCTGTTCTTTCCTCTCCTCCGAAGCTCTAATTTCAGGCGGATTGATATCTTCTCCAATCGGGCAATATTCTTTTACCCATTTTTTTGCTTTTTTAAATTCCTGTTCATCGTAGATCTTCTCACCGATCCTGCGGACAACTTCTGTCATATCAACTGCAGCAGTACGCATCCCAAGATAATCAGCAAAAAAATCCTGATCAATTATCGATCCGGCAATCCCCATAGAGACTGATCCAATGGATAAATAACTTTTGCCCCTAATTTCCGCAACAGCCAGGCCGGATTTGGCCCATAACAAAAGTTTTTGCGCCACATCCTCCGGGATGGAATGATCTTCTTTATCCAACACATCTTTCCCATATATAGAAAAAGCAGGCAGCCCTTTCTGGTTGTATCCTGCTAAAGCTGCTGCCAGGTAAACGGCTCCAGGCCTTTCGGTTCCGTTAAATCCCCACACTGCTTTAGGTAAAAGGGGGTCTGTATCCATTACTTCAGTTCCGTAACACCAGCAGGGAGTCACAGTCAGGGAAAGCCCGACCCCTTCTTTTTTAAACATTTCTTCAGCCATTACTGCCTCTACAATGCCGCCGATACAGGGACTTGCTATTACACATTCAACCGGGAGACCATTGGAATGTCGAAGGTTTTTACTAAGAAAACCGGCTGCATTTTGGGCCATCTTTATGGTTTGGTTTTCTAAAGATTCTCGTACCCCTTTTCTCCGTCCGTCAATTACCGGTCTTATACCTATCTTTGGTGTGGTTCCTATTAATCTTTTATGGCTTTTTTCTTTAATTTCTAAATTTGTAAGATTCAATTTTTTCTCCCTTTCTTCTAGTTTCTTACTAATGGTTTAGAAGTTCTCTAAATCTGAGATAAGCAACCTCCCATTTATCTCTATTCTCCGGTTTATATTTTTTAATGGGGAATGAATTTTTAATTATCCCGCGTGCTTCATCCAGTGATCCAATGTATCCCTGGGCTTTAGCCTGAACAATAATGTTACCGATTGAGGTTGCCTCAGCGGGTCCGGCAATAACTTCTTTTCCTGTTCCATTAGCAGTATACTGGTTAAGTTTTTCATTTTTTGATCCACCTCCAATAATATGTATATATTTAATCGGGTGGGGAGATAATTCCTGTAATTGATCTATACAAAATCGGTATTTCATTACCATACTTTCCAGGGCAATTTTGAGAAAACCAAAGGGATTGTGAGGTACAGCTTGATTTGTGTTTTTTAAATATCGAGCCATCGACAGTTTCATATCCTGCGGATTTAAAAAATCGTGATGATCACCATCAATAAATGAGGTGAACTCCGGATAAAGTGCGGCTTTTTTTATTAATTCAGGATAATTCAAGGACCTGAGCTCTTCAATTGACTCCTTTAGTTTTTGAATTATCCATAAACCGGTTATATTCTTTTGAACCCTAAAAGTAGAATCTACTCCACCTTCGTTGGTGAAATTTAATTCCCGGGTTTTAGCTGAAATAATTGGAGATTTGGTTTCAATTCCCAAAAGTGACCAGGTACCTGAACTGATATATGCCCAGTTTTCACCATTCGCGGGAACGGAAGCTACTGCAGAGCCAGTGTCGTGAGAAACAGGAGCAAAAACTTTAAGTCCTGAAACTCCAGTTTCCTTTTCAATTATTTTGCTTAACGAGCCAATCTCTGATCCCGGATCAATGACAGTTTGCATCATATTTATTGGGAATTCCAGTTTTTCAAAAATTCTTTTTTCCCAGCACTTATTTATTGGATTATACAATTGAGAGGTTGTGGCAAATGAGAATTCAGTATTTTTTTGACCGGTTAAAAAATAATTTAAAATATCCGGGATAAATAATAAATCTTTAGCTTTATATAAGAAAGGATGGTTTTGGATTTTCATAACATATAGTTGGAAGATGGAATTGAATTGCATAAATTGAATACCAGTTAATCTATACAATTCATTTTTGTCAAAAACTTGAAAAACTTTTTCCATAATTCCATCTGTTCTTGAATCACGATAGGCAAAAGGCAATCCCAGTAATTCTCCTTCTTTTGACAATAAGCCAAAGTCAACTCCCCAGGTGCTTATGGCCATACTCTGAACGATCTGGTGTGATTGAGAAAAACATTTCTTAATACCTTTTTTTATTTCCTCAAAAAAACGAATGATATCCCAATGCCACCCGTTCTGGATTTTTATCATCCCTGTGGCAAAACGACAGACTTCCTCTATTGCTAATTTATTACCGGAAAGAGAACCCAACAATGCACGTCCACCTGAAGCTCCCAAATCAAATGCCAGAAATGAGGGCTTTTTTTTAGTTACCATTCTTTTCCTCTCTTATCAAGGAATCTGGAAATATCACTTATCAATCCTGTTTTTTCCATTATCTCCAGCTTGGTTTTTAAAAAGGAGATATGTTTTAAGGAAGAATTATGATGGATACAGTGAGTAGGAGTATGGCCAATAGCCAGGACGCCGATCCCGGCAATAAGTACCATCTTGTATCTTTCTGCTTTTTTAATGATTACTCTTATATCCTCATCAGGAAATACAATTGGAACCGCAGGATATAAATATCCCCCCTCTGCATCAATGGGAACAATTCTATCCTCACCTGCCTGGATCGATCTAAAACCTTGAATAATTGCCTGTGGAGAGTGGGTGAAAACAGCTGCCTGAAGGTGAGAAAATCGATAAACCGCTTGATGAAGAGTATAAAAATAATCTTCATAGGCTTTTTGAATATCAATTCTATAAAGATCATGGTTAAAATACTCAGGGGAAGATGAAAAAGGCGAAAAAAGCATTTCTTTTCCATCCTGAACAGAAATCGAACCGGTATGAAAGGGGCTCAATTTCATTCTGAACATATCGGTGGACACCATTTTAAATTGTTTTATTAATTCAATATCTTCAGTATCCTTTATTCCACCTGGAACAGAATATTTGGTGAAAACAGGATAATTCATAGTTGGAAGAGATTGTATAGGGATTTTAAGACTATTCAAATTTAATAAGATTTCAGATGAATAATCGCAGATATTAAGATTAAAAAAGGCTTCATGAAGATTTGCTCCCCTTATCATCGGACCGTGGGTCTTAATTATCATTCCCTTATTATTTTTTAAAATTTTAGGGATTTCCTCTTCCATTTCCTTAGACCCGACCGGATACTCAAATTCCACAACAGGGATTTTACCCAGATGTTTTTTTCCCAAAATGTCTAAAGGATCAATGGCTTCGGTAATATAGGACAAGAGCATAGCGGACATTGAATGAGCATGAACCACTGACCCGGCATACTCCAGGATTTTTCTATGGATTCCTGTTTCGGATGAAGCTTGAAAAAGTCCGGATTGGGGTTCATAAAGTCCTGGTTCCACGATGTCGGTCTCTTTCAGATGTCCCTTCATTGATCCTGTTTTTGTAATAAAGATGTCATCATCCACTCTAACTGAAATATTGCCACAGTGTGTATTCTGTAATTCCAGCTCCAGCATAGCCCTGCCTACCTTGATTATATCTCTCTTGATATTTTTCATTTTAAGTCTTCCTTAATCTTTAAGGGGACTCCATTTTTATCCCAATCTCTGATTTCATAATATTTGCCCAGCATTTTTTCAAACTGATGCTTTTCATCAATGGCTCGTTCAACACCTCCAATATTTATTTTTTCAGTAAACATTCTACGGGGGAGAGTGTCATCTTTACGGGTGAAGCCTGCTTTATTATTAAAAACTCTTTCGGTATCCTGTATTCGGCGGGCCGAATCTTTGAGATCTTCAGGTCCATAATCAAGGCCGGTATACCCTGAATAAATTCTGGATAGTTCACTTTCTCCAACTGAATAAGAAATAAATCTACATACTCCAAGAGCATCTGTGATACAGCCCGAATCCTGAGCATCAACACAATGCCCGGCAGAGGTATCCACCAGGAAACGATGCACTTCTTTGCTACCACCAAAAAAACCGAGACATACTGCATAACCTCCCTTCAAATGACATCCTCCCCGGGAGGATGTTGCGTAACCCAAAGCCTGTAAGAGTGAAGCCCTGGGATCATAACCTGGAAATTCCATTCCTTTAACCACCATGGCCAGATCTGGAGAATTATATCTCTGACCAATCCTTAAAGCACCTTCAGCTATAATGTCTCCAAAACCTTCCCGGTTGGCGGTTAACTTTACCAGTTTTTCCAGAAGATTTGGAGTTCCGAAATTTAGATTAAGGTTACCTGTTATTTGTGGTGTAATAATTCCCTTTTCAAATAATTCCATAGTCAATGCAATACTTCCGCCAAAAGATATGGTATCCATTCCTGTTTCATTACATAAATAACCGGCCAGAGCAATTTCCTCAATATTATAAATACCCAGATTAGCTCCCATTAGGGCGATGGTCTCGTATTCAGGCCCCTCACCTTTTTTATTCTTAACTTTTGTAGCCCTGCCACAACGGATGGTACAATTAAAACAACCCTTTGCAGTTTGAAGTATTTTCATTCTAAGAGTTTCACCGGAAATTTTTTCAATATCTGATTTTTTATGAGTGACATCCTGAAAATTTTTGTGGGGTAACATGTCATGAATATGGATTAATTTAACCAGTCCGGGAGTTCCCAGTTCAGTTAAAGCCTTGGATGTAACGGGGAAATTTCTGACAAGTTTATTAGCTTGATAGAGTCCGGTTTTATATAATTTTTCGTTTTTAGGAATAAATCTTTTTTTACCCTCTACGACCACAGCTTTTAGCTTTTTAACACCCATAACTGCTCCGGCTCCACCTCTGCCTACAGCCCGGTTATACTCATTCATAATTGAAGCGAATCTTATCTGTTTTTCCCCTGCTGTACCTATACCTAAAACCCGGGCTGATTTTGAATGTTTATTAATCAAAAAATCTGTTAATTCAGGAATGTTTTTGCCCCATAAATCCTTACATTCAATAATTTCAATTTTGTCTTCTGAGATATACAGATAAACCGGTACGGCTGCAGTTCCTCTGATAATACATAAATCGTAGCCGGTCCTTTTGAAAACATTGCCCCAGAATCCTCCGGAATTGGCACTCGAAATAGTACCGGTAAGGGGAGATTTAAAAGTTACAGAAAACCGGCCGCTAGCGGGAGAAAGACTGCCTGAAAGTCCTCCGGTTGAAATAACCATTATGTTTTCTGATGAAAGAGGTTCTGTCTTTGGAGATAATTCCTCTTTTAAGAAATAGGCGCCCAGACCTCTCCCTCCCAGGTATTTTTTAAAAATCGAATCCTGCACTTCAAAATCTTTAACCTCACCTGTTGAAAGATCTACATCAAGTCCTCTATTGTTATATCCTTGTATCATTTAACTAATACTCCTCTATTTATTGTAAAAAAAATCAAATCCTGCTTTGATAAGGTTTTTAAATTTAGAGCTCATTGGCCATAATTTCATCGGTTATCAGGGTATTAAAATAATGTCCTTTTAAGGTCCCTTTTAGTGCTTCCAATTTATCTTTTCCGCCAGCCACAGCAATAGAATCTTTTTTGTTTTTTAATTCCTCCAATTCTATACCAATGGTTCTGTTGTCCAAATTTATACTGCAAATACGGCCATCCCTGGTGATGATACGAGAACAGATGTCTGCCACTGCCCCCTCTTGAAGAAGATGACTTACTTCACTCTTCGAAAAATAGTTGGCTTTCACCAGGACCGAATTTTGGTTAAAGGATCCAATTGAAAAAATGGCGATTTGAGCAAGGCGGGCCAATTTTAAAGCATAGGATATGTTTTTATCCTGAATTATGACTTGTTTCAATTCGGGTTTGTCAACAATAGCTGGCAAAGGTAAAAGAAAGGGGACTGACTGGTATTTTTCTCCTATTTTCATGGCAATTTCGCTGGCATGGGTTTCGTACTCTATTCTGGAAATCCCTCCTACCAATTGAACAACAATCATATTTTTAATATACTTGGGAGTTAGGTTTTTTACGACTTCCTGCATGGTGGTACCCCAGGAAACCCCGAGTATCGATTCATCCCTAATTAACAGTTCTAAATATTTAGCAGCTGCAACACCCAGCCTCTTTTTTATCTGTTCAGCAGGTAAATTTTCATTGGGTACCACAATCACTTTTTTCAGTCGATATTTTTCTTTTAATTTTTTTTCTAAAGCTGAACCATGTTCCGAAGGATCAAATATTTCAATTTTTACAATACCGGCTTCTCTGGCCTTCCTGAGTGCTCTTGAAATACCGGGTCTTGAGATACCCAGCTTATTGGCAATTTTTTGCTGACTATATTGGTGAAGATAATAGAGTTTGGCTATTTCCACTAGTAAATCATTATCGATTGAACCATTGTTTTCATTCAGCATAAATCGGTTTCTCCTTAATGATTCAGGAATGTTTAGGGCTGATTGCAGCACCGTAGTAGGCAATAAAAATAAAACAGACCAGTGGCACCAGGTATGCCAGATTAATACTACCAGTGATATCCGAGACTTTTCCCTGAAATGCGGTCAATAATGCTCCACCAAGAATTGCCATTATCAAACCGGATCCTCCTATTTTTGTATCTTCTCCAAGTCCTCTGACTGCCAGTCCGAAAATAGTCGGAAACATAAGTGACATACAGGCTGAAATTCCAACCAAAGAATATACTCCGAGTAGTCCATTGCCCAGGATCACTATTATAGTTAAACCCATGGCTGTTAAAGAGAGAAAAAAAAGAAGTTTGTGAGGACTGAAAAACCGCATTAACCAGGTGCATAAAAACCTGGATAGAGCAAATAAAATCAGGGCAGCCAGATAATAGGTAGAAGCTCCTGATTCATCCAGATTGAGTGCTTTCATGACATACCGAATGGTAAATGACCAGACTCCTATTTGGGCACCAACATAAAAAAACTGGGCAATGACTCCCCATCTGTAATTTCTGTTATGAAGTAACCGTTTAAAGGTAGGGGTAAAATTCATTTTTTTGTCTCTATCTCTGTACCGGGGCATTTTAATCTTAAATATTAATAACCACAGAAGAATTAAAAATAGAGCAACTCCTACATAAGGGCCCATGACTGCTGATAACTCCTTTGATTTAATAAGATTTAACTGCTCAGGGGTCATTGATGATCGTTGAAAAGGATTTGCCTGATTAAGGTTTGCCAGGATAAAATATTTACTGAGGATTACTCCGATAATTGATCCGAGGGGATTAAAAGATTGGGCCAGATTGAGTCTTCGAGTGGCAGTTTCCTCTGGTCCCATGGCAATGATGTAGGGATTGGCACTGGTTTCCAGAATAGACAGACCTCCAGCCAGAATATACAGGGCAATCAGAAAATAGAAGTAATTCATAGTAAGACTGGCGGGATAAAAAAGTAATGCTCCCCCGATGAAAAGACCCAGTCCCAGTAATACACCCGCTTTATAGGTGAATTTTTTAATGAAAAAAGCTGCCGGTAGAGCAAGACAAAAGTAAGAGCCGTAAAAAGCAATCTGAATCCAGGAGGTTTGAAAATCGGACATAATCATTATTTTTTTAAAAGCTGCCAGAAGGGTGTCGGTCATATTATTGGCCAGTCCCCACCAGGCGAAACAACTGGTTAAAAGAATAAAAGGCCACAGAATCTTTTTAGGGACTAATTTTGATAACATCTGTTTTTAATCACCAATGGTTATAATTTAAAGTTCTTCTCCCGATTAGTTGATGTATTTTTGCAAAGGATTCGAGGATTAAAGGATTCAAGGGGTCGAGTTGTTTTTTGTCCATATCCTTCTGCTATGTTACTTGGAACTGAGACTACTGCCCTCCTTATTTGCGATGTCAGACTGTATCTTTCTTCATTAGGGAATCTTTTTGTTATTTTGTAAACCTCTAAACATAGCTGATAAGCTCTTTGCCAAACTTTCAATTCTTTATAATTCT
>SDBT01020839.1_pt1 | contig 10246 bp, 6 predicted proteins | sample 2277101 | NCBI WGS metagenome assembly SDBT01 (sample SAMN10404973, study PRJNA504765) | marine sediment metagenome | isolation source: marine sediment core GS10_PC15, 103 cmbsf | place: Arctic Ocean: Southern Knipovich Ridge | collected 2010
TCTTTTAAATAATATGGAAACATTGCTTGAATTTGTTAGAAAAAAACAAAAAGAAAAGAATAACGGGCAAACTAGTCTTTTCGGGCTTTTATCTTTAAGTGGCAAAGTGAATTTAAAATTAAAAAAATCTGATCCGGCCAGCCAACAACAAAAACTTCTTTGGGAAAGAGAACATTTAGGTTTTTTTATTTCTGAGCACCCTTTAAAACAATATCAAGAAATTATTAAAAAATATGTTAAACCTATTAATCAATTAGAATTATCCAATAGCTTTAAAAATTCTTCTATAAAAATATTAGGTTTAATTACTAAAATTAAAAAAATCACTACTTCTAGTAATGATCATATGATTTTTGTTAAAGTAGAAGATTCTTTTGGCGAAATAGAGGTTATTGTCTTTCCTAAAATGTTAAAATCTACTTCTAAGCTTTGGGAAGAAAACAAAATGGTTTCTGTTGAAGGAAGGCTTTCTGATAAAGACGGTGAATTAAAATTTATTGCTGGAAAAGTTAAAGAAGTAACCAAAAACATGCTTGATGATCTCTTGCTTAAAATAGAATAAATTGATAAAATTGTATTATTAAAGCTAAAAATATGCCTCAAATCTATATTTCTCCACACAATAAAATCGCTTATTTATTCCTTTTTTTAACTGCTTTAGTTTTTGCTGGTTTGATTGTTGGTACATTAAGCGGGGTTTATGGGGCTCAAATTATTGTTACCCCTGTATCTGAGGAAGTTGATATCAACTTTGAAGTTAAAATTGATAAAATTCAAGAAAATTTAACTGATTCAGAGGGCTCACTTGTTTTGGTTGGTCAGGTTTTTGAAAACATTCAAGAGGGACAAGAAGAAGCTGTTCCTCAAGCTACTGTTTCTATGGAAGATTATGCAGAAGGAAAAATTACCTTAATTAACAATACTTGGTCTCCAATAAATTTTGTGGCTAGTACCCGTTTTGCTTCGCCCGAAGGTCTAATTTTCCGAGCTGTTGAACACATTAGAATTGCTGCAAAAGGAGAAACAATTATTTTAGTCCGGGCTGATAAAATGGGTGAGGATTATGAAATAGAACCCACTCAATTTACTATTCCTAATTTACGTGATCCTAATTTAAAAAGTAATATTATTGCTGAGAGTAAAGAAAAAATGAGCGGAGGAATTAAAAAAGCTGGCATTGTTATGCAAGCTGATATTGATCAGGTTAAAAAAGCTCTTAAAGATAAACTTTATCAAAATGCTTTACAAGAAATTGAAGAAGAACTTTCCGATGCTGATTTAAAAATTGTTGTTCACTCGGAAATAATTGATGAAGAAATAGATGCTCAGGCAGGAGATGAAAAAGCTGAATTTACTGTTTTTGAAAAAATAAAGATTGGGGCTGTCGCTTTTGAAGAAAAAAAACTATTAGAGGTCGCTTTAAATACCTTGCGTAAAGCTATTCCTCCTGGTAAAGAATTAGCTGCTTATGAACCAGATGGTTTATCTTATCGTTTAATTGAATATGATTCTGAGCAAGATAAAGCCACTTTAGAGGTTCAATTTCGTGGCTACATGGTAATCAATAAAGAAAGTGATATTTTAGATAAAACTCTTTTCCGTGGTTTAAGTTCTGAGGAAATTAAAAACTATCTTAAAGACTTTAAAGAAATTAAAGAAGTTCATGTTAAATTCTGGCCTCCTTTTATTTTAAAAAAAGTACCAGAGAAAATAAATAAAATAAAAATAAAAATTAATAGAAAATAGAAACATTTGTTTATGGAAAAAATATCTCCAGAAATCCTTCGTCATTCAACCAGTCATTTAATGGCTGCGGCTGTTTTGGAATTATTTCCCCAAGCCAAGTTTGGCATTGGCCCAGTAATTGAAAATGGTTTTTATTATGATTTTGATTTAAATAAAAGTCTAATTCCTCAGGACATGCAGAAAATTGAAAAAAAGATGAGGCAATTGGCAAAAAAAAACTTAAAATTTGTTAAAAAAGAAATAACCATTGACCAAGCCATAAAACTTTTTCAAAAATTAAAACAACCTTATAAAGTAGAGCTCTTAAAAGAAATAAAAAAACACGGGACCACTGAAATGAAAGAAATTAAAAAACAGACAAAAAAACAAAAAATAAATAAAGTGACTATTTATGAGTTGGGTAATTTTGTTGATCTTTGTCGTGGTCCTCATGTCAGTTCGACTGGACAACTAGGTGCCTATAAATTAAACAAACTTGCCGGAGCTTATTGGCGGGGTGATGAAAAAAATAAAATGCTTCAGAGGGTTTATGGCCTGGCATTTTCTCAACAAAAAGAATTAGACGACTTTTTAAAACTTCAAGAACAAGCTGAAAAAAGAGATCATCGAAAATTAGGTCAAGAATTAGACTTGTTTCAAATTAATGAAGATGTTGGCCCAGGATTAATTCTTTGGCATCCCAAAGGAGCTACTTTAAAAAGAACCATTGAAAATTATGTTTTAGATGAATATATTAAAAATGGCTATCAAATAGTTAGTACGCCTCATTTAGCCAAATTAAATCTTTGGAAAACATCTGGCCATGATGACTTTTACAGGGAAGATATGTTTCCAATCATGCATATGAAGGAAACGGCCAAAGAAGAGAAGGAAGACTATCAAGTGAAGCCAATGAATTGTCCATTTCATATTGCTATTTATCAAAATGATATTAAAAGTTACCGTGATCTTGCTTTGCGTTATACAGAATTAGGCACGGTTTATCGTTATGAAAAATCAGGAGTTTTACATGGTTTAACCCGGGTTAGAGGCTTTACTCAAGACGATGCCCATATTTTCTGCACTCCTGAACAGCTTGATAAAGAAATAGAAACTACAGTTAAATTTGCTTTAAAAATATTAAAAACATTTGGTTTTAAAGAATATAGTATTTATCTTTCAACCCAGCCGAAAAAATTTGTCGGCACTCCAGCTAACTGGAAAAAATCAACCAGCGCTTTGGAAAAAGCTTTGAAAAAATTAAAAATTAAATATGAAATTGATCAAGCCGGTGGTGTTTTTTACGGGCCAAAAATTGATATTAAAATAAAAGATAGTTTGGGCCGGGATTGGCAATGCACTACAATTCAGGTTGATTTTAATTTACCGGAAAAATTTGATATCACTTATGTTGATAATAAAGGAAAGAAGCAACAACCAATTATGATTCATCGGGCCCTTTTAGGCTCATTAGAAAGATTTATAGGGGTTTTAATTGAACATTATGCTGGAGATTTTCCTGTTTGGCTCTCCCCTATTCAAGTTTATTTAACTCCAGTTGGTAAAGCTCATTCTTCTTTGGCGAAAAAATTATCCCAGGAATTAGAAGAATTAGGAATTAAAACAGAAGTTGATACTCTTAATGAAACTATTTCTTATAAAGTAAGGAAGGCGGAAAAACAAAAAATTCCCTATATCTTAGTTATTGGTGACAAAGAAGCCAAGGGAAAAACCTTAAATGTAAGAATGAAAGGAAATGTGGTTAAAAAATTGACTAAAAAACAGTTTTTTGATAAAATATTAAAAGAAATCAAGGATAAAAAATAAATAATTATTTTAATAAGAACTTATGAAAAAAACAACAAAATTATTCATTTTAGGCCTAGTTTTTGGGCTTTTTATTTTACCTGGAATAAAGGTCCTAGCCCAAGAAACAATTGATACTCCTATTGAACAAATCAATGTTGAACCCGTAGTAGTTGACGAAGCTGAACCAGTTAATCTTGATGATTCAGATCCTATAATTGATACTGAACCTGTTTTAACAAACGAAGGAACTTCTGTTATTGAACCAACGAGTGGAGAAATCACGAGTGGAGAAACAATGACCAGATCTATTAAAACCTCAGAGGACGTTCTTTTAGATGAAAATATTATGGCTGAAGATTTAGGCGTTAATGAACAAAAACTTTTACCAACTAGTCCATATTACCGAGCTAAAACTATTTGGCGTGGTTTTCGTTTAATTCTGACCTTTGATCCAGTAAAAAAAGTTGAACTTAATCTTCGTTTTGCCAATGAAAAATTAATTGAAGCAAAACAAGTAGCTGAAAAAACAGACAAGCCAAGAGTTATTGTCAAAGCCTTAGAAAGTTATAAAAGAGACCTAGAAAATATTTCTAAAATAGTTGAAAGGTCTTCGGAAGAAATCAAAACCGGAACAGAAGATTTTGCTGAAAGAATGATTGATTATTCATTTAAACAGCAAAAATTAATTGATGGACTTGAAAAAACTCTTGGTCCAGAACAATTTGAAAAAGTAAATATAGTAAGAGAAGACGGTCTTGATTATTTTAGTCATGTTATTACTAATCTTGTTCCTCCAGAAGAAATCAAAGATAGAATTACCAATGTGATTAAAGCACAAGCAGGTAGTGAATTTAAAGATTTTAAAAATATAGAAATTTTGAGAATCATTGAAGAAAAAATTCCTGAACAAGCAAAACAAGCAATTCAGCAGGCTCGAGAAAATACAGTCCAGCGCTTGCAAAACACAATGGTAAATATGGTTGAAGTAGAAAGAAAAAAATTCAAAGAATATGTTGAAAATGTAGGAGGTAATGAAATAAGGCATTTAGCGATTCTTAATGATTTTGCTTTTAAACAAATACCTGAATTTCTTCATCAGGAGATGGAAATGGCCAGAGATGAATCTATGAAGCGAATTGAAAATAAGATGCAAGAATTTACAAAAGAAGAACAGAAAAAAGAATTTCTCCGTCATCTAGAACAAGGTAAAATGGAAGATATAAGAATTATTAAAGAATTGGAAAATAATCTTACCCCAGAAATAATTGAAAAAATACTTGAAATCAAGAATAGTGCTTTGGATAATTTCAGACAAAAGTTTGAAGAAATTGAGGGAACAGAACAAGAAACAGAATTCTTAAGAAAGATGGAAAAACTTCATGACGTTAAACAATTAGAAATTTTTAAAGAAGTTGAGAAAATTATTCCTCAGGATCAAAAGGAATTCTTTGAACAAGTGAAGGCTAAGGCAATGGCGGAAATGAAAAAAGAAGTTGATCAAGCCAGAAATGAACGCGAAAGAGCTGATATTTTATATAGATTAGCCGGAGATATGCCTGAACACATGGAAATTATTAAAGAGTTTGCTCCTCCGCCAGAACTAATGAACCAAATTCTCAGAATACAAGCCGATAATGTAAGGGAAAAACTTTTAAATATAGATGATCTAGAAAAAATACAACATTTAAAAGATCGAATTAATGACTATGATTTTGTTAAACAAGAATTAGAAAGAAGGGTCCCTGATATTTTTCAACAAGTAGACAGCCGCATTGAATATAAATTTGCCGAAATTAGCAAAGAAAGAGCTATGGAAAAATTAGAAAAAGCTAAAGATGAAATTAGTCAAACAGAACAAAACCTTAAAAAATTGTTACAGAAAGAAGGAATTGGAGAATACTTAAAAAATTCCCCTGCTTTAAAACATCTTGAAATCGCTAAGAAACATCTCCAAGAAGCCAAGACTGCCTTTGATCAAGAAAAATATGGTCACGCTCTTGGCCAGGTAAACGCTACTTTTAATCAGCTAAATTATGTTTGGCGCTTTATTAAAGAATTTGAATTAAAACATGATGTAGCTCAAAAGAGATTTAAAGAGATGGAAGAAACCATGGAAAAAATGGTTGGTGACTTTTTAGAATTTGAAGTAATGGGTTCTGAAGTTCCTTTAGAAGACAAAAGAGCATTAAATAGGGCTATGGAGCAGGTTCAACAAGAAAATCTAGAACAGGCCTGGGATAAATATAGAGGAATATTAGAAGAAAGACGAGCTGAAGAAGGATATCTAAGAGAGGTAGAATTGCCTTATGATAAAATGAATCTTTCTCCAGAACAAATTCAAGAAATTAAAGAAGCAACCAGAATTCTGCCAATTGAAATTAGACAAAAACTACAAGACCTTCCTCCAGAAATGATTATTGATGCAGCACAACAAATAAGAAGTAAAATACAAATTGTTCCTGAAACAACCACTGAAAGAGTAATGGAGAGGATTGAATATAGAATTGAGAATAGAGAAGATACAAACAGCTTAGCTAATCCTGCTTCAGAATTTTGCATAAAAAAAGGTGGAAAAATAGAAATTAGAACAAATAATAGTGGTGGACAATTTGGTATTTGTCATTTACCCGACGGCACTAAATGTGAAGAATGGGCTCTTTTTAAAGGAAACTGTCCTGATTATAGTGTCCCAGAAATTTCTCCCAATGAATTGCCATCAGGCATTGCCTGTCCTTTATGGGCGCCACCAGCTCCTGACTGGTGTAAAGATGGCCGACAAATTTCTGGCGGAATAGATCAAAACGGTTGTAAATTACCACCTAAATGTGTCCGTGCTATTGATGAAGAATCCCAGTATTTATTACCCAAAACTGAACCAGCCTGTATTCAGGTAATTACTCACGCAATTAGTGGTGAGATTTGCAAAGCCTTTCCCACTCCCTGTGATGTCCCCAGTGGTTGGCAAAAAGTAGACAAATGTCCGGAAAAAATGCTACTGGAAACAGAAACCAGAACCATGGAAAAGGGATTGTTCCAATAGAAATAATAATCAACTACATAAAAAGGGGTTGGTTAGCCCCTTTTTAGATTAGAGATTGAAAAATATTTTAAACCAGATAAGATAAGTCCTATGAATTATCACTTAATCACTTTTGGCTGTCAAATGAATAAATCTGACAGTGAGAGAATTGCCTCTGTTTTAGAAAACATGGGCTATCAAGCTGTAAATAAACCTGAACGGGCTGACTTAATTATTGTTAATATGTGTTCTGTGCGCCAATCAGCTGTTGATAGGGTTGATGGTTTAGGAAAAAAATTTACTGAATTTAAAAAACAAAATCCAAATTTAAAAACAGCTTTGACTGGTTGTGTCTTATTGCCAGATAAGACTAAACTAAAAAAGCAATTTGACTTAATTTTTGATATTAAAAATCTCACTAAGCTTTCTAATATGCTCTGTTATCCTCTTGTTATCCCCCGATCCAATACTTTAGAATATTTCTCTGTCTTTCCAGATTCAGATTCTCTTGTCACTGCCTATGTTCCTATTATAACTGGCTGTAATAATTTTTGCGCCTATTGCGTGGTTCCTTATGTTAGAGGGGAAGAAATTAGTAGGCCAGCTCAGGAAATCATCAAGGAGGTGAAAAAATTAATTAAAAATGGACATAAAGAAATAATTCTTTTAGGTCAAAATGTTAATTCATATAAAGATAAAAATACTAATTTTCCTCAGTTGCTTAAATTAATTAATGATTTGCCTGGAGAATTTTGGCTCCGTTTTATTACTTCTCATCCAAAAGATTTATCTGATGAATTAATTGAAACAATGGCTAAATCAGAAAAAATCACTGAATATTTACACTTGCCAGTCCAAGCCGGAGATAATCAAATATTGAAAAAAATGAATCGAGGTTATAGTGTTGACCAATACAAAAATTTAATTGAAAAAATTAGAAAAAAAATTAAAAATATTAGTATTTCTACTGATATTATTGTTGGTTTTCCCGGGGAAACAAAAAAACAGTTTAAACAAACAGCCAAATTAATGAAATGGGCTAAATTTGACATGGTTTATACTGCCCAGTACTCCCCTCGCCCAATGACAGTTGCTTCTAAATTAGAAGATAATGTTATTAAAAAAGAAAAAAAGAGGAGAGAACAAATTTTAACCAAAATTTTAAAAAAGACTGCCTTAAAGAATAATAAGAAATATGTTAATAAAACAGTTGAAGTTTTAATTGAACAAAAAACAAAAAATGACTTTTACTTAGGTAAAACCAGAACTTTTAAAAATGTAAAAATAAAAGACCTTAAAGGATCTTTAAAAATTGGTCAATTTATTAAAACAAAAATTATTAAAGCGATGCCTTGGGGGCTTGAAGGTCAGATCGAGAAATAAACTTAATTTTCTTAAATATTAGGAAATAAACAACAATTAAAAGAATGGCTAAGGGGATTAAGTTCCACCACCAATCAAATCTAACAATGGTGTTGTAAAGCCCATGGAAAAGAATGGCAATAATTACTCCCCTAAAAATAATTAGTTTTGGTTTTTTTACAGGATTAAACTTGACTAAACCTAAATGATAGCCAATAATACCACCAGCAAGAAAATGCATAAATGTACTTGTAAAGCCTCTTAATAAAATAGTAGAAGCCCCTGTCATTAAATCGCCGATTAAAAACCCATAGAGTACATTTTCAACAAAAGCAAACCCCAAACCCAGGACCATTCCATAAACAAAACCATCTCTTAATTCATCAAAATGGACTGAACGATAGGTCCTATATCTTAAAATCAAGTATTTGCTTGTTTCTTCAATAAAACCATCAACTAAAAAGGATAAAATTATAATAAGGGTAATTGAACCAAACCAAGACGTATCTTGAACTAAACGAGTTAAGGAGCCAGCTAAAGGGATAATCGGAATAGTAATTAAACATCCCCAAAGAAAAGTTTTAAAAATTTGCAAACCTGGCTCTGGAGCGGCTTTATCAAGCCTTAGACAAATGAAAAGCCAAAACAATGTCGGGCCTGCGCTCAATAACATAAAGACGATAGAATTTTGCCAATTGGCTTGTTCAGCTAAGTATTCAAATAAGTATCCCATTTCTATATTATACCATAAAAATTATGCCTGAAAAGCGGAAATTAATTGTTATTTGTGGACCAACTGCCTGTGGAAAAACCGGCCTCTCTTTGGAATTGGCCCAAAAATATGATGGAGAAATAATTTCCGCTGACAGCCGAACAATTTACCAAGACATGAATATCGGCACAGCCAAGCCTTCTTTAGAAGAACGTTTAAAAATCCCTCATTATTTAATCGACATTATTCAGCTTGATCAAGAATTTACTGTGGCTCAATTTAAACAACGAGCTTTAAGTGTTATTTACGAGATTCTTCGCCGATATAAAGTGCCCTTTTTAGTCGGCGGCACTGGTTTATATATCCGCTCTATTGTTGACAATTTAGATATTCCTGCTGTTCCACCTGATCAGAAATTAAGGGAAAAATTAGAAAAAAAGATTGTTAAACACGGGCTTGATTATCTTTGGAAAAAATTAATAAAATTAGATCCGGATGCAGCCAGTTTTGTTCAAAGACAAAATCCCCGCCGTATTATTAGAGCTTTAGAGGTTTGTATAAAAACAAAAAAACCCTTTTCCCTGTTGCGCCAGAAAAAAGAATCTTTATTTAATATTTTACAAATTGGTATTAAAGTAAATAAAAAAGAATTAATTCAAAGAATTAATCAGCGCACTGAACAAATGATTAAACAAGGATTGGTTGAAGAGGTTAAAGAATTGGTTAAAAAATATCCTTCCGATGTTTTAGTCTTAAATACTATTGGTTATCAGGAAATTATATCTTATCTGCAAAATGAAATTAAACTAGATGAAGCTATCGATTTAATTAAAAAAAAATCGTGGCAGTATGCCCGACGTCAAATGACTTGGTTTAAAAAAGATAAAACTATTAAATGGATTGAAAATACTAAAGAAGCAGAAAAATTAGTTAAAAATTTCTTAATCTAATTTTTTAGCTCTTTTTCTAATAATTCCTGAACTGTATTTGGCTCAGCTTGTCCCTGAGTCTTTTTCATTACTTGGCCAACTAAATATTTTATGACATTGGCTTTTCCATTTTTTATTTTTTCAACTATTTCTGGATTATCTTCAATTACTGTTAAAATAATTTCTTTTAAATCTAATTTATCCTTTGTTGTTTTAAAATCATATTCTTCTAAAACCCTGTCTACATCTTTTTTAGTAACATACATTTTTTCTAAAACTTGTTGTCCTAAATTATCAGCAAGTTTTTTTTCATACATTAGAATAATAAACTCGGCAAAATTCTCTGGAGTGATTTTAAAATCAAGCCCTTGGCTCTTTTTTTGTAAAACAAGTAAATTATTAATTAACCATTTTAATAGTAATTTAATGAATTTACCCCTATTATTCTGCCAAATTTCTTGTTCTGACCCTTCAACTGTTTCTAAAGATATAAGCCAGGCCCTAAGCTCAGAAATAACTTTTTCAACATAGGCCGCTCTTTTCTTGGTTTCTGTTAAAAGTATTGCTTCTGAAGTACCAAATCCATATTCTTCAATAAAACGTTCTCTTTTTTTCATTGGCAATTCAGGTAAATCTTTCTTTAAAAATTCTAAATCAATCCCCTGTTCTTTAAAGGTTTTTTTATCAAGA
>SDBT01020840.1_pt1 | contig 10246 bp, 10 predicted proteins | sample 2277101 | NCBI WGS metagenome assembly SDBT01 (sample SAMN10404973, study PRJNA504765) | marine sediment metagenome | isolation source: marine sediment core GS10_PC15, 103 cmbsf | place: Arctic Ocean: Southern Knipovich Ridge | collected 2010
AGCAGGGTTATCGAAATTCGTATCCACCAAAGGCGTTAATGCCGCCCTCCATGATATGCCGTTATTCGTACTTCTTTGGAGTGTTACTGTGCCTGTTAAATCTCCAGTTGTCGTAAACCCAAAGCCGCCTTGAAAGTTGGCCGTAGCGATAGATACCCCGTCTGCCGTAAACGAGCCTGTAACGCTCGGAGAACCGCCAACCTGATTTATCTGCCAGATTGACCCAATGTGCGTAGCTCCTGCCGTATCGCTGAATATAGCACTGCTGGCGGTCAAGGTGATACTTCCAGTTGTAGCCGATGGTGTAATTGTTATAGCGGTATCGTTTTCGGGTAAAAAAGGCCCTGTCTGGAAATCAACATCAGCAATACTCCAGCTTGTATCAGATGTTCTGGTGAGTACCTGCGGTACATCACTGCCGGATACCAGATAAAGCAGGTTATCAGTCTGTGCCCATTGCAAAGCGGCTACATCGTTAACGTCAAATGGTGTTGCAATCTCAACAGGATTTCCGCCGTCGAGTATCTGGCCGCCAAGACCGAAACATACACCGCACATTAATAAGAATATTATATATTTCATAATCCGTCATCCTTATAAAAACGCATAAACCCGTTTGTAAGTTCTAAAACATAAGCCGCATCCGTCGAAATCTCAAACGGAATCAATCTTGCAATTACGTCTGATTTAGTCGCTGACACAAAATACGTGCCCGGCCTGCGTTCTGCCGAACCGTGTATTTTAACAAGCATATTTTCAACCGTCCGGCAACTTGACGAGTATTTCTGGAAGTCTGTACGTGCTTCCATCATGGGGGTAACTTGACCAGTGTTGAAGTTTACATAGGAGGGACTAAACCCCAACGCCATACTACACAATAATATTATGAATAATTTTTTCACGAACCCTCCTTGTAAAACCGAAAATACGAATTTCCCGCTTCGATCACAAAAGAATCATCCGTCGATATTTCAAAGGGGATAATCCGAACAACTTCGTTTATAAGCGGGTTAGACTTTACGCCTTTTGATGGTTGAGTTGTAAATGATGGATAAACAGCTTCGTTATCAACTGTTACATCGTAAGTATAAGGTGAGCCGGAACCAGTTATCGCCGTTGCATCAATTGTTGCACTTGCAACATTGATCCTTGAATAGCGATCTCTGAAATTTATACGCTGGAATCTGTTGCCGGATATGGGAAAAGCACCTTCAATTTCTAATACGCTTGCCCCAAAAACAGAATCACACGCTGTTTGGGTTTGAGCCTCGGTCGCATCGTGAGATATTGCATCGCTTGTCAATCCATCAAACACAATATGGTAATGACCGCCAGCCACTCCGCCTGAATCTGGAAGTATTCTTTGAACTTCATCCTCTCCGCCAAACGGTAATACGTTCATGGTTGGATTATAAAAACTATCAACATAAACTGACTCAGAACTCATCGTACCAGCAATTCCCCCGTTAGTATGTTCAGAGCCTTTTTGTTGGCCTGGAATCGTACCATTCGCACTACATCTTGTAAATGAACTTATAGATGTAGCAATCCCTATGAAACCTCCGACATCAAAATTACCGGTTCCGGATATTGTCCCAGAAGCAAAGCAATCTGTATAATCACCATTAACTGTGCCAGAAAACAACCCGCACCATACCGAACCTGCAATATCCATAGTGACGTCGCTGGAACACCACTCGAAAGTACTCCCCGCAGAGTTTCCACCACAAAAACCTCCACACTGACTTGTTGTAGTTGTTAGTGAACCTTGAACTGAAATACCTTGACAAATCGTATCAGCAGGAATACCAACAAACAATCCGGAAAAACCAAAATCGGTTGTCATATCAGCATCAGTAATATTGAAATTGTATAAAGTTGCTCCGTTTGTTTGGGCAAATAAACCAGTCATGAAAAAAACCAATTCACTTAATGTTCCGTCAACAAACAGATTGCTTATAGTAAATCCATGCCCATCTAAAGTGCCGGTAAAAGCAGAGTTTATTGTGCGTCCGTAGCCAATAGATATAAACCCTGCACCTCCATACCACGTTGAAGTTACAGAAGCGTCAATATCGTTTATTAAATAATAATTGCCGGTAAGGTTTGAAGTAACCGAAGAATTAAGTGCGATTGTCGCCCCGCTTGTCTGACCTGTCAACGTGTCGCCGTTTGTAAGATTACCTGAAAATGCTGGCCATACCCACCATACAGTACCCGTGGTTGATGTGTTATACGTTATAAAGGAAATAAAACCCATCCTGCCACCGGTGGTAGTCACTATTTCGTTACCCATCGTATCTGTCCCACTATCAAACGTAGCGAAAAAAGAACCCATCTTTTGAAGTTCTTCAAGAGTTGAAATAGCGGTCGTCTGAGCCAGCCCAGGATCATTACCTATTCTTTGTGTAGGTGAATCTGCTACAAAATAAGTACCTGACCTCCTGGCAGCCGGCCCATGAATTGTAGGAAACATATTTTCCATCGTCCTGTTTAATGTCTGATACTTCTGGAAATCGGTTCGTGGTTCCATGTGAGACGAAGCTTGCCCTCCATTGAAATTATTGATCGTCGGGGAAACCCCAAGGCAAATAGAACAAAGTAAGATTAGAAACAATTTTTTCATCGTATCGCCGTAAATCCTCTATCAAACCCACTGGTTCTATCAAGTCCGCCACCCCGACCGCCTTTGTAATCCGGTATCGACCTGGCCGTAATATCGTATTGCGATTGATTGTATCGTTTCGCTTCAGGCACGGTAAGATTCTTGTACTCTGCGAGCAACGCCTGTCTAAACTCTGTATTCCTGCCGACCATCGGTGATAACTCAGAGGCCAAGAGCATGGCGAGACATTCCGTAAGTGCCGGACTGAACAGATCGAAGTCTGTCTGGTCAATAACATACTCGATATAAGCCGTGACGTTAGTACCTGTCGCATTGTTCGGAATCGGTGCAAATATGTTGTCCGTCAACATTAAAATTCCAGTGCCGACACGATTTAGTATCGTTTGATACCTGTACTTCGGGCGTATCGACTTCTTGCTCGTATAAGGTGAGTTGTCGGTTACAAAAGCATCGGTCGTATGTTTCACCATCGCGTGATAATCACTCGGAAGATTAAAAGCGTACAACCATCTCCCGATTTCAGGTGCTTCGCTCGAAGTGCCTGTGTCCTCCGTATGAACCCAGTCATCCGTACCGGTAACGCCGTCCAATGTAAATGACGTGGTAGTAGTCACTGTCAGGGTTTGATTAGTGTTGTTTATCGCGTCGATGCCGCCAGAACCTTGAACGCCCTTGATAAACCGAGTGTTACCAGTAGAATACCCGTGTACTTCGTCGGTCGTAACTGTAACCACGCCAGCAGATACAGCGACGGTAGTAATCGCCTTATCATTCTGTGTGAGTTCACCGCCTAAACGTGCAAATTTCAACCCCTCACGAAAAGGAGTCTCCATCGCAGCAAAATCCGCGTATATCTGCTTACGAATCACTGGATATTTAGTGTTGATCGCCTGTGCAATCGGACCGGTATTTACCGTGAGCAAGGCGGTTGTTACAAGCCCGCTTTCGTCAATCTGATCGCCAAACCCGCCTAATTTTACACCGGCATTGTTCGCTATATCTGCTAGTACAACAGCCATGATACACCTCTCTAATCCATATAAATACTTACATCAAGCAGACCTGTTGATGTGCTTGGATTGCCGGAAATAACAGCACTGACAGTAATTGTCCCAGCACACATGAGCCGCATCGGTAAGTCTGTGCCGGATACGGTCATAAACTGTTGAACTACAGGTGCTAAGTTGGTATTTTCTGCGGTAGTTTCCAGTGTTATCAAAACAGCACCATCAGCATCTACGATAGATACGTCAACCGTTTTATCTCCTGTGTTGTTATTAAGCCCGACACTTATAGCCCTAATCGCACCGTTAATCTGCACATCTTCTGTCTGCGTAAGAGTTGCACCGGTTGCTCCATCAGGAAAAACCATCTGCGGCACATCAATTTTAAATACAGTCCGAACTGCATCTCTCGCTCTTGCTTGTCCCATGATTAATCTCCGTAAATTGAAATATCAATAGTCATAGCAGTATCACCTGGATCGCCAGAAGGCGTAGCAATAACCGTAATCGTTCCTGAACAGTAAATCTCCAGCAATAAGTTTGTGAGTGATAACGTCATAAACTGTTGAACAGAAGGGGCTGCGACCGTATCTTCGGCCATAGCCTCACTGGTAAACAGAACCGAACCGTCAGCATCTACCAAAGTAATTACGGCTGTACTGTCATTAGTATTATCGCCAATTCCAACGGTAATCTGTTTTACACAACCGTTTATCTGAACATCCTCAGATACCGCGACCGCTCCGCCGTTAGCTACGGTCATCTGCGGAACGTCAAGCTTGAATACAGTCCTTACTCGGTCCCTTGCTACCTGTTGTCCCATAATGAAACTCCTTAAAATATGGACAGAGCCGAAGCCCTGTCCGTTAAAAGTTAAACATTACGCTCCTGTCATCGTTGGTGTCGTGTCAGAAACAACAACACCCGTAACATACCAGTTTGTACCATCGCAAGTTATTTTTACGCGGGTTCCACCAGCCATGTTGGGCATAGTGAGTATGTAATTACCAGAAGCACCAGCTACGCCATCACTATAAACAGATGCTACAGCATCAGCGCTGTCGAGCCAAACAACTCCACCTATGAATGGAGCGGCAGTGTCTTCAGAAGTTATATTATGGTCATCGGAATCAGCAGCAGCACCGCTAAACCAAAACTCATAATTCAACCCATCGGCTTCTGCCGGTAACTTTATAGTTGTGTTCTGAGTAAGGACTCCAATCAGATGAATCTTGCCAGAGTTGGCAGCAGTGACTTGGTAGTTCGCAGCGTCAGTAACAAGCTGGTCAACCTGAACAAAACCTCCGGTTGTGGTAGCTCCAGTCACCGTCAACGCACCAGAAACCGTCACTGCCTCGGTGTTAGTGATAGTTACTTTACCGGCAGAAGTTATAACAACGTCGTCAGCGGAGTTGAGTTCAATATCGCCATTAGAACCACCGTTGGCATCCAGTATAATACGGCCATCGGTACTTTCAAGCTCTATTACATCGCCAGCGTTTGTTCCGCCAGCAACAACCTTAAACTGACCTGGCTGCGCTTCGCTCGGCTGAAAATCAATAGATGTTGCTGTTACAATACTGAAATCTTCACCAGCAGCGCCACCAGCCATATCAATATCAATACCGCCAGCGGTAGTGTCAATATCAATAGCATTGCCAGCAGTTCCAGAAGATGTTAATACAAGACTACCATCAAAAGCACCAGCGACGATGAAACTAAGATCGTCTGCGGCACCGTTTGCAGTGTGTGTCCACGTAGAGGCCACGTTGTTGCTCGCATGTTGGATACCACCAGCAGTAGATACAAGGGAAATCGCATCTACATCTGTTGACGCAGTGTTAGTAAGCACTATGTTGTCCGTAGCGTTCGTTGCAACAGTCAAAGCAATCTGGTCGGTACTTGTCAGAGTTATATCGCCTGTACCAGACTTGAGCGCTACCGGTGATGCTCCACTTGCACTACCCATCCTAAGATCCTGTGAAGCTGTGCCGCCATCGCCTATATGGATGACATGAGCACCAACGCCAGTACCTAAACTAAGATCGGTCATTGTCGCAGTGGAAGCTCCAATAGTAATCGCTGCGGTCTGTGCTGCATCGCCAATGGTAATCGTAGAAGCAGCGACACCTTGTATGTCAATATCGCCGGTTCCAGCTAACAAATGCAGAGCACTCACACCAGTTTCATTACCGATTGTAACAAGTTGTGCGGCAGCATTAGCAGCGATACCAAACACTCCGCCAGTGGCACCTGAAATCGTCAGATCATCGCCAACGGTATAGAGCACGTCATCGGTTGTAACGACAACAAAATCACCTGCTGCTGTATTGGTTATGCCAGCAACAGAAGCGGTGATTGCAACGGCGTTAGCCGCTGTGCCAGCAGATACGAGCCTTAGCTCATTATCACCAGTTCCAGTTTGGGCCACTACCAGATTGAAAGTTCCACTATTGGCAGAGGCGATAGTATAATCCGCACCGGCCTCACCAGTAAGATTCTGGAGACCAATCAGAGAAACAAAATCGCCAATATCAAAAGTGGTTGCGCCTGTACTGTTGGCGGTAAACGTGATAGTATTTGTACCTGTGGTGAAATCAATCTTCAAATCTTCGGCACCAGTATCGATCAGGATGGTATCGTCGGTCGCGTTGGAGATAATCTCGCCGTTCTCAAGAACAAAACTCAAGAAAGTACCTACACCGGTCGCGTCAATCGACCAGCCTGCCGTGCCCTCAATATCACCACCAGAACCGGTTTGTGCAATAATTATTGCAGCAGCATCTCCGGCACTGTCTACTGTTAAAGCCGCTACTGTGCCGTCTGTATCGTTCTGGTCCAATGCAAGCAGTACATTACTTGCCGCATCAGAGCCAGCTAAGGTTACAGCACCGTTATCTACTGTAATACTGACTCCATTGCCATAGGCAACATTGAGACTAACCGTACCGCTTTCGGCAGCTATATTAAGCCACGAACTCCCATTAAAAAACTTAAACAAATTGGAAGAAGTGTTGTAATACAGCCGCCCTTCTGTGCTGGTCGGATTAGACGTTTCCAGCGTAAACAAAAGGTTTTCCATTATCGCCGATCCGGTTCCATCAAACACGCCTTCTATCTCACCGATGAAAGTGTAAAGAGGGTCAGCTGAAGTTGCCGAGTGCAGATACCGCCTGTTCGCATTGTAGAAATCCTGACCGTTTGTCAAAGCGGCCTGAACCGTTACCGCAAAACAGGCGAATAAAAGCACTATTATTAAAAACTTTTTCATGATTATATTCCTTAAAAAAAGGTTAAAAGGGTAGCCGGGAATGGGCACCGACTACCCCATTTTAAACGCCTACTATGTAGGAACGCCTATGTTAGAACGAGTTACCTGCGTGTTATCTTTCGTTCTCGGCTTGCTCGGCGACATTGCAGCATTGATCGAAAGCGTTGCAGTGCTGTTACCATTAGCCAAAGTACTTATAAGGCCAAGGAAATGGTATGTTTCATCAGCGGTTTCGGCAATCTGCATACCAACCTCCATCATCGCAATACTGCGATCAGCAGCAGCGATACGGGGATCAGCAGCAGTATCAAGCATTGCGATTGAACACACTTCGCGGACCAAAGTATCAAGCCCTGCCGTGGAGGAAACAACCAGCTTAATATCATACGTTGCAGTAGAACCGCCTGCACTGCCTTTAGCTGTTTCAGTAATAATACTGAGCCAAAGATCAGTAAAGCCAAGATAATCGAACGCACCAAGATCAATAACATTCTCGCTGTCAGTTGACCCAGCGGTCAAGTCTTGTGCAGTTGAAAGCACACCTAAATCTTCTAATAGCATAATTATGCTCCTTAAAAGGGGTTAATATTACTACAACTCGCTTTCACCAGAACCTGCTGCCAGGTTAAGTGCATCGAGTCGACGGATTATAATATTCGGGCCGATCATCGGAAGTTCGGTCTGATAGATATTCTGGTCAGAATTGTGAACTTTCAATTTATTATTGGCGTCGAGTATTAACTGGGTATGAACATCGGCATCGCAGTACAACATCCATTGCTTGCTCATCGTGGAACTGTGCTTATTAGATGCACGAATAACCTGATTGATAAGCTCGGCGGTAGGAACGTCAGTCGAACCGGCCGGGATGTTAGCGATACGTTTCACGGAACGCTGGTCACGGATGACAAAACCCTGCTGGAGCATAAACTCAATGATTACGTCCCAGCGGCCTTCGGCACCGTCAAGCGTTGAAGCAGCCGGATTAAGAATAAACACTTCGCCCTTATCGTTCATCTCAACGCCCAATGTCGGGTGATGCGGATTATAAACGAGGTGAACCGTACTTGGTCCGGGCTGCATGAGCCAACAACTTCTAAGGTCGTCGCCTGTGCCGCCTACGTCCCACGTAAACTCGTTGTCAATAGCCTTATAAGGCTCACGCCCTTCAAGACCGACGATAGAGTTCTGCTGCGGGGTTGCCGGGCCTTTAAGGATGGTATTAGCCCATCCCTGCCCGATACTCTCGATATGGTCGTCCTTTTCCTCACTGACCAACATCTGAGAAACTTCCGGGCCTTCCGATTGAAGTACATCAACCGGTGACTGGAACCTTGCACGGATCGTAGCAAGTGCCTCGACGAACGGTGTCCGCTCGGATTTGGTTGATCCCCATGTCCCACCGATATTAGTCAGCGTAGAGCCTGGCAGTGCCTGGGTTCTTGCCCCAACGTGGAACAATCCACCGTTAGAGGGTAATGCTGGCAGGTCAAACAGTAAATCATTTCGTTCAACCAGCGTGTTAGTAATTTCCACAGCACCGCCATTGGGTGCTTTTAGTTTCTGCACATCGTACAGATTTTGCCTATTGGCTAGAGTATTCGTACCCATGTCTGTATCTCCTGAAATATAGTTATATTTATTTCACGGAGAAGTTGTCTCTTGCGAGGCTTCGCCTACACACAACGAACCGTGTGCAAGTTGCTCGTCTTTCCAAGCTGCCAAAAGGCTCTTTACAGAGTTATCTCTGTTTCATTCTTAGCATTATCCTTAAAAAAGGGTGCTTATGTATTCCAACCCAAAGCCTTACCGGTCTTGGGTAATTGTTCTGCAACTGTTGCTTTTTTTGGTTGTGGATTACCACCTGCACCGCCATCAGTGCTGCCCTCGGCTCCGAACGGAGCGAAAGTATCGAGCATGATCTTAGTGAGCTTGGTATTCTTCAGCAGGCCACTGTCAACCATAGCCTGCCCGACTTCCTCAGCATCGTCAGCGTTAAGCCCAAACTTGTTATTCGGCATTGTAAACGCTTTCTTAAACTGTGCCGACAACGTAGCAACTTCGTCCTTGCCGCCTTTATACAGTTTTTCAAGCTCACCGTTAACAACTCCCATCTGAGTAAGCACGTCGGCCTCGGCCTGTTCTTTCGCTGCCTCGGCTGCTACGCCGGCATCTTTTCGGGCCTGTACGGATAGTTCGTTAATAAAGCCGATTGATTCCTGTGCCAAGCTGATAGGCATCTTCTTATCGACGACGAACTGCTTGAAAGCGTTCGCAATGTTCTCATCGACATTCTCGGCACCGCCGGCTTTCAGGTCCAGGGCTTTCAGGTCGTCCACGCTTGCCGCGTGCTGGATTCCAAGCAACTTATGAGCCTGTGCCGCAAAGTCGTTACGACTTGCATCGTCTGGAAGCTTATCCATCGATTCAGGCATACGGAACGGCTTGCCTACTTGCTTTGATAGCTCCATGTGATTCGCCACACAGTCAGCCTGTGTCGGGAACTTCTCCATGTGCTTAGTGAACGCTTCTCGGTTCTCAGTTGTCACCGAAGCGTGTTCAAATTCATTTACCCATTCTGGCATAATTTAGCCTTTCTTCAAATAATCAATTACCATTTCTGTTTTCAATACGCCGATGTCATCACCGACATAGTTACGTTCGATAGTTACTTTCTGGATACTTCGCGTGTCGATCTTGTTCCTACGCAGGTGGTCGTGCATCAACCTGTCGTCATAATCAACCCGATTAACGTGCCTTACTCGAAGTTCGCTGATCTCAGTAGTGAAGCTGGTAACAGCCGGAGTACCCTTATCACGCATATTCGGTCCGCCTCTACGTCTAAACAGCGGTCGTTTCGTTTTTGGTTGCGGAGTTACCTCTGGCTTGATGTTATCACAAGCCATCTTTAACGATGCTGAATCGGTGTATGTTTCGATCTGCTCAGTGGTCAGTCCGATCTTACGAGCGCGTTTGACGAGTTCGACGGGGTGCTGTTTGATCGCAGAACAATTACAGTCAAACATCCATTCGCCCGGTTCAGTAGTGATAGGATCGGCATCACAATAAATACACTTCGTAGCTTTCGGCTTATCTTTCAAGGCAAGATTATCCTCTTGCATTCCCGCCGCTATTTCGCTGGTTTCGGTTAAGACGGCTGCAATATTACTTTTCTTCTTGGCCGTTTTCTTCTTACTCTTTGCCATTATTTCTCCAATCTGATAATCCTTGGACTATCTTGAATATTGCACACATTGCACCGATAACGATCATGCCTGTTACCGGGTTATCTTTTGCCAGATCAGCGACCATGTAAACGCCGATGACTGTTACGCATAGTTTTTT
>SDBT01020841.1_pt1 | contig 10245 bp, 8 predicted proteins | sample 2277101 | NCBI WGS metagenome assembly SDBT01 (sample SAMN10404973, study PRJNA504765) | marine sediment metagenome | isolation source: marine sediment core GS10_PC15, 103 cmbsf | place: Arctic Ocean: Southern Knipovich Ridge | collected 2010
CTTATGCGCGACAGAGGCGTTGTTGTCGCGGAGTACAACCTCGCCTTGTCGGAGTTAGCCGTCCGGACGGACGACAGGAGCGAGATGATCCGTCGGATAGGCGCCGAGCTTGACTGGCGCCTGCCGGCCATCGACGGCGCTGTAATCGACGTTACGCGGGCGCAACAAGACTACCTTAGCCGAATAACATCCCGACGGGCCACCGGCAATGCAATGGGCGCAGCCGAGGAACTCCAAAGGGCCAAGGGCTACATAGAGGCCGGCGAGATCGACATGGCGGTGAAGTGCCTCCAGCGGCTGCTGGTAACGCACGAGGGTTCCCGAGCGGCCGAGGAGGCCAGGGAGCTATTGGATCGGCTGCAGCCCGAAGCGGAGGCCGCGCCACAGGCTGCCTCGTTCCCATCGGGCGAGTAACGGCTCGAGCGAGGCGGGCGGCGGCGAGATCGTCCGATGCTACTCGACGGAGACCACTTCGGTGATCTGGGGGATCTTCTCCTTCAGGTGGCGCTCGACGCCCATCTTCAACGTCATGGCGGCCGACGGGCATCCTTTGCAGGCGCCCTGAAGTCGGACGGTCACCGTGCCGGTGTCTTCGGCTACGCTGACAAGTTCGATGTCCCCGCCATGGGCCTCCAACATGGGGCGAATGTTCTCAATCACGTCTTTGACCATGTCGGTCATGTTGCAGCATTCGTTTTCGCTGGTCATTGTGTACCTCGTTCTTTGAAGCGGGCGTGCACAGGAATCACACATCACATTATAGGGGCGCGGCGCCGCAGGACAAGGCTACTTGGTGCAGCAGGGGATTATTAGACGGCTGCCTGTGCGGCGGGGCTAGCTAGACGTCTTCGTCTTCCCGCTGGCGTTCGCGTCGGGCCCGCGTGCCGGCGGGGACCTCGTACTCGTAGAAGAGCTTGGCGATCTGGTCGGCCATCTGCTCGGCGAGCATTTCCGTCAGCTTGACGGCGTAGGTCTGCGACTCCTCCAGCGTGCCGGGAATTCTGATCTCCTCCGGGGCATAGCCCCCCGGCTGACCTAGGGGCCAGAGGGTGTGGTTATCCGGGGCGACCAGCTTCACCCGCACATCCAGTTCGCCGTCCCTCAACAAGCCCATCTCGGCGTCTGTGTTGAACCGATTGAGCCTGATGTACAGGACCAGGTCGGCATCGAGACTCCTGCCGATTTGGCCGAACGACAGTTGGTGGAAGACGGGCTCGTCTTCTATGAAGTCCAGCAAGTCCTCGTAAGGCACGACTTCCGCGACCACATTGTGCTCGAGCAGTTGCTCGTTGAGGCTGTTGGTCAGGTGGCGTTTTATGGCTGCGCAGTCGGCGGTCTGGCTGAGTTCCAGATCGCGGACGAGCACCAGTATCCTGACGTCCGGCGGGATATCGCAGACCGGCGCGATTTTCTCCGCTGGGGCGAACTGGGCGAGCCAGGGGATCAACTGGCAGCCCGTCAAGCTCAAGAGAATGCCTCCAATAACAAGCAGAGAAATGCGGGTCAGCAGCTTACTCATGAGACCTTGGGCACCTTGTGTTCGTAGAAGCTCCGCACCAGCACGTGCGCGAACCGGCGGATCGTCTTATACCGTATAGCATAGTCGTCGTCGCTCATCTGTCCAATGGGCCCGTTGCTGGGGTATTTTACACTAATCCCTGATGTGTTCCAATCTCGAGCATCGTCCTCATGCTGGCTAACGTCGTAGATGGCGCATTCGGCGCTGAGTCGGCCTCTGAACAAATGCAGGCTGCCCTGCTCGCGCGTCGAAAACTCCAACAACGTGATGAACAGGACGTAATCGGCGCCGAATATCGCACCGAGCTCCGTCTTGTTCATCGTGTCCCAGTGAATGTTCTGCTGCTGATACTTGTGGATTATCAACGGGTCTATGGTCGTGACGTCTTCGAGCTGCTGTTGGAGCTCCACAGACACCTGTGCCGCCACTTCCCGAGAGGCCGAAGGATAACTGTACTGGATTGCGTCGCCCGCGTAAACGATAACCGCCACCGTGTGGCCGTCCAGCTCGGCAAACTCCGCCTCGATGGTCTCAGTGGGTTCCGGCATGAAAAGGTACAACCAGTAACCCGCATGGTTGCACCCCGCCAAGGGGGCAAGAAAGGCCAGACATATCCATAGTCGCAAGCTCTTTGCCATGATCGCACCCTTCCTTGGGTATCGATGTTTGTTAGGTTGTCGTTCACTAGCCTATCGGCCATTTGCCCTCGGCGACTCCAGCCTTCAGCAGCCATGCCCACCCGGCCAGCACGCCGATCACCGCCGCCAACGCCCACAGCCAGCTAGGCCGGAGTCTCCGCAAGATGTCCCACCCCGTCGCGAACTGCATGGTGCACGTCACGGCCAGCAGCATCACGGCTGCTGTCAGGATCGGCCCGAACGGATGGGCCTTCCACGCTTCCAAGGGCCTTGCGCGAACGGCGGCGGCTACGGAGGTGGTCATGCCGCACGTGGGGCAGGGGTAGCCGCTAACCGTGAGCACCCGGCAGCCCGGCAGCCCCAACTGCTTGGCCGTGCCGTAGCCGACCGTTCTAGGCTGAAGCGACCACGCCGTCAGCAGCATCGCCCAGCACGGAATCGCCACAGCCAGCCCAACCAGCCGGATGCGCACCATGCCCGCCGACGACGAGTCGCCGATGCCTGCTTCGGGCGCCAATGAGGGTTCGTGAGCCATGCCGTGTCCTTCGATAGATACTATGATATCAGCCTGTCGGGGGTGGGTCAAACCGCTTGGCGCCTGCGCGGTCATCGCAGCTGCCATCGACGCCGCAAAACCCACTCGGCTGTGACCGCGGCGACGAACAGAACGAACAGCGAGGGGAAGTGGTACATCCTGGCCAGGCGCGGCTGCACCGGTCCGCCGGACGAGCGACGGTGGGCCGCCAGCATTTCGTCGACCAGGTCCGGAAGGCCGGCGATGTCGGCGTACTGTCCGCCGGTCCGTTCGGCGATCTGTCTCAGCAGGCGTTCGTTGCGGGCGAGGCGCTGCATCTCCGTGGGGGCCGGCGCCACGGTCAGCGGCAGCTCGTCGGCGCCGATCTCCCCGCCGTCAGCGGCGGCTACCAGCACGCGGACGGTGTAATCGCCGTCGTCATGGGGTGTATATCGGCCCGTGAAACGCCCGCGGCCGGCCGGCGTCAGCGAGAAGCTCGCCGCCAGTTCGTCCCCGTCGGCTGCGACGCGAAGGACCTCGCACCTGGCCTGTGCGGTCTCCAGCGCATCCGACTCGCCGCCGACGGCGCGGGCGAGCACGCTCACCTCCTGCCCGGCCGGGACGTACTGACGGTCCAGCCGAGCCACCACCGCCGGGCTCTGCCGGCGGGTCATGGCGTCTTCGCTGGCCAGCCAACGAACCATCTGGACCCAGAATCGCTCGTAGGGGCTGTCCGTCCCCGTGGCCTCACCGGCCAGACGCCACCGCCAGGTCGTGTCGGCTGTGAAGGCGACGCTCCGCCCCCGCTGGTATGATTGCACGGCGACGACGACGAGCGGCCCGGCGGCGTTGTCCGCCATCGGATTGATCGCCAGCGTGGCGGCTGCGGGCTTGGCCCGCACGACCGACACGCAGCCGGACAGCGGCGGCGGAGCGCTGCCGTCCATATCGGCCTGCTGCCCGCCCGGGCCGGCGAAGAACCCGCCAATGCCCGCGAAAATCGGATGCGCCTGTCCGGCGGCTGTCAACTGCATGCCGAACCGCGCCGACGCCTGCGGCTGGCCGCGCGTGCCGACCACCACGGGCAGCGCCGCAGCCACCGTGGTGCCGCCGTATCCGCCAGGCCCGAAGCTGTTGTGCCCTCCCAGCATCGCCAGCCCGCCGCCGGCGGCGACGAATCGCTCCAGGCCAGCCATCTGATCGGCCGTCAGGAAAGAGCTGTCCAGGTCGCCCAGAATGATCACGTCGAAAAGGGCGAAGTCCTCGTCGGTTTGCGGCAGGGCGGTGACGGCCTGCCCGCCGATGCTGCCGCGAGCCCAGAAGCGGCTCTCATCGATCCGGACCATCGACACCAGCTCGATGTTCTGATCGCCCGCCAGCAGCCGCCGCAGCCACTTGTACTCCGGCCTGATCGTGCCTTCGACGTACAACAGCCTGATTTTCGGGTGAGTGACAATGATGTGCAACTCGCTGCGGTTGTCCGCCTGGTGGGCCTCGTCGGGCAGGGGGGCGACCTCAATCGCCAGCCGGCGGACCTGCCTGTCGGCGGGCGCGGCCTGGGCGGCTGTGGGGTCGCCAGCTTCGCCCGGCGGGTCGGCGGCCGTCCAACTGAACTGAACGTCGGCGGTCATTCGGTCGGTGTCGGCCCAGAGCTGCGCGGTATCGATGACCTCGCCGCTGTCGACCGCCACGAGGCGGACCTCGGCGGCGTTATTGGCGAGGGCGGTCAGGCGGATCCGGACTGCGATCGCTACGACGCTGCCGGACGTCGCCTCGGTGGGCGCGTCGACCGACACAATCTCGATGTTCCGCCGCAGCGACGCCGTCTCGGTGGGCGAGCCCACCCCGGCGACATACACCCTTGCGCCTGTTTCGACAGCCGCGGCGATGACGTCGTCGTCGGCGTTGTCGATGCCGTCCGTTATCAGCAGCACGCAGCCCAGCCCACGTCGCCCGCCGCCGGCGGCGCGGAGGGCGATGGCGATGTCGGTCGCCTCCGTGCCCGGCCCGGCCGGCGCCAGCCGACCAAGCGACGCCAGCGAGTCGACCGGCTCGGCCCCGGCTGCAAAGTGATGCCACAGCGGCTCGAATGTCCGCTCGATCCTGCCCTGCTGATCGGCGAGCATCTGCACGGCTTGGGCGTATCGCGAGGGCAGGTCGGCTTCGACCGTCGCCATCGACGCCGAGCGGTCCACCAGGATCGGCAGCGCCGGCTTCATCGCATCGGTATCGGGTGCGATGGACCAGGCCGGCTTGAACAGCAGGATCAGCAGGGCCGTCAGGGCCACGCATCGCAGGGCGATCAGCGCCGCCAGCCTCGCCTGGCCAAGACGCGAGTACACGGCCGAGTAGAACACGCCGATGGCCACCGATGTCTGCACAGCCAGCGCCGCCAGCCACATCACGGCCGTCGTCTTACCCGCCGCGACCACCAACCCCGCCGCCAGTGTCGCAGCCCCCGCGACGACGACCGCTGCCAGCCAAGCCGCTCTCCCGCCGCGGTCGTCGCCCGCGCGGTAGCGCAGCCAAGCGTCCGTTAGCAGCGCCGGCACGAGCGCCGCCGGCGACAGGGCCGCCGCGAAGGCGAGCACGGCCGACCGCCATCGGTGACACAAGGCCTGCCAGACCGCATAGCCTACGAGCACTGCCGTGACCGCCCCCAGCAGGCACGCCAGCAGCGCCCAGTCGTTAGTGCCCTGGAATTGCAGTGAGTACCTATCCATCGCCGCCGCTCAATGTAGATGGCATGAGGCGAGCATGCAAGGCGGGCGGGTGTCCACGAATTGCACAAATGAAACGAACTGCTTTAATGTCTAAGGACTAATGTCTAAAGAAGAATGACAAATGATAAAGGATAAATGCTGGAAAAAGAGAAAGGCGCTACTGTTGCCAACGAATGAGTGGTGCGGGAAAAAAGGTCCCGTCCCTTTCGTGTCGAGCGGCGCAGAAGGTCGCTCTTCATTTATCATTTGTCACTTAACATTTAGCATTCAGCCGTCACGTATCATTTAGCATTCAGCGTCTACCGTCAATCGTCAGACATTAGACCTTAGACATTAGACATTCACGCCCTCATGGCCGGTACAAAAGCCCCTCGACATCCTCACACCCCGCCGCTCTCTGCAGCAACTCGATATTGGCGGCGAAGTCGCCGAGATCGGCGAGCCCGTGCGTATCCGATCCGAAGGTGATCTTCACGTTGCGGGCGAGGCAGGCTTCCACGAAGGCGAGCTCGGGCGTGTTGAGGTGGAAGTTGATCTCTGCGGCGGTGTTGGTTGTGGCGAGCATGTCGGCGACGGCTGTGTTGATTTCCGGGGCGACGGGGCGCAGGCGGGTGATGGCCCGCATCGGGTGGACGAGGATATCGACGTCATTGGCCAGGAGGCGCTCGGTCGTGCGGAGAAATGCGGCGGCGAAGTCGGCGTCGGTCATCTTGGAGGTATCTTCGGGCAGCCAGTGGATGGCTCCGGCGAGCAGGTCCAGCCGGTCGCGGTCCTCGGGGCGGACGGTCAGGTTGCCATCGCGGTCGATCTCCGCCTCCAGGCCGACACGGACGGTCGGGCCCCGGTAGGGGTCGGTAAGGCGGAAGTAGGCGTCCATTCGCTCGCGCGGGCCGGTCTTCCAGATGTCCGGCTGGAAGATGAACTTCGCCGACCAGAACTCATCGGCGGTGCAGTACAACTGGGCTGCGTGCTCGGTGAAGCACAGCCCGTCCAGGCCCTGCCTGCCGGCCAGGCGGATGCAGTCGGCGACGTTCGTATCCGCTGCGCAGTAAGCTAATTCAGTGTGTAGGTGTGTGTCGAACAAATCGTGCGTCTCCATCAGCAGGCCGGTCCGCGCCCCGTCCGGTGAAAGGCGAATTGTATTATCTTGCCCGGGCGTTGCAAGTGGCACGGCAGCAGGCCGACCAGTAAGAAGTTGCCACGGTTCCGGACAGAGCTTAGTATTTCCGCATCGCGATACATCACGATGGAGCTTTGAAGGAGTACTGATGAAGATTTGGATGGACGGTGAGCTGGTTGCCAAAGACGATGCGAAGATCAGTGTGTACGACCACGGCCTGCTGTACGGTGACGGCGTGTTCGAGGGGATCCGTATCTACAACGGCAAGGTTTTCCAATGCACGGCCCACATAGACCGGTTGTTCAGCTCGGCTGAGAAGATCCGCCTGGAGATTCCCTACAGCAAGGCTGAGCTCGTCGACGCGATGGACCTGTGCATCCGCGAGAACGGCCTGACCGGCAGCGGATACATTCGTCTGGTGGTCACGCGCGGCGTCGGCACGCTTGGCCTGCACCCGTTCTGGTGCCCGCGGGCGGGCGTTTTCATCATCGCCGACCAGGTCCAGCTCTATCCGCCCGAGCTTTACGAGACGGGTATGGCGGTCATCATCGCCGATCGACCGCGGATTTCGCCGGCGATACTGGACCCGTCGGTCAAGAGCCTCAACTACCTCAACAATATCATGGCCAAGATCGAGGCGATCGACGTCGGCCTGCTCGAAGCGGTCATGCTGAACGATAAGGGCGACGTCGCCGAGTGCACGGGCGACAACCTGTTCATGGTCGCCGGCGGCAAGCTGCTCACACCTCCGGCAAGCGCCGGCATTTTGATCGGCGTCACGCGCGGCATCACGATAGAGTTGGCCAAGCGGACGGGCATCGAGGTGATCGAGCGGGACATCACGTCCGCGGAGCTTTACGAGGCGGAGGAGATTTTCGTCACCGGCACGGCCGCGGAGATCATGGCGGTCACGAAGGTGGATGATACGGTCATCGGCGACGGCAAGCCCGGGCCCATGACAAGGAAACTGCTCAAGGCATTTCGGGCGTTCATCGAAACCGACGAGGCCTGCGAGTAGCCTTCGCCAAGTGTCCCCGATAACGCGGCAGCCTATATGCGCGCCGCGTAAAAAATGCCCCGCAGGCCGGGGGCACGGGACCTGCCGGCTGGGCCGACCGGGGTGCTGCAACCTGCCTTGAAACGCGGCTACCGGCCGCCTGTCAGCGCGTACAACAGCACGTTGGCTGCCAGTCGGCGGGCGTCGTCGGTGGAAAGGGATCGGTCGCCAACGACGGGCCCGCCCTCGGCTGCGGCGAGCACACCGTAGCGGCTGACGATCACAGCCAGCCTGCCGTCGATGGTTATTCCGTACAGTTCCGCCCCGGCCGGCGGGTCGGTAACCGCCTCCCTGTAGGTGACGCTCGTCAGGTCGTTGCCGATTCCGCCGCCGAACTCGCCCGTCAGTAGCGGGTGGTCAGCCGGCAGCCGCTCCAGGGGCGCGCCGGCGAACATGTTGGCCAGCATAGCCTCGGCGACGTATATGAAATCCTCTCCGCCGATGGCTGAATCTATGACGAGCATGCCGCCGTCCTGCAAATACAGCAGGAGGTTATTTCGCTGGACCCTGGTCAGTTTCGTCGGCTCGGTGCCGGTCATCCAAAGCAACAGCTGGCTGCTCGGCGGGCCCTCGTAAAGATCCTCAGCCCGCAGCTCGCTTGCGCCTATGCTCACCGCGCCCGCCATCGCTTCGGAAATGCGATCGAAAGCATGTGGACAGACGTGCCAATCGCCGGAGTGCCACACCCTGGCGACCGGAACGCCCAGTGCCGGACGGAACGATATCGGCGGCTCGTGGGCGACGTACGGCAGCCGGCCGACCGGCTGGGATGCGCCGGAGGCTATCACCGCCAGGTTCGTCATCAGGCCGAACGTCTCGGCTGTTTCTTCGCCGGGCCCGGCCGTCAGGTCGTCGTAGATGTTTCCCGGCAGGATGATCACCGCCAATCGCACGTTGTCCCCGATGCCAATGGCCCCCTCGGCGACTTCTGGCCCCACTGCCGCGCTCGCCGACAGGGCAGCGGAGAACTCCGACAACGGTTTGGCATACCAGGCCGGGAGCATCGCGTCGAAATAGCTCGCCGCCCGTGGCACGGAATCTTCATACTGCCGCGAAACCTGCACGATGATGGTTCCGCCGTCTTCGAGGAACCGCAGCAACAGCGCGGGTATCGGCTCGGGAAAATCAATATCGTCGTTCGTGACGATCAGCAGGATCGGCGCCTCTGCCAGGACCGCCGGCGGCACCGACGAGCCGATCCGCTGCCAGGTGACGGGCTGATCGGCCGTTGCGTTGACGTGGCGGATCCAGTTGATGGTGTCGATGCCGTAGTCCACATCGACCGCCAAGCGATTGATCAGCACGGGCCGGCGGGCGCGCGACAACGCCGCGACCGCCAGGGCCGTGTCCACAAAGGCTGTGTCGTCCGCGCCCCAGCTGCCGTCGGGGTTCTGCATGCTGAGCAGTTGGCCGACGACGTCATCGCGGACGTTATGCGGGCCGAGGTTGCGGACGCCGCCGGCCGCCGCCATCCTGCCAAGCAGCCAGAGGTACTTGACCATCGTCTGATCGTCATCGTTCCACTGCCAGTCCGGCACTTGCCGGACGTCGTAGTTGTCCAGCAGCCACCGCAGCCCCTTGACGACGGGCTGAAGATGAACGCTGCTGTCGACGTCGCCGGCGGGCTGGCAATCGAACAGTATGTTCAGCGCCGCGGCCGTCATGGAACCGTGGGTTGCCCCGCGCAGGCGAAGCGGCTGGGCGTCCGGCGGCGAGAAACCCCACCCGCCGTCGTCGTTCTGGCTGTCCAGGCAGTATTGGTGGGCCAGGTCGAACACCTCGACGGGCACGTCGCTGCCGGCATCGACGGACATCCGCAGCGCCGCGACGGCAAGTTGCGTATTGGCCAGGTCCGACCAGTCGGGATACGTCTGGGTGTGCACGTGGCCAGGCCCGAAGCCCCAACCGCCGCCGGCCTGCTGCTGGTCAATGAGCCATGCGACGTCGTCCGCCACGTCGGCTGCCGGGCGATCGGCCAGTGTCCGCATCACTCGCAGGCTGTGGGCCAGCACGGTGTCGTCGGCGAGCTGCCGGCCCGACAGGAACGCACTGCCCTTGGCGATGGCTTGGCGGATTGTATCATCGGCGATGGCCGGTGAGGTCCGCAGCCAGGCCATCGGAACGGCGGCGGGTAGGTCCGAATCGTCTTGGTCGCTCTCCGCTTGCTGGGCGAAAACGGCGGCGAGCAGGCACAGCAGGACCGAGAGCCCAACCGGCAAGACCATTCCGAGCGTGCGTTTCACCTGTGGCGTGTTTTGCCGGCGGGGGGTCATCAAGGGTATGGTACCTGCAAATCGCCCGACGTTCAATCTCGCCCTTCGCTTAGCCGCATGGTGCTCACCTCGCAGCGGCCCCGGCCGAAACGCACTTGGATCCAGCCGTTATCGGCGGTGATGTAATACCGCCGGCGCTGGCCCAGCGACCGGAAGAACTCCTGACGGCTGCGTCGGCTATCGGCGATGGGCGGCGGCCGGCCTGACGACTGCACCACCACGCGCGGATTGACCGCCTCGACGAACGTCGGCAGAGCCGCTACCCAACTGCCGTGGTGCGGCAGCACCAGGGCGTCGGCCGCCAGCGACTCGTCGCCGAGCAACAGGGCGGCCATGGCGTCTTGCTTGATGTCGCCGGTGAGCAGCACGCTCTGGTCGTCGCACGTTATCCGCAGCACGAG
>SDBT01020842.1_pt1 | contig 10245 bp, 6 predicted proteins | sample 2277101 | NCBI WGS metagenome assembly SDBT01 (sample SAMN10404973, study PRJNA504765) | marine sediment metagenome | isolation source: marine sediment core GS10_PC15, 103 cmbsf | place: Arctic Ocean: Southern Knipovich Ridge | collected 2010
ACCTGCTGCCGCTGCTCAACCCGCAGATTGGCGGTCGGACGCAGCCGCCCGACTTGTCGTGGCAACCGTATCTCGTTGGCGACTTGAACAACCCGGCATACATGCACAGCGATCCGGACTATCTTCTGGCGTTGATGCAGATGCAAGCAGGCCTGACCGGGCTGGCCGCTATCAACCCGGAGTTCGAACCGCTGCTGGTCCTGCCTATGATGCTGACGCGGCGGGACATGACGGAGACCTTGCGGCGTGCGGTTGGGACCGAGTCCCGGCAGATAATAGTGCAAGCGATTGAGCAGGCGTGGGACTTGGTAGGGCGGAGGGCGGAGATGGCCGGTCGATTCGGGCTGACGCTCAACGAACGCGTCTACGAACTGTATGGGGCGATGCGGACCATGGTGCAGGACGGGTTCAATCAGGTCGTAGACACGGGCGCACTGCCCATGCTACGGCTGGACGGTGTCACGTTGGTCGACATGGCCAAGGAAATCTACGAGATTCAACTGCTGGCTGCGGGGCCGACGGACGCGGCCGGCCTGGGCGCGGCGGCGGGCGAGTATGACGCCTCTGCGACGGCCATCGCAGAGAGCAACCCGCCCGTGTTGGCCTATTCAACGACGCCAATACAAATCGCGGATTTCGCGTCGATTTCCGGTCGGCACATCTTCTACAACAATTCCTACTGGGACGATCCGGCGCAGCAGCGAGACGACGACGATGCTATCGCCACGGACAAAGAGGCCCTGCTGCCCGGCACACCGGATAGCTTTGTCACCGTCGAAAATTACACCAGCTACAGCAGCGGCATCAACGGCCTCATGATTGACATTGCCGATTTGCCCGACGGATACACGCCGGTTCCCGACGACTTCGAGTTCCGCGCCGGAAACGACGACGACCCGACCGGCTGGTCGCTCGTCACGGCCGTGCCTACCGTTACGCTACGGTCCGGCGTCGGCGACTACAATTCCGATCGGGTCACGATCACCTGGGACGACGGCGAGATCCGCAACACATGGCTGGAGGTGACCGTCAAGTACGACAACCTGGGGCTGGCCTACGACGACGTCTTCTACTTCGGCAACGCGGTAGCCGAGGCGGGCGATTCGCCGGCCGACGCTGAGGTCAACGTGACCGACCTGTTGTTGGCTCGGAACGACCCCCGCAGCTTGCTCGACGGAATTGACGTTACGTTTCCTTACGATTTCGACCGCGACGGGCAGGTAGACGCAAGGGACGTGCTGCTTGCCCGCAACAACCAGACGAACTTTTCCAGCGCCCTAAACCTGATCGACCTCTCAGGCGTCGCTGCGGAGGCCCAAGATGCTCCGCTGGCCGACATGGCTTGGCTCTCCGAAGTCGACCAGCCGGCCGTCTCCCAGAGCCCGGCAGAGAAGGACGCCGCTGCGGACGCCGTCGACAAGCTGCTGGCGATGTATTAGGGAGAGTAGTGGGTAGTGGGCAGTGGGGGGCGGTCACGAGTTGTCTGCCCTGCCTTGGTACCATCGGGCGAGCCGCTGGTGAGATACTCCCAGACAGTAGCCGACAATAATCTGTTGATTGATCCACGTCGTCCGCCACGTGCCCAGATTGCGCCAGCGGCGGGCGGAGGTGACGACCTCGGCCGGTGCGATCACCACGCGGCCCGTGCGCCACAGTCGGCGAATCAGGTCAACGTCTTCCAGGATGGGTACGTCCGAAAACCCGCCCAGGCGATGGAACGTATCGGCTCGGAGGAATATCGCCTGATCGCCGTAGGGCATTTGCAGTAACCGGGCGCGGAGGTTTGCCGCCCGGGCGATCCAGCGGAGCGAGCCGGACGCCCCGTCGATCGCCAGTCGAAAAGCCCCCGCCGCGACTCGAGGCTGAGAAAGAACCTGGCGAACGTGCCGATCGAACCGTTCCGGCAACCGGGTGTCGGCGTGGAGAAAAAGCAGGATCTGGCCGGTGGCCGCTGCCGCCCCCGCGTTCATTTGCCGAGCGCGTCCTCTAGGGGCCGACAGCGTCCGGGCACCGCAGGATTGAGCAACTTGACGAATCGAGTCGCGGCGGTGTACGTCGACGACGATCGTTTCCACGTCGCGTCCGCACCCGGCCGAGCGAAGGGTCTCGCCGAGTTGGCCGGCCTCTTCGTCGAGCGTGGGAACGATCACGGAGATGCGCTCCGTGGCACAGTGCCAGACGTCGAGATCCTCCGGTCGATCGACGTCGCGGAGCGTCTGAAGAAGCGAGACAGACATTTTCAACTCGCGGGCCTTTTGGAGCGTTGCCTCCAGCACTTCGGCGGTCCCCCAAGGGATGTCCGAGAAGAGTTGCGGGACCTCGCGGCGGAGTCCGATCAGATAGTAGCCGCCGTCGGCGGCCGGACCGAGCACCAGATCGTTGCCCGACAGTCGGTCCAACGCGTCTTCTGCCGCTGCACGCGAGAGCCCCGGACAATCCGTGCCGACAACCACGGTCTGCCGGGCACCCGCACGAAAGGCAGTTTGAAATGCCGCCGCCAACCGATCGCCCAAGTCGCCGGCTACTTGGGCACGAAACGGCAGGTCGTCGCCGAAGCACTGCCGCATCAGGTTCTCACTGCCGGCGGCAAAATGCACCTCGACCGTCGCGGCCCCGTCCGAGGCAAGCTCCTTCGCCCAATGCAGCGTGTGTCGGGCCATCTGGCGATGCAAATCTGCGGCTCCCTCGGGCCCCAAGGACGGGATCAGCCGCGTCTTCGTCTTGCCGGGTTCCGGATAGCGGCAGAAAACGATCAGCCGATTGACTGCATTTCCAGTCGTTCTGCAAGGCGTGTCTGGCACGACTTCTCTCAGTTAGGGGACTAGTGTAGGGGTGGCTGGGGTCGGACTGCGAGGAACGAGCAGGGAGCCCCCAGATCGTATGCAACTGGGGGCTCGTCGCTCGTTCCTCGCTACTAGACCCCAGCCACCCACCGTCTGAAGCCGGAACGCTATTCTTCGGTGTCCCTAGGTGGTCGCTCTCCCGGGCGGCGTCTGCTCGTTGAAATACTGTTGCGTACCGAGTGCTTCGATCGAGGTGCCGATACGGTTCAGCGCGTGGGCGTATGCGGCCGTGCGCATGTCGATCCCGTGTTCGTCCGCAAAATCGTAGACTGCGTTGAACTCGCGGGTCATAATCGCCGAGAGCCGTTGGTGGACTTCCTCCAGTGTCCAATAGAAGCCCTGCTTGTTCTGAGTCCACTCGAAATAACTGACGACCACACCGCCGGCGTTGGCCAGTACGTCGGGCACAACGAGCGTATGGCGACGGCTGAGGACCTCATCGGCTTCGCTGCTCGTAGGTCCATTGGCTAGCTCGACGATCACCGAAGCCTTGACTCGTTCGACGTTCTCGGCCGTGATCTGGTTTTCCATCGCGGCAGGAACCAGCAAATCTACGTCCAGGGCCAGTAGTTCCTCGTTGGTTATCTGCCGGGCGTCGACCATCTCGCACACCGAGCCGCGACAATAAACGGCCTTGAGCTTGCGAGATTCGTTCTTGAATTGGATCAGGCTGGGAACGTCGAACCCGCCCGGGTCGTAGATTCCGCCCGTGGAATCGCTGACGGCGACGATCTTGTACCGCGCCTCGTGCAAGAGTCTGGCGAGCGACTGGCCGGCGTTGCCGAACCCCTGCACGGCCACGCGGACCTCCTCCGGTTTCCAGCCGTTGCGTTTCTCCAGCTCTCTGATGCAATAGAATGCTCCGCGGCCGGTGGCGTCGTTGCGTCCGAGGCTGCCGCCGAGTTCGACGGGTTTGCCGGTGATTACGGCCGGCGTGTGACGCCGCACGATCTTCGAGTATTCGTCCATCATCCAACCCATCACCATGGGGTTGGTGTAGACGTCGGGTGCCGGGATGTCGGTATCGGGGCCGAGGAAGTCGGCCATCTGGCGGATGAAACCTCGCGAGAGCCGTTCCAGTTCCAGCCGAGAAAGCTCCTTGGGATTGACGGTGATCCCCCCTTTGGCGCCGCCGTAAGGGATTCCCACCACGGCACACTTGATCGTCATCCAAAACGCCAAGGCCTTGACTTCATCGAGATTCACACTGGGATGATAGCGGATGCCGCCCTTGGTGGGCCCGCGAATATCGTCGTGGCGGACCCGATATCCATCGAATATCCGTAGCGAGCCGTCGTCCATGCGCAGGGGAATGGAGACTTGGAGAATCGCTTTGGGGTGTTTGAGTTTTTCCAGCGCCTCTTCGTCAATCTGTGAGTACTCGAAGGCACGGTCCAGGCGCTTGATCGCGTCTGAAAAGACATCGCGGGAATCGGACGCAGGCATTGTGCTTCTCCTGAAAGGAAGGGTTGGTTCGCTCCTTAGGGCCCGGCGTCACCCGACGTCAACGGGCGCACCGGTTCGCCCCGATTCTAACGCCGCCTCCACAACGGCACAAATAGAGCGTCCTGCCGCCGCGTCGAGGGGCGTATCGCCGTCGGTCTCGATGGCTTGCAGAAAGCTTTCGACCAACAGATAGTTGTTGTCCTCGGCCACACGGCGATTTCGGAACTCCGTTGCCGGCTGACCCCGGTAATAGATGCCCACTTCCGGCCGCGCTTCGCCGATCACCAGCGCACCTTCGCTGCCCAGGACGTGGATCTTGATTTCGCCGATCTCCGGATGACTGGCCGCGCCGATCCGCCCGATCGACAGCGTGGCGAGTATGCCGCGGTCCATCTCCAGGGTCACCGTCGCCAAATCCTCCACACCGTTGTCGGCGTGAAGTTGATGAAAATGAGCAGTCGTGCGGGCAAACACGCGGTGGACTTCCACCCCGGCGAGCATCCGCAGATACGCTAGCGGGTAGATCCCCTCGATCTTCAGTTCTCCCATCGGTTCCCGGCCGACACCCCCGTCGGAGCCGTCGACGTGGGCCGCGATCTGGGCATCGAGCCAATTCAGCGGTGGATCGTCGGCGGCGCGCGAACCCTTCGCCGGCCCGGCGTCTTTGGCGAAATGAAAGTCGATATGAAATGCGTACGGTTTGCCGACGGCACCCTCTTCGATCGTGCGCCGGGCGTCATTCAACGACGGCAGGAAATTTCGATTCCACAGCATGAACTTGACGTTGCTCTGCTCGATCGCTTCGACCAGACGATCGCACTCGGAGAGCTTTGTCGACATCGGTTTGTCCTGTACGACGTGCAACCCTGCATGGGCGGCGCGGATGCTCAGATCGCAATGGCGCTCGGCCTGGGAGCTTACCACCGCGATTTGGCACCCGAAATCTGCCAGGGCCCGCTCGACGTCGCGGACGTACGGTATGCCGAACTCGTCGGCGAACTGCTCGTTGCGTTCGTGTACCCAGTCCGGCTGGTCCGGGTCGTCGGCTACCACAGCCGGCCGACAACGTGGATGCGCCGCCACCGCGCGGGCCATGTAATCGTGCTTGACAACGCTCAAGACGGCAAATCGGAAGGTTTCAGGCGAATTAGACAAGTTCATAGCAACTCCCAATCAACCGCATGGCGCGACCGGATGCCAGTGACCGGCCCGCCGCCCGAACGACCTGGACCGCCTTGTGGCCGTCGTCGGCAGTGATCGCCGGCGGGCGGCCCTTTTCGATGGCGTCGACAAACGCTTGCAACTCGGCAAGGTGATACAGCCTTCCTCGGTCCGCAGGCAAAGCCGTAGGGCGGCCGCCGCCGTATAGCAAGTGCATGTTATGGTGATCGTCGGCGTAAGCTGCACCGTTGGAACCGGCAAGCGACAGGGAAAAATAGTCCGACCCCGCCGGGAGCATCATGCAGTGGTCAACCAGTGCCATGCCACCGTCCGGGTATCCGAGATGCACCTGGACGTAGGAAAAAGGGGAAAAAGGGGACAGGTCCAATTTATGCGAAGCACGCTGCGGGCCGTTGCGGTAAATTGGACCTGTCCCCTTTTTCCCGGTGGCGTAGACTTCCGTGGGCAGAGCGCCGAAGATCCAGTTGGCCAGATCGACGTCGGGCAATACGGCCTCGAGGATGGCGGCCTTAGTGTTGGGCTGTTCGGGGTCTGACGGTGTCGGCTCGTCAATGTCGATCTCCTTGTCCCCCTCGTCCAGGTCTTCCTCCGTCTCGGGAAAATCGATTACCGTGTCGGTGAATTTCTGCAGGATGGAGTCGGCACTCTCGCCGATGGTCTGATCGCAGTGGCGGTTAATCGCCTCCAAAATGCTCTTGCGGGAAGCTGATGCCTCGATATGCCGATTGAGGATGTCCGGCGGTCGCCAGTCATGGAGCCGCAGCAAACCGGGCGCTCCGAGAACACCCGAACTCAGGCAGTCCTTCACCTCGGCGACCGAAGGCAAGAATCGTGTCACCTGTCCGGGCATGAAGGTCACGCCCGCCGATCGACACGCCGCGATTGACCCGTCGTCCGGAGGCATCCCAAGCAGCAGTGCCATATCCAGCAGTACGTGCTTGCCCGCCCGTGCCGCCTGCGCCACGACGGACTGCGGCAAATCGCATGGGCAACGAATGACGACGGCATCGAAGGCGTCGGCGTTATCGCGGAGCAAATTCTCGAAACTGGTGGCCCGCAGCGGCGCGCCGAGTGTCTCTGCCGTGCGGCGGACCAAGGTATCGTCCGGGTCGACGACCGCGACTAATCTTGCCCCATGCAGACGGGAGGCGAGTTGGCCGTAGTCGGCCGCCGCGTTGTTACAGCCAATCAGTGCGATTCGTATCATGGGCAAGCGTCTCAGTCTTCCAATTGCCTGCCGGTCGTGTCCGGAGCCGCCAGGATCGCCACCATGCCGACGGCGAAGATGAAGCTGGTAATCGTTCCGATCTGCGCGTAGTCGGACTTAAAATACTCTAGCATCGCCCCGGTGGCAAACAAAGTAGCCACGGCAAGGATGCGACCGAAGTTGTAGGTTACGCCCGCACCGGTCGAACGGACGTCGGTGGGAAACAGTTCGGGCAGGAACAACGGCAGCCAGCCGAAATACATCCCGTTGAAGAGCCCCAACGCGGCAACGAGCAGCATGAACTGCCCGTCGCCCGGAATCGAGAAGCGAAACAGATACTGGGCCGTCACCAGCGATCCGAGGCTGACGAGGAAGTAACAGCGGCGGCGACCCACCTGACTGGCAATCCAGCCGCCCAGCAGGCTGCCGATGATGCTGGTGACCGATCGCCAGAACTGAGTGGCAGGCCCGAGCGTCAAAGAGTCAGGCACCTCGGCTTGTGCCCAGGGAACGAGCCAATTGGCGCTTCCCCATCCGCCAATCAACGGAACCGCTCCCAGCAGAATGCCGATCAGCGTGATCCCCAGCAGGGGCGGCCGAAACACTTCGAGAACGGGCGACCGGGAAAAAGGGGTCAGAACTCTTTTTTCGGAACGGTCCACAGGGCGCTTCGCAGAAAAGAGTTCTGCCCCCTTTTTCTCCCGACGGGCCAGCCAACGCGGCGACTCTGGAACCAGCACGAACACCAGCAAAGCCAGCACGACGGGCGTTGCGCCAACGAGCATTGTCCACTGCCAATCGTCCGACCTGATATCGATGCGCATTCCAAGCGCCGCCATGCCCCCTATTCCCACGTTGCCCGCGGCCCCAATCGCGCCGGCGAGCATGGGCCGGGAAGCGTTGGCCCAGGCCTCCGACACCAGCGCCACCCCGTTGGGCCACGTTCCGCCGATTCCCAGACCGACAAGCAGTCGCAGCAGGATCAGATGGACCGGGCTTTGTGCGAAATAGGTCACACCACTGAAGAGCGAAAACCACAAGATGCTCAGCCCCATCGCCCGCGACCGGCCAAACCGGTCGCCGATCCATCCGAACACTAACCCGCCGGCCGCCGCCCCCAACAAGAACGCGCCATTAAGCCACGCAAACCACTGGCCCACCAGCGCCTCGTCCGTCTTGTTCAGTGGCTCGAGCAGGCCCAGCAGGTCGATCATTGCCGGGCGCATCACCAGCGTGGTCGACGCCATCTGCGCGCCGGCGAACGCCCAGCCCAAGAACGCAGCGGCAAGCACCAAGCAACGCCCCGTGGTTGAGAGCGGAGCGGCCGTGGGGATCGAAGTGGATTCTCGTTGTTCGTCTGGCATGGTCCCCATTCTTTCCCCTGCAATTCATGTTGTCAACACTGATCGATTGTAGGGTGGGTCGAGGTACGAGACCCACGCGGAAATTGCGGTCTGCGATACTTCCGCGTGGGTCTCGTACCTCGACCCACCCTACATTTTCAACGGGCAGCTACCCCATCATCACTTCCAGATCTCTGTCTTCACCTTCGAGTGGTAGCGACACCCATCGGCCGTCGAGTTTGTTGGAGATGTGGAACGCCACGATGACCTCCAGGGCGTCACGGGCGTCTTCACCCGTCGCGGAGACGTCTCCACCGTGCGACAAACAGTTTACAATTTCATCGACGCCGATGGCGAGCGAGCTCGGCCTGTCCGCCGGGCATGCGATCGTTCTCTTCTGGCCGGTCCATATATGTACGTCGGCATCCTCTTGGCCCACGTCGATCCAACCCAGGCTGCCGAAAATCCGGAATCCGAAGGGCAACTTGATGCGTGCCGCCGCATCAACGTGAACCCTGACGCCGTTGGCCAACCGTACGATTCCCCATCCGCCCGGGTCGTGAAATTCGGATCCTCGGCAATCGGGTGGCACGAACTGATCGAGGCTGCCGGAGACGGCATCCGCGCGGCTGTCGAGCAAGAATGCGGCGGCATCGAACATGTGCGTCCCGACGTTTCCCAGCCGACCCGAGGGCCAGTGAATGGTCAGGTGGCTAATCTCTCCGATCGTGCCCTCTTTGATCTCATCCCGCACCGACCGCCAAAGCGGATGCCATCGCCGGGGGTGATTGATTGCCAGAAGAGTACCGTGCTTTCTGCACGCGTCGATCACCCGGTCGGCGTCACCGACCCTCGTGGTAATGGGCTTTTCACAGAGCATGGCACGTACACCCGCTTCGGCAGATGCGACGGCGATCTCGGCATGCCAGGGTGTGTACGTGGCTATGGAGACGATATCGAGATTTTCTTGGCGGAGCATCTCCCGCCAGTCGCTGTATGTGTTCTTGACGTTCATCCGCTCGGCGAACCGATTGCGTCTTCCCTCGTCCCTGCTCGAACCGGCAACAAGTTCGACCTGCTCGTGTGTGGCCAGCGCTTGGGCGTGTGTTCCGTCCAAATTCTCCACTTGCTGCCCCAGCGCGTCACCGGAGACTTGATCGCCGGCACCGATAAAGCCAAGGCCAATGACAGCGGCTTTGTACAAGGTGTATACCTTTCGGGCATGGTTGGTTTCGTAGCGTAGGCGGCTCGCCTGCACGGCATCACAGGCGAGACGCCTGTGCCACTACTTTCAACACAGGCGGGACGCCGTCTTCAGAAAACGCCGTCGGGCAAGGGAGGTTTGCGTCTTCACGTGGTTCATCGGTTGTGTCCTTTCCCGTTGCCGACAAGCGGCTTCGCAGCGTCGTGCGAGAAACTGCGAAGCCGCTTGTCGGCTGACGGTAGTACAATGTACCCGTTGGCATCATTTTCCGCAACAATACCCGGTTGTGGCCGGATAATTTGGCGAGCCGGAGTCGATCAAACGTGGAATGGACGCTATAATACCTCAAACCGTAGAACGAACGCTCACGAATCGGAAAACCAAGTGCGGCAACGCTGCTATCAATGTTTTCGGCCGATGTCTCTTTGCTTTTGCGAGGCGATTCCTCGGATCGACAATCGCACGGACGTCTTGATCTTGCAGCACGTCGGCGAGCGATTTCATCCCTTCAATACAGCCAGGATCGTGCAGAAAGCGTTGCGCCGCTGTCGTCTGATTGTCGATCACAATCGGCGTTTGGCCGCGCAACACCTCCCGATCCGCGCCGGCGCCGGGGTGCTGTATCCGCAAGCGAATGCTCGTTCGTTGACCGAACTGCCTGCCGCCGAGCGCCCGACTCAGTTGGTGATTATCGACGGCACATGGCATCAGGCTAAGACGATCGTTCGCGACGTCGCTCAACTCCGCGACCTGCCATGCTACCGATTGACGCCCTCTGCTGCGGGGCAATACCGGATTAGACGCGAACCCAATGCACACAGCCTCTCGACCCTGGAAGCCACCGTTGCGGCGTTGCAAGCCTTGGAGCCGGACACGGCCGGTTTGGATCGGTTGCTGGCTGCCTTCAATAAGATGGTGGAGAATCAGTTGGCCCACCCGGCCAGTCACGCCGTGCCGCGGTACAAAGAAAACCGCCAATCCCGGCCTCGCTATCTTCCACGCGCTTTGTTGCAGAACCCC
>SDBT01020843.1_pt1 | contig 10245 bp, 20 predicted proteins | sample 2277101 | NCBI WGS metagenome assembly SDBT01 (sample SAMN10404973, study PRJNA504765) | marine sediment metagenome | isolation source: marine sediment core GS10_PC15, 103 cmbsf | place: Arctic Ocean: Southern Knipovich Ridge | collected 2010
ATAGCCAGGTTAACCATTTCTTATGCACACGATACGGATGATAGAAAAATGGGTGAGGTGTTACAATCGCATATGGACAAATGCGGTGTCTCTATGAGTGATATTTCGATATCAGGTAATGAAAATGATTATGGAAAATCAACTCATTTTGGAAACTGGGTTTTAGTGCCATGCCTTGACAATGATGCATTGAAAAAACTTGCGGATTCAATGGGGACTGGAATTGACTTACATGATGCCATATTGGAACAATCCGATATTGACTGCCTGAAAGTCAAAGACAAGGTAAGCGTGAAATTTGTTAACGACTTTGGTATGCGCGTTGCCTCTTCAGGGCGTGTTTTGGAAATTAAAGAAGATGAAATAATGATCATGCAGAAAAACAAGCGGAAGTATGGATGGGTTTTCAATGTTGGGACGCGAGTCTTTATTGAAAAGATTAAATAATAATGGCTATATACTTAAGAGGATATGCAAAGCGGGCGGGTAAAATGAAGTACCACAAAAACCACTGGGTGCAGGTGCTTATGAAAAGGATCTGGGCTTATAATAACAAGTATTCTAAATGCTTAGGGGGTGAATGATGATAAACTATAATGACTATGATTTACATAGATATGACGACTACATGAAAATGCTTGAATATTTGGGCGATAGCGATGAACCAACAGAGGATGAGGTGTGGGAAATCGCGAAAGAATTAGAGCAAGTGCCTGTTTTTGAAAACTTACTTTATGAGTTGACCATTAATAAAATAGATCGGTTGTTATTAGATAACCACGGAATAGAGCTTAATAGGTTTATTAATGGTAGGGATACGCACATATATATTGACGGTGACGAGTTGTGTGACGTTGATGATTTAATTAAAAAGATTGAAGGTGAATGATATGAAATTCAAGCTTGAAGATTTTGATCCTAAGTTGTGTGAATAGATGGATAATAGAGGAATGTTTATTGGCCTATGGCGGATTACACAAGGCGATCCATGCGAAACCGGATGCCCACGGTTTAATTGTGGCACCTGCAATGGCTACAAAAAGGTAGCCCATGCAAAATCGAATGTAAAACAATCTCCGTTTTCACATCAAACAAATAAGCAAATCGCTGATAAATTCGGCATAAGTAAACGACAGGTGTCAAAACTGAGGAAAAGCGGACAGTTGAATGAGTTCATTGATAACCATAAAATAAGAGGTGTATGATATGTTGACACGAAACCCAAGGCGTGGGGATAGGATAATATACAATGAGCCAAATACGGAAGGTGCACCCATAATATATGTCGTTATGGGCAAATATAAAAACAATGACGACATAATAAATATTGCCGAACCTGATTCATATGACAGGGACGGTGGACATGAAAATCATACGCAAGTTATATGGATGCATCCAGAGGGGCCGAATCCGTGGCTGACCTTTGAAGTAATCAAAAGACCATATGGAGGTGAATAATGGAAAAGAAGATAACACCCGGTGATTGGACTGTTCATTTCTTTGACGACTTTGATCGATTTGAAATACATACTGCAAATGACCACGACGGAACGGTTATCATTGCCGACTTGGGACATGATACTGAAGGACCGCCAGAAGTACGCGAAGCAAACGCCAAAGCCATTGCTGCGGTGCCGGATTTGATTGAGGCATTAATTGGAATGATGGCTCATAATCGCACTGATTGTAATGATAGAAATTGTGGGAGTTGCTCATGGTGTAAAGCAAAAACAGCAATCGAAAAGGCAGGTGTCTTGTGAAAAATATAATCATACTATCTCTGATTGTCCTGTCATTGCTGGCATGCAGCTACATAGACAAGGAAAGCAGAAGCCTTGTCGTCTGGCAAAACGATAATACAAAGGTCGGGCTTACGGAAAAACGTGGCGGTGTTATGCTGAAAGTAGTGATTAGATTTTAATATGATGGATAACCAATGAAAGGAAATTCTTATGGGCTTACAACATATTGCGCCAAAGATAGCAGCAGACAAGCACCGGCAAATTCAACATGAAACTTTTGGGCATTTATTCCCAGAGTCAGGAGCCGTTTTCCATGGGGTTATCCATATAGCCTTGTCCGACTATGGTGATTACGTTATTTTAAAAGACAACAGTACCGTTACTTCTTCTCCCTGGTGGTTTGACTCTCTAACTAAGTTTACCTATGACTTTTTAAGTAAAATAGATTCTCCTGGTGTAGTTTTTAAAATTCAAATCAAATGCGAGACCTTGAAGTCAAAGGACGGAGAATACATAAAGATTACAAGTATGGGCCAAGTGGCAATTGAATTGTAACAGATCAATTACGAAACAGAAGACCAATAATACAACGAGGTGAACCCATGAAAAGAAAAAACAAATTATCGGCAGGTCAGAAAAAAAGACGGCAAAGAAAAATCGAAACCAAAGTTGAAAAGATCCGGGGGAGCAAGCATGAAATACTTTTCCGAAAGTTCGGCAGAGGGAATGGCTCTCTTGAATTGACAAACAAGATAGAGGGTAAATATGTCGATCATCCGGTGCATGGTGTCATTCTTTTTGTACCGCCTTCATTCGATGAAAGCATTATCGCTGATTGGCATGCGTATCGTGTCAGAATGAAAAATCTTCTGTTTCTCAAATTCTAAAAAATAAAAGGGAGGTTAAAAAAATGCAAACACTCAAAATCAAACAAAAAATGAGCAATACCGGAACGATTTACGACATTGCCAGTGATCACGGAGACATCAATATTAATATGGGCAGCCGATACAATTATGTTGTAATCGGACCTAGTTATTATAATTTGGGATTTACCCGGCATGTTGCAGCGGATAGCGCAATCAGGGCATATAAGCAATTATCAAATAAGGGCTATCGGGGTGTGAGGGTGCTCGATAAAGATGGGCAATTTATGGACATCGTTCCGGGTTTTCCATTCGATAGATTGGAGTATGTGGACTAATTTTGATACTCAAAGAATTAATATTGTTTTGCTATGCCGTGGCAACGGTTTTTATAACAGACCCGGTGGCTATCCCAAGTGGGCCGTGTGGAGTGGTTACGGATAAGAAAGTATCCGTTGCACATGATTACCTCGGGATATTATCATCTTATAAAGATGAATCTGGGGAATACTTTATGAGGGGCGGTGAACGGTGCAAACTGTTCACAGACGCATTTATGAAGGAATAAAAAAAAGGAGCTTGAAAATGGAAAAAGAGACTAAAGAAAATGATGTTTTGGGTTATCCACACTGCGTATTTTGCGGTAATAAAATATGGCTAAGTCCAGGTGAATTGGTATCAGAGGTCGCTTATGGTGGGCTTTGTGGTGTCTGTAACGCCTGCAATGACACTGACAAAACAGAATGCCAGACATGATATAATATTGTTGTTGACATTTGATAATCATCATGTAATGGTGCCTTTAAAGGCTATATGAAAGGAGTTAAAAAAATGGATAAAATGTATGATCACGATGCGACATATTCCCCCGAAGATAACAAGCTCCGGTTATATCCGGGATACCGCCTCGATAAGCCTTTGTATAATCAGATCAGAGAAGCAGGTTTCCGGTGGGCTCCAAAGCAAGAGCTTTTTGTTGCTCCTATGTGGACGCCTGGTAGAGAAGATATCTTGATTGAACTTTGCGGCGAAATCGGAGACGAAGACACGAGCCTTGTTGATAGGGCAGAAATCCGGTCGGAACGGTTTGACGAATACAGCGACAAGCGGAAACAGGACGCAGATTCAGCTCATGATTATGTAAAATCTATCACGAGTGGTATCCCCCTTGGTCAACCTATTTTAGTTGGGCACCACTCGGAAAAACGAGCCCGGAAAGACGCTGAACGTATTGAAAACGGAATGAGAAAAGCCGTCAAGATGTGGGAAACTTCAAAGTACTGGGAATACAGGGCAAAAGGTGCCTTGAGGCATGCGAAATATAAAGAGCGGCCCGATGTTAGAGCCAGGCGGATTAAAAAGATCGAAGCGTCAAAACGCAAACAGGAAAAGAATATCAAAGCATGCCGCGACGAGTTTAACTTGTGGATGTTTCCGATTGTGTTTACAAGGTCAAGGGCTATGGCAATATCAAATACCAGTCAATGTTTTTATTCTTTTTCCTTTTCGCTTGATAAGTATCCACGGGAACCACCTGCAAGTCAATATGAGGGTTCAATGAGCTTATGGAGTGCAATGGATGGCAGGGTAATCACCCACAAACAAGCCCGAAATATCGTCATCCCGAACCTGGAAAGAAGCACAGCATACGCCAAAAGGTGGTTGAATCATTACGAAAACCGATTAATATATGAAAAGGCCATGCTGGGAGAACAGGGAAGGCTTGACCTGATTGAAAAAAAACCCCGCCCCAAACAGTTACCGCTTTTAAATTATCGAGCGCCGGAAGGGATAACGGTTATAAATCCTGATTATTATGCAGAGAAAGTAACCGCCTACCCGCAGTTTGAAATGACAAAGGCAGAATACAAGGCGCTTTATTCAGGGACCAAAGGTGTTAGGAAGGTAAGCGGAACCCACAGAATTAAAATATGTTCCGGTTTCAGGTGCCCCGCCTACATGAAAGCCGCGCCAGCCGATGGGTTAGACCGGACCAATTATGGACACCGCTCGGTTGCGATATTTCTAACAGATAGCAAAGTTCACGAAAAACCCGAACCGACTGAACCGGCACCGACAAAGGTTGACCGCCCGATCCGAAGGACTCAAACTTATACACCACCGGAGCGCACAGAATTTGACGACATGAAAGACTCTTTGAAAGAAGGTGTCAAGGTTGTCTCTGCTCCGCAGTTGTTTGAAACTCCACACGCAATAGCCGATGAAATGGTTGAACATGCAGAGATTGAATATGGCGATAGGATACTTGAGCCACAGGGTGGCACAGGCCGCATCATTGATGCAATATATCGGGCTGGCTTCAAAGGTAATGTTAGTCTTGATGTGGTTGAAAAAAACTATGACCTATGCTCTATTTTGACAGGAAAATATCATATACCTATTATTATAGGTGATTTTCTGGACAAGGTTGAATTTGAACTTGGTGGAAAATTTGACCGCATCATTATGAACCCCCCATTTATTAATGGATCTGATATCAAGCACATTGAACACGCCTTGACGCTCCTTAAGCCCGGTGGTCGCCTGGTCGCCTTATGTGCGAATGGTCCACGGCAGCAAGCAAAATTGAAACCGATAGCTGACCACTGGGAAGTCTTGCCTGCCCGGTCATTTAAAGAATCCGGTACCATTATTGACGTGGCATTGTTGATTATAAATAAATAAAGAATGGAAAAGCAAAAATACAAAGGCGTCTTTAATTTTAACGGTGAGTTGATTGTTCTGTGGACTCATGCAATTAACGCCAAGAATGCAAAGGCGCAATTCATAATCCAGTTGGAAAAGAAACTTAACAGGACACAATCAAGTATCAGACGGTACTATTCTGGACCGAAAGCAAACCATGAGATAAAAGCGGTTGATGATTAACAACCTGTAACCCATTAACAGAAGGAGAAACCCATGCTATTAAAAATAGACTTCAAACAAGATGATGTAGTTTTCCAGGAAGATGGCAGAATTATCTTAAAGGTCAAGTATTTTGCTGAATTTGCAAAAGGCTGTCATTTAGGCACAACAAAAGGAGAGACAGTATCAGATTATCACAAAAACAAAGCTTTGTCACTCAAGGCTGTTTTTGTAGGCAGAAGGGGTGGCTTGTCATTTGAATAAATAACCAATTATAAGGATACTATATGCTTTCAGGGCTACCACCAGAAATGCTTAAAATGATAGAAGAGATGGGTCTTGATGAACCGATGCCACAAATAAAAAAACATGAGACAACAAACAAGCCTCGCAAAAAACGAAATCGCAAAAAAACAAATAAGCAAAAAGCAATCAAACTATCAAGACGCAAAAACAGATAACAACTAATTATAAGGAGACTATCATGAGGTTTAGGTGGACTAAAAGGATGTTAGAATTATCTTCAGACGATTTAATTTTGCGCCATTTGGTATCTGAGCGTAAAAGTGATTTGCATCCCTATTCAATTTTATCCCAACGATTAAATCAGATACATAAAAATCTTGATGCCAAAATAGATAACGAAATGCAGGAAGGAGACGATCATGGAAATTAAAGTTGACAGAAAAGAACTGGAAAGAGAGCTTACTATTGCGAAAAAAATCATCGGTGGCAGAACTAACCTTGCCATATGTCAATCAGTTTTACTAACCCTGTATGATGGTGGCGTTGCTATTCAAAGCACCAATTTGAGCAGGGCTTATGTCGGGATAGTTGGTGATCCACTTCATAGCTATTGGATCCCAGACAATGCCGATAAAATAGCAATTGACTTGACACGGCTTATGAAGGTCGTTAAAGCGATACCCAAGAAGCAAGCTACTGTACCATTTGAAATCACATGGGATGGTGACGGCATACTGGTTAATAACACAACCACCATCGTTTCTGCTGGCCGGGCAAAAGATTATCCTACCCTTCCACACTTCCCACAATCAAGATCCTACAATCTATTATCATATGATGCACTGAATCAAACAAATGCTATCGGTGGTTGTAAAGATGATCGTCGTTGCCATATCAATCACCTTTATGCCGACACAGAAAATGGTCGGCTTGCATCGACCGATGGTTCGAGACTTTACACGATGGCTATCCCCATCGAACCCACCTTAAAACCCTTCATGATAGAAAAGGACGCAGCGAGTATCCTTTGCACTCCACAACTTAGAGACCATATCGGTAAAGTGCGGGTATCTAAAGACAATTTGTTTGTTGATACCGGTAATGGATACTTATCAGTATCAATACCAATAGATGCCGAATTCCCTGACATCGGAATGCTTATTGAGTACTTCAATCAAGATCCGGATGCGATTATATCAATGCCTGACAAGCAAACTATGGTTGATGCGTTGAATGAAGCTGGTGGCATTTTGGGTGATGGATACAAAGGTATAATCCTTGAGGCAAATGGCACTGTAGCCATTACAGCGACTAATCCAGACGCAGGAGAATTCTCTAAAGATATTACAGCCGATGTAACAAAATGCGGCATTGATTTTGAAATGGCATATAACCCCAAATTCATTATAGATATATGCAAACAGATTGCCGATACCGGCATTAATTTTTTGTTCCCTGGTCAAGATCAGCCCCTGCTGGTCAAGTCCGAAATAAACGGCTTTCAGGCTGTCATTATGCCGATGAACATATAATATTAAATAGCTTGTCCGTAGCTTATACGGGCAAAGGAGTAAAACTATGAAAAAAATACCGACAATATTCAAACGCAATCCTGAAAACATGAGTGAGCTACTTGATGAGCCGCACCCTGATTGCCTTTGGGTTTTTAATGGCGAAGGGGTGGCAACCAAGAAATATGACGGAACCTGTGTCAAAGTTGAGAATGGTAAATATTTCAAGCGACGAGAGGTTAAGGAAGGCAAGAGTGCCCCGGATGGGTTTATTGAAGAACAACGGGACGAAAACACAGGCAAGCGTGTTGGGTGGGTCCCAGTCGATTCAGCATCAAAAGAAGATCGTTGGCACAGGGCTGCGTTTGATTTTCGCATTTCGGATGGTACTTATGAATTGGTAGGACCAAAGGTTCAGGGCAATCCAGAAGGGTACGGAGACCACTGCCTCGTAAGTCACTCTTTGGCTGTAGAATATGATGATGTTCCGAGAAATATGGCCGGAATAAAAATGTGGCTACTCGGTAGGGATATTGAAGGTCTTGTTTTCCATCATCCAGACGGCAGAATGGGCAAAATCAAAAAGCGTGATTTTGGGATGAAACGAATCTGAAAGTGTAAAAACTTTAATAAAGGAGGTTTATTATGCCAAGAATTTTATCGTTTGATGATCAAGACGTATGGGATGAATACGATGATGGCTTTGAACCGGGAAGAGGAAGCAGGGTTGATTACCATGAATCCATTGATGAGTTTGAACAGTCTGATTTTTCCATAGATCCAAACGAACTAAGGGCTGCGGATCTTGGTGGCAACCGATGCGTAGGTTAGCTAAGATTCTGGCAATGGGTTTATTGATTATCATCTGCCTGCTATTCTTTTTCTTTTCGATTGCGTTTCCTGGTGGTCGGGTTATCAAAAGATATAATTCCGATCATGAGATAATCGGTTATAGCGTGGTCGAAAAGGGTAAGGAAACACGGTATAATAAATCATGGGGTGTTGACGGATACACAATTTACCATGAGGATCGCGCCGATTATTTCACGTCTGACTGGAATCGCGACGGCTACGATCTATATGAAGGGGATCCGGTAGGGGAAGGAGAAAATTAAGATGGAAAGTGTTATTATACATTTATTTACTGGTTTTTGGAGTTGTTTATTCTTCGGGCTTTTATTCATCATAACGTTGGGATGGACTTTAACGGCTCTTATAGATTTTTGGCGCACCTTTTTTAACTACCTTGAGAGAAGGAAATGCAAAAATGAAAAGCGTAAAGAGCTCTGAGCTATCAAATATAAAGATGGTGGCAGGGAACGAGAAAAAGTATTCAAGGGTAATTATGGATGGCAATGTCAAAAACTGGGTCGGCTTTGGATGGGTGACTGAGGGTGCAGCTACGGACGCTGATAAAGAGAAATACCCTACGGTGGAGGATTAGAATATGGAAATATTGATTATTGCATTGATAATTTTTATTTTTAACGCATTTAGAAAGGGAGGTGGTACTTAATGGAAAACATATTCAAAACGGTTGGGGAAGCTACAAGATTTTGTGAGAAGTTCGGCTTTGAGGTCAAGGGCAATACGGAAGCGTTTGCGTTGGCGATGACGCTATCAAAGGCGCTTGCCCCTGGGCTTATCGCAATTAGGGATAGCCAGAACTATAAGAAGCACCTTGACAATATCACTACGGGGGTGAATGTATCCCTCAATGCAATTGATGAACTGATAAAGATATCACCAGCCGATCAACTTGGTCATGGGGTCAAGCATATAACCAATGCCCTTGAGATTAAGAATGATGAAGCGCGATATTTTGGTCTTGGGGTTGGCTTCAAGACGCATAAGAAAGGGCTTGACCATGAACCAGAATGATATCGCCAACTTCATATCAGAAAAAAAGCTGAACAACATATTCAATTCTGAACACACCATCCGCAGTTATAGCAACAAGCTGATGGCCTGGTGTGAATTCTCAGATGGCAGCGATGATATCGAAACCGCGAAACAATACCTTGTTTTTTTAGCCGGTGTCTATTCGTCAAAGTCGGTCAAGGCCACGCTCTATATCCTGAAATCATTTTATGACTGGCTTGACATTGTGGATCCGAACCCGTTTAAAAAGCTGGCCTCTCAATTCCAGGTGAACAAGAAAGAATCGAATCGTAAACGGCTTGAGCGTGATCTGATTGTATATTCAGATGCAGATATAAAGCTGTTGCTGAAACGGGCGAATAAGATAGCTGATGAACAATACCATACGACAATCGATTATTATTTAGCATACAGAAATTGGTTTATAATTCTCATGATGTCGGAGTTTGGGATGCGTATCGGTGGGCTCATGGGTGCGGATGTGGATCATATCAATTTTGAGAGGCGCTTATTGACCATCTATGACTCTAAGAATGGGCAACCCTATCCAGTGCCCATAAAATCTGTCCAAAACGACCTGAAAGGCTACCTGAACGTCAGGAACGCACTTATGAATGACATATGTGGCGACGAAAAGGCGTTATTCTTGTCAAATACAGGCAAGAGGCTATCCGATACGTCAGCAAGACGCGCTGTAAACGCTATCGCTGATGAGATAGGCTTATATGATGCCGGTCGCTCTACGCATCAACTGAGGCATTACAGGGCAACCAAATATTACAAGGAAGGGATGCCTTTGGATTTGATAAGCCAGATCATGGGCGTATCTGTCGGTGTGCTCAAGAAAACGTATCTCCACCTGACTGATGATGACACGATACGGCAATATGAATCATGGATGGATTCTAAAAAGGTGGCTCCGGGATTCAATTGCCCACAGTGCGGGTATTCTAAGGAATCCGTAGTTGAAACTAAGAAACCAGAACTTAAAATAGTTTAGAACGCGAATCACACCTTACTCCACAAATTTGCGTGCGGTTAACTGTCCATATTGCCAAACTCGTGTTATCACACGTGCTCGGCATCATAACTCAGGAAAAACGAATAATATCCGGTTACTTCCCTCATTGC
>SDBT01020844.1_pt1 | contig 10244 bp, 6 predicted proteins | sample 2277101 | NCBI WGS metagenome assembly SDBT01 (sample SAMN10404973, study PRJNA504765) | marine sediment metagenome | isolation source: marine sediment core GS10_PC15, 103 cmbsf | place: Arctic Ocean: Southern Knipovich Ridge | collected 2010
CACCGATATTGCACATTATTTAAATCTCACCAATAGACCCCGCACAAAAGGATTTATTTACTTTGAGCCTCCAAAAACACAACTTCATGGAAAAGAAGTTCCTATACCTTCTTGTGTTCTAAGCTATTATTGTTTTAGAGAAAAAACTCTCAACCATGCAATTCATCATTTGACAAGGAACTAGATCATGCCAGATCAAATTCATAAATTAGTTATTATTGGTTCAGGCCCAGCGGGGCTCACAGCAGGAATTTATGCATCCCGTGCAAACCTCAATCCCATTATTATTGAAGGTAGAGAACCAGGTGGCCAATTAATGGGCACCTCTTTAGTTGAAAACTGGCCGAGCCAAACCAGCATCATGGGACCAAAATTGATGATGGATATGCGCAAACATGCTCAATCATTTGAATGTACGTTTGTATCAGGTAATGCCAGCCGCGTTGATTTTTCTCAAACACCATTCACCATTTGGACTGATAAAAAGAAAATGTTTAAAACCCAATCAGTGGTTATTGCAACAGGAGCTACACCAAAAAGATTAGGTGTCCCGGGCGAAGATAAATATTGGGGAAAAGGGGTTACTACCTGTGCCGTATGTGATGGTGCTTTTTATAAAGATAAAAAAGTAATTGTGGTAGGTGGTGGCGACACTGCCATGGAAGATTCTTCATTTATGACTCGCTTCACAAATGATATCACGATCGTGCAAATCTCAGAACAACTGTCAGCTTCTTATCCTATGCAAAAACGAGTATTAAATCATAAGGATATAAACATCATTTACTCTAGTACTATCACTGAAATTGAAGGTAATGACAAAAAACTCACACATGCCACAATCAAAAACGCTATCACTGGTAAGATTCAAAAAGTAGAAGTTGATGTGATTTTTGTAGCGATTGGCCTCACACCCAATACAGGAATTTTTAAAAACCAACTGGCAATGAATGATTATGGATATCTTGAGGTATCAAACCACACACATACTTCAGTTAAAGGTATCTTTACAGCAGGAGATGTGGCAGATGCTCGGTATCGCCAAGCAATCACCTCGGCAGGAACCGGATGCATGGCTACACTTGATGCACAATGGTATTTAAGTGACCTTTCCGAATAGTAAAGGACTCTTGATTAATGGTAGGCATTTTTTTTATTCTATAATAAGAATTAGTTTTTTCACCTAAGGGATAGGGAATGCAAAATAATTGGCGTCTATTTGTTCTATTGCTCTCAGTCAGTATCGTTCAGATACCGCTTGCCTACTCAAAAAAATCATGCAAACGTCATCAAACAACGGATGAAATAGAAAAAGATTTTGATCTGCTGATCATTGGTTCGGGTGTAGCAGGTCTCACAAGCGGAATACAAGCCTCCCGTGCAAAACTAAATACTTTAATAATTGAAGGGAAAATGTGCGGTGGTCAGCTAGCATATGTGCCATTAATTGAAAACTGGCCGGGAGAAACTTCGATTTCTGGTTGCCAATTAATGGAAAAACTTCATTGTCATGCCCAAAAATTTGGTTGCCAATTCATCGAAGAGACGGTTACAAAAGTTGATTTCTCTTCTCAGCCATTCAAAATTTGGACCAATGAAGACAATGAATTCACCGCCAAAACAATTATCATCGCAACTGGCGCAACTCCAAAGAGATTACATGTTCCAGGTGAGGAAGATCTATGGGGAAAAGGAATTGCCGTGTGTAGTCGCTGCGATGGGCCTCTTTTTGCAAATAAACGAGTGGTAGTTATTGGTGGTGGCAATACCGCTATGCATGAAGCAATCAACCTGCTAAAATATACGAAGAAGATAACCATGATCACTACTACCGATCGATTATATGGATCTGAAAAAATGCAGGCAAGAGTCAAAGAAAATAAAAACATTAAAACCCTCTACAATACGGCCGTCGAAAAATTCTCCAGCAAAAACAATGAAACCCTCACTCATCTGAATCTAAAAAACCTCAAAACTGGTAAAAAATCGGAACTTCGAGCAGATGGCGCATTTGTGGCAATTGGCCTCAAGCCCACTACTAGCCTGTTTGGCGAGCTAGAACGAGACAAAAAAGGGTACATTATCGTAAAGAAGGGAACCACCAAAACATCGATTGATGGCGTCTATTGCGCTGGTGTGGCCGGTGATAAGGCCTATCAACAAGCTGCGGTATCAGCTGGAATGGGCTGTATGGCTGCAATCGATGCTGAACGGCATCTAGCTAAATTATCCTCTAATCTTACCTAAAACCCCTTTCCACGTTGTAAAAAACCTATTTTCCCGGTAAACTGATTTAAATAAGAGGTCAAGAGACAACTGTTGAGGGAAAAATGTCAATTACTATCATCAAAAAAAGTCACAAAAAACGTCGTCGTAAACATGGATTCAGAAAACGTATGTCTACTCGTGTAGGGCGTAAGATTTTGAATCGTCGCCGTCGTAAGGGCAGAAAACGTGTTGCTGTTGCCGGCTACTAAGGATTTATGTGCCTTATATAGCACGCAATCTATCCAAATTCAGTTCTGCTGAAGTTAAAAAAGCATTTGATAAGGCCATTTTGCGTAAAAACCAAGATGGCCTGCATCTTGTGGTATCTCCACGCCAAAAAGAATTTGGCCGAATATTAGTAATCACTCCAAGAAAATCGGGCAACTCTCCTGCACGCAATCGCATCCGGCGACAATTAAAAGCATTGTTTTACCAAGAAAAATTATACGAACAACCATACGACATTCTGGTGCTCGTTAGCAAAGATGGTATTCGCAAAAGTTCGGATGAACTAAAAGTGATTCTATTGCAAGCGAGTGAGTCAGCAAAAACCTTGAAAAGTTAACTCTTTGATACTCCTCTAGTTGTCAGCATCCCAGTCATCGGCATATCATCATCTGATGAATCACTATCCTCTTCTTGTCTTGTGGCAGTAGGATGTTGATTCATACGGACTGCCTTTGATGGCAGATCACCAATCGACTGTTTTCCCAAAGAGACTGCAGAGCTCGCTACTAATAAAGACGTTGATGATGTGGATACATTAGAAGCTTTAATCAATTCTTTTAATATATCCTGCACAGATGGACGCTCTTTGGGATTTAAATCCCAACAACGTTTAATCAGTCGCGCAAATACAGGAGGGGTGGAAGTAGGTATTTCAGGGGTATTACCATCTTTTATAAGCGTTGGAATTACCGCTGAAGGTTTACCTTTGAATGGACGTTTTCTGCTTGCAAGTTCCCATAGAAGCATACCATATGCATAAATGTCGCTCTTTTGAGAACAATTACTACCTTTTAATAATTCAGGAGCCATCCACAAAAGTGTTCCAATAGATTGCTCAGTTCCAACTTTGGTGGTAGTTGCAGTTTCTTGTTTAATCTCTGATAACCCGAAATCAGTCAATGATGCTCGAAGTTGATCTTCTTGTTTTGAGACAAGCACATTTAAACTTTTCAAATCACGATGCAAAATATTTTTCTTATGTAGATATAAAAGTGCTGAAACAATATCTTTTGCTATTCGATACCGCGCATCCCATGAAATGGATTCCTTACTTTTTAATAGTTTATACAAAGACCCTTTTTTCTTATATGCCATAATCATGCAATACGGATCAGGTGGAACACAAATGCCAAAAAGCTGCGCTATATTTGGATGGCGCAACTTAAACCAAATTTTGGTTTCTTGCGTAAACTCTTGCTCACTTTCATCTGACATTTTATCCATATGAAGCTGTTTTATTGCTACCTCCTGACCATTCCAAGTCCCTTTATACACATCGCCAAAACCACCCTTTCCAATCTGTTTATCAAGGGCAATATCATCATAATTAATTATAAAATCCTCGTGATGGCTCTGTGCAGAAGTTTTGGAATCTGATCCTCCCTTCTGGCTCGTCGATAAGCCAATATCGTCAAGAGTTAAATCCCTTTTTATAGGTATGAGACTTTTATTTTTAATTTGATCACTTAAAATTGAAATGTAACCATTGTCTTGCGCACAATTAAGGGCCGTTTTCCCTTCATTATCTTTTATCGATAAATCTGCTCCCATATTGATAAGTAGTTTAGTGATAGGAATTTGTGCTTTTATGACTGCGCGATGAAGTAACGTAGAATCATCTTTCTCATGCTGTCTATTTACCAAAAATCGTTTACTTGTAAGATGTTTCAATATTAAATCATGGTTATTGTTTTCAATTGCATCAAATAGAGTGCGTGAGAGTTCTTTTTGATCCTTCATAGCTTTCTTGATATATGCAAGAATCTCCGGATTTTTAGTGAATTGAACTAATTGAAGAGCTGTTCTTTTCTTTTTTTTCATCAAATGACTTATTGAACATAAACATTCAACATCTAAATCAGCCCCATGATCAATCAACAGTTTTACAACCTCAATTCGAGGTTTTAACCAATCCTTTAAAATAGCCCTGTGAAGTGGTGTCGCTTGAACCTCGTCCTGCATATCGATAATTGCATTCGCATTGATCAATAGTTTAACAATTGAAACAAGTCCTTCTTGAGCTGCTAGATGAAGAGGCGTGCGTTTGTCACTTATTTGAGCATTTGGATTGGCACCCTTACCTATCAAGAGTTTGACTAATGCTAAACGAGTAGAAATAACCGCATAATGAATCGGCATTAATTGATCTTCATCTTGTGCATCCCTATTAGCACCATTTTCAAGTAGAAGCTTGGCAACTGTCATATGACCTCTCTTGGCAGCAAGATGCAATGGAGTTAGCTGCTTTCCTTTTGTTTGTGCTTCAATATTGGCCCTTTTTTGAATAAGTAGTTTCACAACATTATAACGACCATAACTACATGCGAAATGAAGTGGAGTGTAGTACCCTCGATAGCCACCATCCTTGATTCTAGCCTCTTGGTCAGCTCCTTCATTCAGTAATAGTTCTACAATTTCTGTATGTCCATTTTGGCAGGCTAAATGAAGAGCTCTATAATCCTTAGAAGCTTGAGTTTCGATGTTCACTCCTGCCTTAATCAGAATTTGTGCAGTGTGAGTATGACCATTCTTTGCAGCAAAATGAAGCGAACTATATTTACTATGATTCGATCTATAGTTAGCAGGCATTTGAGCCTCTTTATTTGCACCAGCATCGATCAGAAGTTTTACAATTTCAGATCGACCATTTTCACTCGCCAAAAGAAGGGGAGTATATTTGTGATCATCTTGCGTTTCAATATCTGCTCCATACTCTAATAGCTCTTGGGCTTTTGATACATTACCAACCTGTGCTGCATGAAGGAGGAGTTGGTTAAAATCTTTTTGAGAAAGTACTTTACTCTTTGTAGGTTTTATGCCTTTTTCACGATTCGATGCATACTGCTCAAGAAGCTCAACCAAGTCTATATGCCCATATCGGCATGCAATATCAAGCGGTGTTTTATTATCATCATTTTTCGCATCAGCGTTAGCGCCTGCATCTAGAAGGAGTTTAGCGATAATAGTCTGATTATTGTAAGCGGCACTGTGAAGGGGAGTGCCTTGAGATTTATCAAGAACTTCAATGAATGCACTGTTCTCAATCAACAATTTGGCTACTGAATTGTGCCCATAACGAGTAGCCATACAAAGTGGACTATTTCTATAATTATCTTGGGGATCAGGATTGGCCTCTGCACTAAGTAAGAGTTTCACAACTTGCTCATGGCCATTCCAAGCAGCCCAATGAAGAGGAGTCCAAAATTCATTGTCTCTGATCTCTTGATTAACACCTCTAATAACTATCAACAATTTAACAATATCAATAAAACCGTTTTTTGCTGCACAATGAAGAAGCGTATGCCCATTTTGATTACGCTTATTAATATCAAAGGACTTCGATTGTTTTCCTTTTTTGATGAGATGTATTACCCTCTCAATATCTCCTGCATAAGCTAAATCATGTATTAGCGCTGGAATAGAAACTTTATTACCAACTTTGAATGATATGAAATTAAGAAGTTCTTTATTATTTTTTTCAAAAGCTAAATCCAAGGGAGTTCTCCCACTAGAATTTTTTTTATTTATAGAAGCACCACTTGTAATTAACAGTTTGACAATCTCAAGATGATCCTTCTCGATTGCATAATGTAAAGGAGTATAGCCTTTCTTATACCTAAAACTCGAACGTACATCTTTATTCACGCCAAGATCGAGTAATAGTTTGACAACTCCGATATGGCCATTTTTGGCGGCATTATGAAGTGGAGCCTCTTTAATCCTATCTAATGCATTTTTATTAGCACCTGCATCAATCAAAAATTTAACAACACCAATATGACCTTCAGATGCAGCTTGATGAAGTGGAGTAGTCCCACTACTAAACAAATTATTTCTAAATGTATCTATATTTACTAATTGACCTACAACCCCAAGATGGCCATTAGATGCAGCTTGATGAAGAGGTGTTTCTTTATAATTACCTAAAGCTTCTTTATTGGCTCCAGCATCAATAAGGAGCTTTGCAATTTCAGTGTAGCCACAGCTGGCAGCCAATTGGAGAGGAGTAATTTTTCGCCTTTGAACCTCCTTATTAGCACCAGCCTTAATCAAAAGCCTCACAGCTTCGATATTGCCATTTCTGACAGCCTTATGAAGCGGTACATATTTCCATTTATTTCGAACTTCCATATCAGCACCAGAGTTGAGTAAAAGTGTGACAACCTCTGCCCCACCATATTGCGTAGCTATATGTAGCGGTGTATTCTCCTCATCATCTCCAACTTCTTTATTCGCTCCTGCAACAATTAAAGATTTAGCAGTAACAACATCGTTAAAAAAAGCGGCCCAATGAAGAGGTTTCCAATTATTTATTTCTTTGTTTGCGCCCATCTCAATTAAAAGTTTTGCCAATTTGATATGACCAGCTTCAACAGCCAGACCAAGGGGTGTTTTTTTGTGTCTATCCATTGGATCTTTATTGGCACCAGAACCTATCAAAAGCATAACAACGTCTGCATGCCCATGTTTCACTGCTAATGCAAGTGGCGTATGTTGATCTTTATTTTTGGTATTGGGATCAGCTCCTTGTTCCAGTAACTCTTTTGTCTGTGCAACTTTCCCTCTTTGAGCGGCTTTACGAAGCATAATATTAAGTATATTTTGAGAATGCTTTACTTTTGAAGATGTTATTGCACAGTTTTCAACATTTGATGCATCACTATTACTCCCTTTTACAACTACCACTATTTCTTCAGATACATCTGTTATAACCTTCTTTTGTGGATCTTGTGTAAATGAATGTGTAGCTGATGGAGTTGATTTACTCGCAGAAAGTACATTTGAAGTAATGGACACAATGTTTTTCTTAAGGAGTTGAATGATTTCTGTATTATTATTTATGCAAGCAATACTTAATGGAGTTTGCTTATTTTTGCTGACACAGTTCTTTTGCGCACCTAATGCAAGAAGAATCTCCACAATTTTGATATTGTTTGATTGAACTGCAAGATGAAGTGGTCTATGCCCTTCTTTCGTTTGAGCTTCAATCTTTGCGCCCTTTACTATCAGATATTTCACTGCATCAATTTGATTATGAACAACTGCAATATGTAATAGGGTGCTATTAGACTCACATGTAATATTGAGCATATTGGGATATTTATCTATAAAAACGCTCATCACAACAACATCGCCCTTTTGCGCAGCTAAGTGAATAGGCATCTTTTTTTGAACTATTTTCTTAGCTTTGGCATCAATCTTTGCCCCAAATTGTAAAAGCAGACTCGCCATCCCCGAATTACCATAGAGTGCTGCATAATGAAGAGGAGTAAAACCTTGATTATTTCCCTTATTAATTTTAGCTTTTTTAGAAATCAAAAACTTTGCTATCTTCTCCGATGCGTTCATTGTGGCGATATGGAGTGGCGTATCCCCATCTTTATTTTGCACATTCAGATCGGCACCCTTATTGACCAGCATCTGAATCATTTTTTTTCGTCTTTTTTCTACCGCCCAGTGTAATGGCGAAAGCCCCAGAGTATCTTTTTGATCAAGTTTTACATTCTTTACACTCAGTAACTGTTCAACTTTCTTTGAATCTCCACTTTTTACCGCATCATGAATCGGTCCTGCAACAATCTGATCAAAAGAAATTAATGAGAAAATAATAAACAGAATTTTATTGGTTGATCGTAAAATCATGGTAGCTCCTTTAGAGCGAAGTAAAATAACTTAAAAGGCTTACTTTCAATATTACATACTCATGTTTTATTGCAAACTAACACCCTAACCAACCCTACTCCCACATAGATGAAACAAATGAAAAACTTTATTTTCAGAACTCAACAACCTATGCCTTTTTGATTATTATCGATTATCTGATTTGCGGAGGTGTCCGAGAGGTCTAAAGGAGCGGACTGTAAACCCGCTTATTCTCATGTTGTAGGTTCGAATCCTACCCTCCGCACCAATTTATCAAAGCCAAATCAATCTTACAGCAGCTCATTAGCAAGACGACTCAATTCACTTCGTTCACTAATCTCTAGAAACACTGTGCCGAATAGTCTTTGGCCTTTGAATTTATTACTCACTACCACCAAGCCATTACTACTAAAATCTAAATATGGGGAATCAATTTGATATGGATCGCCAGTAAGGATAATTTTTGCACCTTGGCCCACGCGAGTAATCAATGTTTTAACTTCATGAGGATTAAGATTTTGAACTTCATCAATAATGATAAATTGAAAAGGAATTGAACGTCCACGCATATAGGTGATAGCCTCTAAGCTAATTTTATTATGTTGTATCAAATCATCTAATGAGCGAAGTTTAAAATTTTGTTCTGCCTGTTTGCCCTTTTTGCCCATTTGTTTTTGTTTTTTACCTTCATATTGGTGTGAGACACCTAGTGCTGCAGTATGCATAATTAAATCCATATTATCATATATTGGCTGCATCCAACTGCGCAATTTTTCATGCAAATCACCCGGTAAAAATCCAATATCTTTCCCTAAAGGAACTATAGGCCGAGATATTAAAATACGGGCATACTCATCTTGCACGAGCACTTGATGCAATCCTGCAAGGAGCGCCAAGAAAGTTTTCCCTGTTCCTGCAGGCCCCACAAGAGATACAAATTCAATTGCTGGATCAAGTAATAAATCAAGCGCCATTAACTGCTGTGCATTGCGTGGCTCAAGCTTCCATTTAAATACTGGTGCTAAAACTGGTTTAAAAGTATGGTTTCCAATATAGCGAAACACACGATAATTATAGGGATTATTTTTACTTTTAAGCCATATGAACTCATTAAGCGCTAATTTTTCTTTTACGATCTCTTCAAGCTGCTTTGGCATATCTTTTTTCAGCGCAGCAGCCGGCACCGTATATTCTCGCCACCCTTTATAGAATTTTTCTTCTGGTACCCCACGAAGATAATCCACTGCGTGTATGCCTAGCACATCTGCTTTAACACGCGCACTGATATCTTTTGAAACAAAATGAATATCATACCCCTCATCCTTGAGGGTCAGTGCGGCTAAGATAATTTTATGATCGGGAATTTCTTCTTTGAGTTCATGAGGAAGTAGCTGCTCTTCTGGCAGAAAAAATATTTTTAATGTGCCACCATTATCAAGAGGAACACCTTTGCTTAATCGGCCACGTTCACGAAGAGTATCAAGTCGACGAATTACTTCACGTGTATTTCGGCCACGCTCAGTCGTTTCACCTTTAAACTTTTCAAGTTCTTCAAGCACCGTAACGGGTATCCCAACAGTGGCTTCACCAAATTGATAGATAGATTCAGGATCATAGATTAATACATTGGTATCAAGAATATATACCTTCTGGGTCATAGAGCTCCTTGCAACATTACTACGTGTCAGCTTTTGATGCTCACTCTACCCAGATTACTATCGAAAATCAATACTTAGAATTCTAGCAATTTAAGATTGTTACATTCCTTGAACAAATGGTTCACCACATGCTTCGCGTAAATCGTCTTTTTGCTCGAGCGAAAGGCCAGTTCCGCGCCCTGCTCGCTTAAACATATGATGCCCCACATGACCAAATAAGTTATTGTACGTACTTAAGCATTCACCACCCTGAACCTTTGCACGTGCTTCTAAAGCTTTATGAGCACCTTCACGATTCGCATAAAGACCGGTTTCAGAACTATCTAAACCAAGAAATTCAGCTGCCACAAACCCAACACCCAAACCGATGCAAAGCAATGCCATTATCGATACAATTATTTTATTCTTCATTACACCTCCTTTTTTCATATGGATATCCATTACCCT
>SDBT01020845.1_pt1 | contig 10244 bp, 11 predicted proteins | sample 2277101 | NCBI WGS metagenome assembly SDBT01 (sample SAMN10404973, study PRJNA504765) | marine sediment metagenome | isolation source: marine sediment core GS10_PC15, 103 cmbsf | place: Arctic Ocean: Southern Knipovich Ridge | collected 2010
ACGAAGAAGGCGGAAGAAGGTTAGTCTGCTTCTCACGACCCCTTCCCTCGAGGGGCGACACTCCTGCCGTCCCTCGCCGCCTGTCGAGGTGGCCCCGAGTAGGTTGAGAACCTCCCCTCAAGATAGTAACCTTGTTGGCGTATCGCAACTCCTCTGAGAAAAGGCGGTGAGTGACTTGAGTTCCCTGCAGGTGGGGATAGTGGGATTCCCCAACGCGGGAAAGACCACGCTCTTCAACGCCCTCTCCAGGGCCGGGGCGCGTGTGGCTTCGTACCCGTTCACCACCGTCGAGCCGAACGTCGGAGCGGTGGCGGTCCCCGACCCGCGACTGGAGAAGGTGGCCGACCTCGCCGGCTGCGAGCGCCGCGTGCCTTCCAGCGTGAGGTTCGTGGACATAGCGGGACTGGTCGAAGGCGCAAGCAAGGGGGAGGGCCTGGGCAACCGCTTCCTTGCCGACATACGCGAGGTGGACGCGGTGGCGCACGTCGTCAGGGCGTTCGAGGCGCCGGATATCCCCTGCGCGACCGGCTCCATCGATCCGGTTCACGACGTGGAACTCATCGAGACCGAACTCCGGCTTGCCGACCTGGAGGTCCTGGGGCGCATGATGAGCAAGGCGAAGAGGGACGCCAAGGGCGGCGACAAGGATTGCAAGGCGCGCTTGAGAGGTCTCACCGAGGTGGAGGAGATGCTGGGGGGCGGGCCCATAGTCGAACGGGAAAAAGCGATGAGGAAAACGGAGCGTTTCGCGCCGGACGCCGGTCTCATCAGCGTTAAGCCCTCTATCATCATACTCAACGTCGGTGAAGGCGAACTGGATGAATCACTCGAGGCGGGGATGCGGGAGTGGGCCGGGGAGAGGGGCCTGCCGGTGTTGGTGGTGAACGCCGAGATAGAGGCGGAACTGGCGGAACTCGAACCGGAGGATGCGGCCGAGTTCGAGGCCGAGATGGGAATCGAGGAGGAGAGCCTGGAGAGAATAATCCACTCGTGCTACGAGATGCTCGGCCTGTGTACCTTCTTCTCCATCGATTCCGGGGAGTGCAGGGCCTGGCCTGTCCCGGTCGGCTCGCGCGCCGACTACGCCGCTGGTCGCATTCACAGCGACTTCGAGAAAGGATTCATCAAGGCGGAGGTAGTCCACTACGACGACTTCATCTCGTCAGGCGATTTCCACACCGCCAGGGACAAAGGCGCCCTGCGGGTAGAGGGCCGCGACTACGTGGTCGTTGACGGCGACGTTATGCACTTCAAGTTCGCCACCTGATTACCACCGCGCGGGCGTTCGTTCATCCGGGGAGTTTCCATTTGTCGCCCACCTGTTGTATAATGCTGTTTTGGTTGTATTGCTTCCCTCTCTAGGCGAAGGCGGGCACCGGTCCGCCCGCGTTGTCCATCGGCTCAACCCGGGAGGTGGTCTCGATAACGGTGAGTACACGGAAAGGTGGTACTGGTGGAGACAGCCCGCGGGGGATGCTCGCGGCGGTGGGGTTGGGGCGCGTAACCGACTCACAGTTGCTGGCGGTGGTGCTGGGGTCCGGCTCCGCCGGGCGGGACGTGGTGAGCATCTCGCGGGAGGTCATCGACGGCGTTGGAGGGGTTGCGGGGCTCGCCGATGTCACGATTGCCGAACTGCTCCGCGTGAAGGGCGTCGGCAACGGGAAGGCGTCGGCGGTGGTAGCGGCCATCGAGCTGGGAAGAAGGGCCCTCTCGGGCGCAACCCCCGGGGCGCGGCTCGGCTCCAGCGCGGATGTCTGTGACGCGTTCTGGCCGTCGATGGCGAACGAGAGAATCGAGGTCTTCAGCTGCGCGATGGTGGACGCGAAGCTACGGCTTATCCGCACCGAGGTTATCTCAAGGGGAACCCTGACCGCAAGCATCGTCCATCCCCGGGAAGCGTTCAGGCCCGCGGTGCGTAACGCCGCCTCCGGGGTGATATTCGCCCACAACCACCCCAGCGGAGACCCTGTTCCCAGCGACGAGGACCGGCGGATAACCGCTCGGCTGGAGGAGGTCGGGCGGATTCTCGGGATACCAATGCTCGACCACCTGGTCATAGGGGCCGATAGCGAATACTACAGCTTCGCGGACAGCGGTGACCTCGATCCGCAGGTCTCCTGTTACCGTGGTATGGTACTGAAGTAGGCGAGCCTAGTGCCTCGCTGGATAGATACGGTTAAGCACCGAGAGCGTCGAAGCGCCGCTCCGGCAAGGCGCGGGACCGGAGTGGACGGGAGCGGCGTTCGAATGCCAGCGTATCTGTGGAGCGGGGGGCTCATAGCGATTGGAGTGTGAATGCTGGAGAAAGCGATAAACTCGCTGAGGGACCTGCCGGTCATCCCGGAGCGTTACAGGGTACGGTTCAACGCCTGGTACCTGCGGCGCAGGGGGGTTGCGATCGGCGCGTACCCCTGGATACCGGGCTGGGTAGATCTCTATCTCGGCGGTCGGTCGTCGTTGGTCGTGGGGGACGGGGTCTTCATTCCACGGACCATCGAGGTCATAGGGAACGACGACGGGCGGATAATCATCGGAAACGGTGTCAGCCTGGACTCGGGGGCGAGGCTCGATGTGGCGAACCGGGCCACACTTCGCATCGGGGACAGGACCGGCGTCGGCCCCTACAACTTTTTCAACGCGTTCGACGACCTCACCATCGGCTCCGACACTATGTTCAGTCCCATGGTCAACATCAACTGTGCGGATCACGGAATCCAGCTGGGGACCCCGATGCGCGAGCAGTACGGCACTTACGGCCCGGTAACCATTGGCTCGGACTGCTGGCTGGGCGCGATGGTGGTGGTCCTCAAGGGGGTCACCATCGGGGACGGGGCGGTGGTGGGCGCGGGCGCGGTGGTGACAAAGGATATACCGGAGTATGCGATAGCCGTCGGGGTCCCGGCGAAGGTAGTGGGCGAGAGGGAGTGAGGCACCAGAAAGTGGACCGGCGCCTGGTACCGGGGAAGGGGCTCCGCGGGGAAGCGGACGGGAGCGCACCGATGATACGTATACGAAACGACACCAGGGGCGTGTTGCTGGCCTCAAACGCGTGCCTGGCAACCACACCGGGAGAGCGGCGGCGCGGTCTTATCGGCCGTGACGGCCTGGAACCCGGCGAGGCGCTGATCATTCCCCGGTGCAGGCAGGTCCACACCTTCGGCATGCGGTTTACCATCGACGTCCTGTTTGTGGACGGATCCGGGACGGTCGTGCGGGCGTGCCGTGGCCTGCTCCCCCGCCGGATCTCACCGGTGGCAAGGCGGGCGCGGCAGGCGATTGAATTTCCCGGGGGCGCTCTCGACCGGACGGGAACCGTGGAAGGAGACCGGCTTACGCTCTATGACGCGCGGACCCCGAGTTAACCGTCCACGAGCCGTGTCATGGCTTGATGTCAGGCGTTACCAGACCAGTTTCTCAGGGTCTTCCGGGTTCTCGTTTGTCTCGATGGAGGAGATCTCGCCGCTGTGAAGGCGCACCACCGTGTCCGCCATCCTGGCGATAGCGGCGTTGTGCGTCACCACCAGGAAGTTGCAGTGCTCCTGCCGGGATACATCACGCATCAGGCGCAGGATCATTACTCCGGTGTCGTAGTCCAGCTCGCCGGTTGGCTCGTCACACAGGACGACCGGCGGGCGTTTCGCCAGGGCTCGCGCCACCGCCACCCGCTGCTGCTCGCCGCCTGATAGCTGGCTGGGGAAGTGGTTGGCGCGGTCTCCCAGCCCGACCTGCTCCAGGACCTCCAGTGAGGACCCCCTTGTTTCCTTGGGGACAAGGTCCAGCGCGAAGTCGACGTTCTCGCGGGCGGTTAGGGTCGGAATGAGGTTAAAGAACTGGAAGATGAAGCCGACCGTGTTGCGGCGGAACCTGGTCAACTCCTTCTCGGTCAACTGCGAGATGTCGTTGCCTCCGACTATTACCGTGCCGCTGGTAGGCGAGTCGATGCCCCCGACACAGTTGAGCATGGTGGTCTTGCCGGAGCCGCTTGGGCCCAGAACGACCACGAACTTACCCTTGGTTATCGTCAGGTCCACCTCTTTCAAGGCCTTGACCTCGATTTCCCCCATCTCGTACGTCTTTGATACGTTCTCGAGAAAAACCGTTACGTTATCGTCCAACGCTCTCCTCCGTAAGCCTGCTCACTTGAAATACGTTACTGTCCTGCTTATGCTAGTTTCGTTGTGCCCGATGGTCAAGCACGAACCGGTTGGCTCTCGACCCGAGGTTAACTTATTCATCATCTTCTGTTAAGTTTATCAAGATATGTGGCGTAATGCCCGATATCACTTAAGGGATTGCCAAGCTTTGCGGAAGTTTCCGGTTTCCCACTGGGTGAAACGGAGAGCGTGATGCAGGAAAGAAGTAAAGAAAAACCGGTCAAGATAGCGGTAATAGATGACGATCCGTCCATGGTCAAGGTTTTGCGCATCATGTTGACCTCGAGCGGCTATGAGGTTGTGGAGGCGACGAGTGGGACGAAGGGGTTCATAATCGCGAAGAGGGAACTGCCAGACCTGGTGCTCCTTGACATCATGATGCCTGACGTGGATGGTTTCGAGGTCTGCCGGAGGCTGAAGCTGGACCCGGATACCGAGAACATTCCGGTCATCTTCGTGTCCGCCAAGACCGGTTCGGAGCATATAGAGATGGGCCTCTCCTTGGGGGCGGAGGGATACATTACAAAGCCGTTCGAACTGAAGGACATCCTGGAGAAGATCGCAGATGTAATCGGCACCGTGGATTGAGCCCCGGCCTTAACACATCCATGAGTGCCCCGCTCCATAAATACGCTGGCATTCGAACGCCGCTCCCGGTGTTCAACCGTATTTATCCAACGGGGCACTAAGTGTTATATTCTCCACGTGGGTACACCGGCTATCATGGAGTTACGCTTGGAATCGGAGGAAAGCAAGGGTCTTCAAGGCGTCAGTGTAACCCGGTACCAACAGGAGGAGTGGCGCCGGGCGGACGACGTTGTGGCACGAGAGGTACCACTGGAGGTCAGGCTCAATGGACGCACACTGGTCCACCTGATGAGGCTCCCTGGTGACGAGGTGCTTCTTGCCGTCGGGTTCTGCTTCAGCGAGGGGCTGATCAGCAGCCGTGAGCAGGTGGAGTGCATCCACTACCGTGGCGAGGCTTACCCGGGCTCGCTCGAGATGCTTTTCCCGCAAGCGGATGGAAGACCGGGGTCTGGCGACAGGGGTTCGAGTAACCTGGTCGACATCAAGGCGTCGACCGACACCGGCACCGAACGATACGACGCCCGGCTGGTGAGAACCGGGTGCGGGGCCGCCGACCTCAGCAGGGAGATCGATCTCTCGGACATCCACGTTGAGAGCGACACGCGCTTCCCCCCCGGGATCATAGAAAACGCCCCCGGACTCTTGCTGGAAGGCCAGGAGGTGTTTCAGGCGACCGGGGGTACCCATGGCGCGGGACTCTTCGGGCCGGGGGGACAGAACCTGATCACCGGGGAGGATGTGGGCAGGCATAACGCGGTGGACAAGGTGCTCGGGTACCTGCTTCTTTCCGGTGAGCGGGTTGACGACAAGGGGCTCATGCTCTCAGGTCGGCTCTCCTACGAGATGGTCTTGAAGGGAGCCCGGGCGGGAATACCCCTGATATGCTCAATCTCCGCCCCCACCGCTATGGGGGTGGAGGTTGGGGTAAAGACCGGGGTCACCCTGGTGGGGTTCCTGCGCGGCTCGAGCTTCAACGTCTACACACACCCCGAGCGAATCGGTGGCGGCTGATGGCGACCGGGATCATACTGGCGGGAGGCGCGAGTGTCAGGATGCCCGGGGACAAGGCATTCATGGAGGTGGGTGGCAGGCGCGTTATCGATATCCAGCTCCAGGTAACGGGCGGGCTGTTCACCGAGACCCTTATCGTGGGAAACGCGGGGCGGATGGAGAGTCTTTCTGTCTACCGGGGGGGCGGAGTCCGGGTGGTCGAGGAACTGGTAAAGGAGAAGGGGCCCCTGGGTGGGGTACTGAGCGGCCTCGAGCTGTCGGGCTCGGAGGAGAACTTCGTGATGGCCTGTGACATGCCGTTCATCAACAGGGACGCCATCGCCTTCATCATGCAGCAACTCGCCGGCTTCCAGGTCGCGGTTCCCCGCACGCAGGAAGGCCTGGAGCCGCTCTACGCAGCTTACCGGAGGGACTGCGCGGATGTAATCGCGCGACAGCTTGGTTCCGGGAACCTCAAGGTGACCGGTTTTTACGACGAGGTTCTGGTGAACTACGTAGGGTGGGAAGAACTGCTGGACTTCGACCCTAGTGGAAGGTTGCTGCTCAACATAAACTCACCGGAGGACATGAGAAAGGCCGCCGGCCTCGCGGGGGAGGATTGATTTGAAAACGGTAAAGGTGAGCGGGGGTGCGCCGGCGAGGGCGCTTGCCGGGTACCTGCGCGCCCGTCTGCCGGCTGAACGGATCGGTGTCGTGGAGTCCGACGCGCCGGTTGCCGGTCTGTCGCCGGACCTTTCGGTGCTTCTCATCGACGTTCCCCTGGAGGAGGTCGCCACGGGCGATGGGGCGGACATGGTCCTGGTGGAGTGGGGTCCAGGTTTCGAGGACAAGAGCGAGCTGGGTATAGAACGGTCCCTGAAGGAGGCAGTTGGAGCGAAGAAGGTGCTGATATACAGGGATGAGCGAGGGAAGCGCAGGGCTTTTGACAAGGTTCTCGACATCTCGCTCGCGACTTCGGGAGGTGACGTGATGTCGGAAGAGATACCCGAAGAAGTGATCGAGGCGGTGAAGGAGGCGGCGGTGGATAACAGGGTCACGTGCGCGCAGGCGCACTGGATCGCTGCAGACCTTGAGGTGCCGGTGCCGCTTGTCGGTCGGGCACTGGATTTCCAGGAGATAAAGTTATGCAGGTGCCAGCTCGGCTGCTTCTAACCTCTAACCAAACGGTGCCTGGCTCAGGTGTTGCGCTGGATTCTCCAACCAAATCGCTCGCTATGATGCAACGCAGGTGCCTGGCACCACCTTTATACACAATAACGCAAGACAAGAAAGGCTATCCCCGGGGTGTTGCCGTTGCAATCCCAAAGCAAACCCAAGCCCCACTATGCAACAGCCCGGGGCAACTTGATATAATCAGGTACGTTAACCAACTCTAGGAGGAACGGCGTATGAGTACGAAGTATGGTGGTTACATGGGAAGGTTCCTGGACATCGACCTATCCACCGGCAAGGTCGGGGAGTACGACGTGACCGATGAGATGCTGGAGGAGTATCTCGGCAGCAAAGGTCTTGCCACCAGGATACTCTACGACACGTTGTCAAAAGGTGTTGATCCACTGGGCGAGGAGAACGTTTTCATCGTCAATACAGGCCCACTGGTAAACTCCGGGGCCCCGTGCACCAGCAGGTTTAACGTAACCACAAAGTCGCCACTGACCGGGGGCGTCCTCTCCTGTAACTGCGGGGGCAACTTTGGCATGTTCCTCAAGAGGGCCGGCTTTGACGGGCTGATCCTCAGGGGAAAGGCATCCAAGCCCACCTGGATACACATCGAGAACGGGGAAGTGGAACTCAAGGACGCCGGGGACCTCTGGGGGCTTACCACCGAGGAGGCCCAGGAGAAGCTTCCAAAGGGGACCGGCAAGATGGTGATCGGCCCCGCCGGTGAGAACAAAGTGCTCTATGCCTGTATTATCTCGCAGGAAAGGGCCGCCGGCCGTGGCGGAGCGGGTGCGGTAATGGGTTCCAAGAACATCAAGGCGATAACCGCCAAAGGAAACCATAAAGTGCCCAAGGCGAATCCCGAGAAGTTCAAGAAAGACATCAAGAAGTGGGTGGAGATTCTAAAAGAACACCCATCCACCGGTGAGATGATGCCGGAGTACGGGACCGGCGTCTTCATCAACCGTTGTAACGCGGCCAATACCCTGCCCACCCACAACTTCAAGCGGGGGTCGTTTGCCGAAGCCGACGCCATAAGCGGTGAGACACTCGCGGAGACCAGGCTCACCGGGAACTTCGGCTGCGCATCCTGTGTCATCAAGTGCGGTCGGCGCGTCGAGGTGGACGGCAAAGACATCAAGGGTCCGGAGTACGAAACGCTGGGGCTGCTGGGGCCGAACCTGGAGAATAAGGACCTGGGCAAGATCCTTGAGTGGAATTACCAGGCTGACCTCGTGGGGGTGGACACGGTATCGCTCGGTAACGTGCTGGGGTTCGCCATGGAGCTTAACGAGAATGGCCTGTGGGACAACGGCCTGGAGTTCGGAAAGGTGGACAACATCTCCGGGGTCATCGACGATATAGCCCATCGCCGTGGCATTGGCGACGACCTCGCCGACGGTGTGAAGCGCCTCTCCGAGAAGTACGGTGGCAAGGATTACGCGATGGAGGTCAAGGGGATGGAGCTTCCCGCCTACGAGCCCCGGGGCGCGGTAGGCCACGCCCTCGGATACGCGATAGCCAACCGCGGCGGCTGCCATATAGGTGGGGGTTACATGGTCTACTTCGAGGCCAACGGGCCCCTGACGATGGACCCGCTCACCACAAGGGCCAAGCCCCAGCTTACCGCCATGCTGCAGACCATGCTGGACGCGCTGTCAGACTCGGGGAGCTGCCAGTTCACCGGGTTCACAACCGTTCCCAAGCAGGCGATCGAGCTCAATCCCCACGGTAACGTGTACCGCGTGGTGGCCAAGTCCCTGGAGTTGATGGGCCCGATGGTGGAGCTCATTCTCAGGTTCCCGAAGATGCTGGCGTTCGTGCCTCCCTTGGCGCTCATGCAGCATCCCAGGGCGATCAACGACCTCACCGGGATGAAGATGACCTTCGGCAAGTTTCTGGAGATCGGGTTGCGCACCTATCTAATAGAAAGGTTGTTCAACGCACGGGAGGGTTTCACCGGGGCAGACGACACCCTTCCCCGGCGCTCGACCCACCAGGTCCAGGAGGGTGGCACCGAAACGACGGTGCCGCTCAATCGGATGATACGCATCTACTATCGGGTCCGCGGGCTCGACGCCGACGGGGCGCCGAAGCACGACACGCTCAGAAGGCTGGGGATGCGGGCCTGACGCAGTTGGGAGCGTAGGTATGCCTACTGTAAAGTTCTATGCGTCCTTGAGGAAGGTCACCGGGGAACGGGAGGCCCAAATCCAGGCCGGCTCGGTAAAAGAGGTCCTGCAGCGGCTTTCCACCGACTACCACGGGGAACTGCGCAGGTACCTGAAGATAAGCAGTATCCTGGTCAACGGCAAGAACGTAATACATATGAAGGGAAAGAGGACCCGCCTGAAGCCTGATGACGTCGTGTCAATCTTCCCGCCGCTGGGCGGCGGCTGACAATAAGGAGCGGGACAAGTTGCCTGAGCTATACGAGGAACTGGGCCTTACCACCGGGGAGTACCAGAGGATAGTGGAGACCCTCGGGCGCGAGCCCAACAAGGTCGAGCTGGGGATGTACTCGGTTATGTGGTCCGAGCACTGCAGCTACAAGAGTTCAAAGGAGCAGCTACAGAAGCTCCCCACCACGGGACCCAGGGTGCTCCTGGGCCCCGGCGAGAACGCCGGCGTGGTGGACATCGGGGACGGGATGGCGGTGGTGTTCAAGCTGGAGTCCCACAACCACCCCAGCGCGGTGGAGCCTTTCCAGGGCGCCGCGACCGGTGTCGGCGGCATAGTGAGGGACATCTTCACTATGGGAGCGCGGCCGATTGCGTGCCTCGACCCCTTGAGGTTCGGGTCGCTTGACAGCGCGCGCACCCGCTACCTGTTCGAGGGAGTCGTGGCGGGGATCGCGTCGTACGGGAACTGCCTGGGGATACCCACCGTCGCTGGCGATATCTACTTCGAGGAAGCGTACGAGGAGAACCCCCTGGTGAACGTGATGTGCCTGGGCGTCATGCCCGTCGAGCGGCTGATCAAGGGGCGGGCCTCAGAGCCGGGGAGCGTAGGGGTGCTCATCGGCTCGGGCACCGGTAGGGACGGCATCGGGGGCGTGAGCGTACTCGCTTCCCAGGAGTTCGACGAGAACTCCGAGCAGAAGCGTCCGAGCGTTCAGGTCGGCGACCCGTTCACCGAGAAGCTCCTGATAGAGGTGTGTCTGGAGATGCTGGATCGGGATCTCCTGCTGGGGCTCCAGGACTTCGGCGGCGCCGGGCTGACCTGCGCGACCTGCGAGACCGCCGAGCGGGGCGGATGCGGGATGGACGTGGACATCTCGAAGGTGCCGCTCAGGGAGCCCGGCATGGAGCCCATCGAGATAATGATGTC
>SDBT01020846.1_pt1 | contig 10244 bp, 7 predicted proteins | sample 2277101 | NCBI WGS metagenome assembly SDBT01 (sample SAMN10404973, study PRJNA504765) | marine sediment metagenome | isolation source: marine sediment core GS10_PC15, 103 cmbsf | place: Arctic Ocean: Southern Knipovich Ridge | collected 2010
TGACCCCGATTTATTTTCAAGTTTAAGTGCTGTAGTAATGCAGAGTGGGCATGATGCGATCCAATCTTTGGGATATAAAAATTTATTAGAAGTAGTTTTAAGGGGAAGTAATGCCTTTATTATCTTAAGTGGGGCTGGAAGATTCTTTTTAATGGGTGCTAGTAGAAAGATCGAAGACCTTGGAAAGATTGTCACAGTGTTTAGATATTACGCTGGCGAAATCGGAAGTAGGTATCCAATTCAATAGTAATATTGATCTTTTCTGGTGTGGCGTCAGTTTCCTATTTTTTAGCTCATTTTCACTTGGAATCTGAGTTTCTAAAAAAATTTTTGAGAAAATTAATTTCTTTGAAGATTCGCGTATATGTGGAAGTAATCTATCTTAAAATCTTTGTTCTCTGATATAACTAGGCAAATATTTATGACGTTAAGATCGATATTTTTTAACAGTAAATTTATTTCTTGATCGCTCCACAAATTTTTAACTCCTATGATCCATTTTAAAAGTTTGGCGTTCTCTTGGTTGTTTGTGTCTTTGTGTTGCTCCATCGAAAAATAAAAAGTCTTAGTCTTGTCGTAGGTGGGGAAATATGAAACCTTCGGTGAATGATCTAAAGATGTATTTTTATTTTTCGCTACCCTACGCTGAAGTGTCGCAACCAAATGTGAGAATTGTCCAAATCACCTGTCGAATTTGAGTTAAAAAACAATAGATATTAAAAATTTATCTTTTTTAACAAGTTTTTAAAGTTTTATGGAATAATCTATATTTTGACGCCAAATTGGCGTTACATCCCCTGTCTTTCTTTTTTCGTTGATGATATGAGTAATGGAATAAGAGGGAACTTTAACCACTCTCGTTCCGTCGTAATTTTTTATCTTTTCACGAAAGTCTTCTAAGAACCTCTTTCGCTCCTCGCGATCTACCTCGTTCTTTAGCTGATCTTTCTCGTATTCCCAATCAGAGTATTTAAGAATTATTTGTTTTAATTCTTCTGTTATTTTAATTCTATAACGCATTAGAAAACAGCCTAAAACCATAAAGGCTAATCGAGATCTCTTCGCGTAAGCGTGAGCTATTAATTGATCATACGCCCTTTCAATTAAAATTCCATGCATGTTCTCTGGGATGTTTATGGGATATTTTTTGTTTTCTTTGGGAGTGAGGTGGTCGACCTTAATATCAAGAAAATCGCTATTTAACCTCGAAGCTTCGTCGCTTCCTAAAATCGAATACGACCACGTTTCGATCTTTTTTCGCTCATCTTTCAGAGGTTCTTCAAAAGGTTTGCCCGACCTTATTCCCATTAGTTCTTTCCCCAAGTCGTGCTTGTAAACGCCTTTAAAATCGGATATGGGTACTTTATCTAACGCAAGCTCAAAAGCTTCAATGAATTCTTCTAATTCTGTGTGCGAAAAATCGAACGGGGTGAAATTTACTATCGCTTCAAATTCTTTAGGAAGTTTTCTCTCTTCTGCAAAAAGAAAAACGCGATAATCGGGAGACCAACCTCCGATGGAAGTTCCCGATCGCCCGTAATAAAAAGTAGCTGGAAACATCTGACCTTGAGGAGTTTTAACAAACATCCATACGTGATATAGGCTTTCGTAACCCCCAAATTCCATGTCAGGAATCAATGTTCTTAACGCTCCACCAAAATACAAATCGTTTTTCGGGTTGTAATTAAGCAGGTCTTTGGGATTTTTTAATGGACCCTGGCGCTCTACAAACTTTTTATAAACGCCTTTAAAAGCACCCACCGAACAAAGCTTACTGCTTCCATCCCCAATGACAAAGGAATCTTTAGAGAGATAATCAAGTTTTTTGAATACAAAACCATAACCGTTGAATCCTATAGCTCCTTCTTTAAAATTGTCTTTTCCGTCAGCAGCCTCAGATACTAACCTAAGTAAGTCTTCAATCTCCAAATTTCTATTCAAAAATAACTTGAAATTCAATAATCAAATAAAGTAATTTAAACTGCCTAAAATAGATATATTATACCAACTAAGTGGGTTTGTATAGTAAAAAGAAATATTTTTTACGCCTAGCTGATCTGAAATAGTAGGATCAATTGGACCCCAATCAAAGTCGTCAAACAATTCGTCAAAAGCAGTTATTTCGAGGTATTTTTGGTCGTTAAAATAAATTGTTTCGGTTAAAGTATTGTTATATATATTTAAGTTGTCGGCAAAAATTTGCTCTTCTAACGATTGTATTTCGGCAAATTGAGAATCTAAATAAACATTTTCTATCGTATATGTTCCAACATTTCCAGCGTTATCGGTCGTAACAAGGCTAATATTGTAGTATCCGTTCTCTAAACCTTCTGAAGATATTAAAATTGACCATTCGTTGTCCTTAAAGACAATAGTGTAACCTAAGTTTTATGCTACAATACCAGAAGTAATATGTATCGCTTCAACAGCCAACGAGAACCCTGAAACTTCGGTAATAGTTGCGTTAATTTCAAACAAATCGGTCCAATAGGGCGATAAGGTGTTTACATTAGAAATAACAGGATCGGTCTTGTCAACGTTTATCAAGAAAATGTACGAGTTTTCTAACCCTTGAGTGTCGTTACAAATTAACTCTAGGTATTTTGTTCCTTCTATAAGGCTTGCATCGTTGAACGTGAAAGTGTAAATATTGCCTGTAACAGACCATAAGCCTTCGATAGAAGAATTTAACTTGTAGTCGGAAACGCCAGATAAATCGTTTACCACAAACGAGATAGAGCTCGATTCTGGATTTATTGAACTATTGCTTACGAATTGTCCGTATATTTGTGGCCCGTGAAAATCTATAGCAACTGAAGTACCAATAATAAATTTGGAAATTGCTCCTGAGATGTCTCTAAATTCTCCAACAAAAGTGTAATTGTCTTGAGGTAATTGAGAAAAGTCAAAACTGCCAACGAATTGATCGGAATTTTGGAGTGCAGTTGAGACCCCAATATCTACGAAAACGGGACTAAAGCTATCGTACGATCCGTCGAGGTCGATTGAAGTGAGTAATGATATTAAAATCGTGCCGTTAATTGCGTCTACGAAATAGGAATAATCGTACGAGGTTCCGTTCGCCATTACGCCTTCGATCGAGCACAATTCTTTTCCAACTGGCAAGCTAGGGATATCAACCGTGATCTTATTGTTTGAAATTACAACTTCTGAGCTAGGAGTAGAATAATAAATCGTAATCCTCGCGTGATCTATTCTCGCTTTAGTAGTAACTGATCCTGAAGAATTAACGAAAATCTCGAAACCGAAATTATCGCTATTTACATCAGCTACAGACCAACTAGTGTTCCAAAGATCCGTTGATCCACCATAAATATCGTATATATCGTTATCGAGAGTATCCCAGTATCCGCCTTGAGCTCTAGTGTTTCCTACTTGACCTCCTGTCTTTCGCAAAAAGATCTCACGCTAATTGATCTTCTGAATAATTTTCAAACATCCCTTTATTGAATCGACTTTCATTTGCAACATTATTGATGACTTCTCGACTCCACTCATCATCATCTTGAAATATTGGTTTTATTAAATCCCACGAATTTTGGGGTGAAAAGATAAGTAAAGTTTTTGCCGCTTGAATTGATATGAGTTTCTCACTTTGGTTTTGGGAAGAATAATTATTCAATAAATTAACCGCATAATCATTGGTTGGCTCATAGTTGTGGGAAAATAGAAATTCTAAAATATTCCCAACAATGTCAGATTTCAATTTTTTTTTTTCTAATATGTCTTGAAGCGACTTTCCTATGAAATTATCGTAAATTATATCAATTCTGTTAAGAAAATTTAAGGAATGTGAATGTTCATTGGAATTATCAATTAGGGCTAAAAGGGTCTCCACCAATTGGGTTTTTGCTTCGGGGTAACCCATTTGAAGCAACAATCCTCGAAATACTATTTCAGGATTTATATGATGATCACTTTCATTACAATTTTGGTACACTTCCTCTGGTTTTATTACATTTTGCCCATAAATTCCAAATTCATAAATAAGAATTATCGGTATCCATTTTTGCCATATTTCAGAAGCTAAAGTTCTAATCCATTCAGGTTCCACTCCAAGAATTAATCTCAGAGCGCGATAACCAGCATAAGCGGGAAAAGATATTATATCTGTCCCAACCCATGCTTGATTGTTAGGTTCACCTTCGATAATAAAATTTTTTGCTGCAGAGAGAATTCTTTCTTGCGTTTTTTCTGAAGATAACCCCCAACCGGGCATAGAAGTTAAATTTGGATTAAAAACAGATTGATTATCTACCATTCTATGCTCACTCATCATTTCCCGATTTAAATGAACCCAAAAAATTATTTTTCCTTGTTCAATTCTATCTAAGTGATTTCTCACTCTTTCTTGGAGAGGGGGATCTAACGGTGCTGGAGACCTACTTCTCTGTAGTTGCTCTAATTTTTCGTTATTTGATTGTTCTCTCTCATAATCCTGTCTCATTTCCAATGCTAACTCGCTATCGTAATCGATTGGACCAAACCAACGGATATAATATGGATGAAAAACGGGAAGATTCTTCAATCTATACGCAATGTTATCCCAATTAGGTTCCATAAAAAGCATTCTATATATTATCAGAGCTAATTTTTCTTTGTACTCTTTATTCTCAGTAGATTTAACCTCTTCAATCAACCAATATAGGTCTTCTTGTTGGATTAGTTCAAACAAATTTTTTTGTCCATAATTATGTAAAAGATGGCTGATAAACGGAATCAAAATTGCTTTATCAAAGGGAAGGATTAATAACACTTTTTTCAAAACTAACCTTCTCAGTTCTTGATCTGTATTCAATAGTAATTTGAATTGAGATTCTCTCCATCTTTCTCTCATATACGATCCGTCAACTATTAAAGCACTTAGAGTTTGGGAAAAAGTTTCAATAACACCCTCAGTATTAATTAAATTTAGAGTTTTTAAGAGAATTTGCGTAAGAATCTTCTCAAAATAAGGTTTAGCCGAGGGCATGAACATTTTTGGATTTTTTCTAATCCATTTCAGTCCACTCACAATTTCTGTATTAGGGAGTTTTTCAATGAAATGATAAATAATGAATCTCATATAAGCGCCACCATAACCTATTTTTGCGTCAGGTAGATGCGCAATTAGTTCATCGAATTTAATTTGATTTGGCCAAAGAATTATGAGACTGATTCCTTTTAAATCGTATTCATCGCCTAAATCTTCATCAGATAAAGCGATTGGTCTTAAAATCTCAATTCCCTCTATATCCTTGTTGGTAGTAAAAGATTCTAAAGCATAAGCGACATATTTGCGGATCTGTATATCTTCTCTGTCATTTAAGACCAATTCAATTAATAAGGGTATTAAACTTATCAGATTACATTTTTCAGCAATTTTAATAGCAAATAATCTTGTGTCACGGGGATTTTCGGAATTTTTGATATATTCTTGAATTTGCAATGATAATTTAGGATGATTTAGCTTTTTATATTGAGATGTTAAACCAAAAAACCGTAATTTTAGAGGACTTTTTTCATAGATTTGTAGGATTTGATTTATAATTTCTTCTTTTTGATCATCAGAAAACAACATCAAATCTGATTGTAGTAATACTTCAGGTTCTGATTCAATTATTTTTTCATATAAATCTTGATTAACGGAACAAAGCCACGCTACAACTTCTCTCATTTGAGGAATAATCTTACCATCATATGAATTTTTTATCACACTAAGGATTTGAATTATTGGTATCTCCTTTTTTATGATATAATCCGCAGCTAAAAATTCTAAGAAACTCCAATGTGCCCACCGACGAACTGGCCTAGATGATTCAAACAATCCACATGAAAGAGTTTCTGAAATGCACTTATCGGTAACATCAAATGATTGCCCTAATGCGTTTTCTTGACCCTGTCGGAGGATAGATTCACTGATAAATTCATCAGGGTTTGCTTCAATTTGAGGAGAAGTCCAAATAGATTGCCTTCCTGAAAAAGCACATAGTGCGGCAATGCGAGCAGCGACAATATATTTTTGTTCAGGAGTAAATTCTTCACTAAGTTTCTCATCTCTTCTCATTTCATTTTTTTCTCCACATAAAAAAAGACAGTAGAATCGATATAAATCTGTTTTACTTCTTGACAAATATCCATTTTGATTATATTGTTGGATTAACGCTTTTAATGTTATTGGTATTGAAGCAAATAGACCCGCCGCCAGTGATTCAATTTTATCCATAAAATCTGAAGGTGAAGTATTTTCAGCTTTTTCAACCTCAATTTTAGCAGCTTCTTCAATGTCTTTCTTACGAAGTGGTGCAATCGTATAGCTTAAAAAATTTTGGCTTCCGAATATGTTTATTAAATTCTCATTTAAACTGTTTGGCCAATAACCAGCTCGACAGGCAATTCGGAGATTCAATCTCTCTTTTGGAATGTCTTTTAGATTCTCTATTAAAAGATTAGGCATAACTCTTTCTCGTAAAAAGCACTCATCGAAACTATCTAATAAGAGATATAAATGATAATCTCCATTTAGCCAATCTTGAAATTTAGCATGATTAAAAATCATATCATTGAAATGAGTTACATTTCCGATTCCACTTAAATTGATTTTGAAAATCCTATCTTCCTCGCTGGTAAAATCGCGATTAAATTTTTCTAAAGCAATAGTCTTTCCTATACCTGGTTCTCCCAAAAGAACTATGCATCTTTTATCAAGCTTTATGGGATCTACAATTAAATGCGAATTAGGGGAAAACTCATATTCTGGGTCTTCTAAATATCCTTCAGAGGAAATAATAGGTTTTTTATCACTTAGACACCAAAATCTGGTCCAATCATAATTTCTCGGCATTATTATTACCCTTATAATATCTTTTGTAATCAAGATAACTATACTTCTAAATGAATATTAATTTTATTATCAAATTTCATGTCGTGATATAATGCATTAACGCATTAAATTAAAAAAAAAAAATACGATAACACTCCTTTAGATGAAAGTATATAAGTTAGATACCCCCTAGGTATATTAAATAAGAAATTCAGTTATTTTTCTCAACGTATTTCAATAAAGATTATTGAATTTAGTTTACATAGATAAAGAAGTAAGTACTGGTTATTTTCCCATCCCAATTTCTTATTCTTCAGTACTACTTTACCAACACAAAATTTTTAGCATAGCGGTTCAATTCACCTTTAAGGCTGGGTGGGTGGAGTCAAAGAAAGTTGACAGGAATCGCCTTTAAATTTTTTACAGAAATGTTATATATAGGATTGTCAAATATATGCATAATCACCTAATTCTTTAGCGAAATGGATCATAAGGAGAATTGGAAAGAATTTATAAGAAGCGGAAAAGAAGAAGGAGAAGAATTGGAAAAAGTTTATAATAGCTATAAAAAAGGAGAATACACCTTTGGCAGATTCGAGACAGAATACGATCTTAAACAGGCGTTTGTAGAAGGAAAAATTTTTGTGCTTAAAGGTAGTAATAACGGTATTTACATTTGCTTAATCTTACCTGTTTTATTTTTTTTCGCTAATATTATCTCCTCTCATTTAATTGAGACTCTCGCTTTTGCACTTCCTTTAATCTCAATCTTACTTTCCATTATACAAATTCCTTTGATTGTTTTTGCTATCATTATCAAAAGACGGTTTGTTATTATTGGCCCTTCTGGAGTCTACTATCGAAGATATTCCAAAAAGGATTTCTTTCTATGGAAAGATTTAAACCCTATTATAGAAACCGAAACTGCGCGTCTCCGATATGGGATTTCAATCCCCATGACTGTTATAACTATTATAACCCCCAATAATAAAAAACTACGTTTCAGCCAAGGACAATACAAGAAAAAGGAATTTCCCTTTCTCGTCAATGAAGAAATGTTTGTACTTCTCTTCCAAATTTACTCCGAACTCGGAAAAAGATTAAGGACTTGAACAAAAAATCATAATTAGGTTCCCTTTCAAGAAAATTTTATTTAGAAAAAATCTTACAGGGAGAAAGAAACATATCACATTTACGAACTCGCTTTTTTGCTTAGCTTCGTAAAACTTAAAAAACAAAAACAAAGAAAAAAATTAAATAGAGGAAAGCTATTTCGGATATCACATTCCAGTTCCGCAGTAGTTACAGTAATTTCCTTTCGCGTTGTTTGGTTGACCACACACGATGCAAAATTTTATGTCTATCCGCCCTATTTGTTGTAGTTGTTGTTCTCCCTTAGCAACTGATATTGTTTCTAAGTTTGGGGTTCGAATTTGAGAGTTAATTTCAGCGTAGCACCGTTTATAATATCGTTTTAAGCTTCCGTTGGATATCACTAGAGCAATTACGGGGAGGACAAAAGCTAGGGCAAAATAAATGTTGTAATGATATACCGTGTAAATCGATCCGTAAAGTCCGTAATCTTCTATTATTTGTCTGCTACTTAATGGGGCGAAGATCGATAGAGGAATTATCCCTAGCGAAGCAGTTAAGGTTATAATCCTAATTATCGTCCGAACGATTTCTAATCTTTTGATGTTTACGTTATTCACCTTAATTTGACAATTTAGATACTCCTAAGCGCAATTACATTTAAACAAAAAATTTAAACTTCAAAATTTAAGATAGATTAGAAATAAAAACTAAAAACCTATATGTAATTCTACTAACTTGGTCTTGGAAACGTATACGATTCCTTCAATTGTAAGAGCATTTATATTATTCCGCCTCTTAAAAATTTTTGTTTGAATAAAGAAGGTAAAGCTTATTTTTCCTAACCTAAAGAGGAACTTGAATCAATTCAAAACAAGAACCCTTCCAATCCAATCCAACCTCGGAGCTTGCTATTTTTTCTCCAATTTTATCCCGAATTTCCGAAACGTTGTAGTCGTTTACGCCAATATAGATATAATACATGGGATTCAGTCCCTCAATAATCGTAAATTTTCTCATCGCTAAATCTTTGTCTCGAGTTCTTGCGGTGTAATACGCCAACAATCCTAACGCACAATAAAATCGGAACATGACCTCTTCTCGTTTCACTTTAGTAACGATGAAATTGTTAATATTGTCTCGAATTTCCTTTATTGCTTTTGGGGTAAAGTATCGTTGCCAGAATTTTAGATATTCAGTCACTAAGTTATAAGTTTGGTCTCGGAGCCACATGGATTGCGTCCCAAACACGAATCCAAGCGTGTCGAATTGCATCTTCTTCTCGTACACATTGAACTCAAGTGGTTCAAGTACTAAAATAAAACTTTTTCCTAATCGTTTCATAATTTTTTTTTGGTGGTTTTTAATATCTAATTAATTTATCAGTTACAATTATTTAAAGGGAAAAAATTGAAAAAAAAAATAGGTAGATTTATGACTAAAAGAACGGTCGAAACGCAACTCCGTAAACGGTCAGTAGGAAGGACACCGCAACACACAGAGCTATAACCACAACCGATAAAACCATATTACTCCACAACTTTCGCTTCACGATTTACTCACCTATTAACAAAAAATTCTTTAAGGCCAATCCCAAAGAGGATCGGAAAGACGATGTAACCTTTCGGTCGTTTCGGTTCCTTTGCGTTTATGAGACCTGCTTTTCTTTGGTTTCTTACCTTTTTTTTTCTCACTCATTTTTACATCCAACGATACTAACCATAATAAATCTGTCGGTAAACCTGGTATTTTTCTTCACCTCATTTTTTTTTCTTTTTTTTAAAACCGTTCTGCATTCTTGCTGATCCAGGTTTTAATCGAATTTACAGTTTTTGAGTAGTCGAATTCATCAATTTTTTTATCTGAATTATCATCTCCTGAGGCTAGTTTCACATTGTACATTCCCGGAATTCTTTGATACGCCACTCGGCAACCGTGTTTTTCTGCTTCTTTTACGATGTCGATTCCCAGAGTATACAGCGCTTCAGAATAATAACTATCGCAAGGAACCACGAGTTCTTCAAACAATTCAGCGGCTTGCGCCCACGCAGGGTTCTGGTATTCGTTCATATCGTATTCTAGCAAATCCCTTACTTTCTGCTGGATAAAATTCTCAATCCCCCCTTTGGTGTCCATTTTATGATCGTTTCCTGCCATTATTAGTACACACCACTTCTAAACCATTTAACATAGAATAGAAGATGATTGTATTTAAAAGAAAAAGTGCGACAAGAAAGTCTTATGTCCGAATACAGGACTTGAAAAGAGAGAAACATAAAGATGATTTTCAAAAACTGGTATTGAGATGACTGATAATGGCTACTTGCAC
>SDBT01020847.1_pt1 | contig 10244 bp, 8 predicted proteins | sample 2277101 | NCBI WGS metagenome assembly SDBT01 (sample SAMN10404973, study PRJNA504765) | marine sediment metagenome | isolation source: marine sediment core GS10_PC15, 103 cmbsf | place: Arctic Ocean: Southern Knipovich Ridge | collected 2010
ACTCAGGGCGGGTTATTGCTAGAGCGGGTAAAGGGATAACCGACGCGATCATGGGTACAGGGCAGAGCTACCTGGAGCTCAACAAAGTAGCCACTATCGCAGGCGTTGCTATGGAGATGCAGACTGAGCAGATCGGCGACCTGGAGAGAGCAGTACTTAAGCAGTCCGTGGCACTCGCCATGTTCTCTCCAGAGGACCTCCTTGAAGGTATACGCCAGTGGGCAGCTGGTACAGGTGCCGTCATCGAGACTCAGGAGGAACTGAACGAGCTTCTAGCTCAGACCGTGGACATGCAGAAGCTGGCAGCCCTCAACGCGGTAGACCTAGGGAAGACAGTAGACACCGTCGGCGGTATTATGCACGAGTTCGGTCTGGAAGAGGAGAGCCTCACACACATAACTGAGCTACTCAACTACACAGCTGCCAAGACGTTCGCCAACGTTCTAGATGTTGGTGACGCCTTCAAGATGGTTGGTCCTATAGCCTCCCAGCTAGGTGTCTCCCTGGAAGAGGTATCGGTACTCATAGGTATACTCTCCGATGCTAACATCAAGGGCACGCGAGCCGGTAGAGCTATACGGCAGATGTTCCAGCGCCTCTTGAAGCCTACACGCGAGTACGACCTTATGATGCAGAACCTCTTACAGCACTCGCTGGAGATTGGACAGAGCTGGAGGGAGCTCATAATGCCCGATGGAGTGTTTGTGGGCCTGGCAGAGTACTTCGAGATACTCGCAGAAGCTACCGAGCACTACACAGCGGCAGAGCGGGCGGCAGCGTTGGCTACTCTAGCTACTGCCAATGAGCTCCCGGCGCTCGTGCACGTCATAGAGGAGATGATAGAGAAGCGGCGCATGGGCATCAACCTCATAGACGAGGAAGTACGAGCTATACTGGACGCGCACGGTCTGATGGAGCGCTCCTTCGAGACGCTACAGGAGTCCGAGGCCTACCGTGTCGAACAGATGGAGAGACGCTGGGAAGCAGCTACAATGCAGATGGGGCAGGCACTGCAGGAGAACATACTCCCTTACATGGAAGAGTGGTACGACTTTAAGACAAAGATCGTAGAGGACCTTGCGGAGAACCCTGAGCTCATGAAGTTCCTCGCACTTGGCGGTTTCGGTTTGCAGGTCGTCGGTAAGGGACTAGGAGGAGCTGGCGAGGCGATAAACATAGGTGCTAACATCTCTATCCTAGTCACTGCCTTCAAGGAGTTCGGCAGCTTCACCAAGCTCTTCAGTAAGGCAGCTGCTGGACTAGTAGGCGCTGTTCCTGCACTAGCTAAGATAGCTGCCGCTCTCGTGATTACAAGTGCAATTTCTGAGACTCTGCGCGGGAAAGAGTTGCGAGAGCGAACTCCAGAGGATATACTTGCCACGTTGGGAGAAGGTACTCGTATAGGCTTCGCCGCCATACAGCGCTACGCTAAGACACCGCAGATGAAGCAGGCCTTCTCTGAGCTCTTCGGGAAGGACTGGATGTTCAATTCGGAAGCGAACATAGAGAAGGTATATGACTATCTGCTAGCACAGCAGACACGTGTAGAAGCAGCGCCTGCGGTGGCAGATCGCCCGGCTCAGATGGCCTTGCCAACGCTGCCGACGGTTGGATATACTATAACAAACGAAGCGGAAGCCTTAATGGCTTACCTGGGATATCTCAACAGGGTAGACGAGGTTACAGAGAGCTACTACCGAGCTAGGCAGGCTCTGATAGACTCTCAGCTAGCCTGGGAAGCGGATGCCCTGGATAGTTTCCAGCGGAAGGAGGAGGAGCGAACTCTACAGCACCAGCGAGTCCTGGAACGGGCAGCAGAAGATCAGCAGAAGCGCCTTATGCAGCTGCGCGGAAAGTATAGAACTACAATGCTTGCTGCTATGGAAACATACCAGTATAAGCTAGCTGATCTACGGGAGGACTACGCGGTTAAAGAGAGCAGATATCTGCAGGACGCCACTCTAAAGCGCTCCGAGCTAGAGGAGGACTATCGAAGGGAGGAACTAGAAGCGTCTGAGGCCTTCCAGAGGAAGCTCGGTCGCCTAGAGGAAGATTATCTAGAGAAGATGAACGACCTCATACGTACTAGGGATGCTCGTGGGCTACTTCTGGAGATTCGCCGATACAGGCGTACTCGCGCGGAAACTCAGGAGGCCTACGGAATTGAGCGTTCCCGTAGGCGTCAGGATTTAATGGAGCGCCAGACCGAGCTGGATGCTAGCTATGCCCTTCGGAAGCAGCGTCGGTTAGAGGACCATCAAGAGAGACTGTCCGATCTAGCAGAGGATCATGCACGACAGAAGGCCGAACGTCTGGCCAGCTATGAAGCTCGTAGGCAGGAGCTGGAAGAGGAGTACACTCTGCGCAGCGCCAGACGCATAGAGGACTACGAACTGCAGCGAGAGGAAGTACGAGAGGCGCATGCTGGAGAGCTGGTAGATAGAAAAAAGGCCCTAGAAGAGCAGCTAATGACTCAAAAAGAGGCCTGGAAGGAGCAGTTAGCAGCACTGGAGGAAGCGGAGCAAGAAAAGCTGGCTGCCCTTATCGAGGCAGAGACCAAGCAGGAAGTGTACCTACGTGAGCACTACGACACTCTGCTGGAAGACTTCCAGATGTTTCTGAGCGACTACGATACTGTATGGAAGCAGTTCGAAAAGATAGTAGAAAACTGGCGTGTGGTCCTTCCGATGGTTATGCTAGCAGATCCTCACCAACTGTCTCTTCCACCATACGCCAGATGGGCACAGCACCGTCTTCCGGAGGGTCTGCAGGAAGGCGGCTACGCGTACAGTGGTCTCTACGCGATGGGTGAGGCGGGCAGGGAGTTCGTACTCAACGCGCCTACAACTAGAGCCATGGAGCGGCAGTTGGGCGGCCCCCTGCAGCAGTCCTCCTTCGAGGGTGGGCGTAGTATTGTAGTGCAGCAGACTGGCTGGCGGTTTGAGGGTTCGTTCACGGACGCAGACAAAGAGTGGTTCCGTGTGGCAGCTAAGGAAGCGGCCTACGAAGGTATAGTGGAGGTAGTCAGTGGCTAGAGAGGTATGGGTTAGTATAGAGCTCGTGACGATTCCGAGTGGTAAGTTGGAACCAGTAACTAGAGGAGTATTCACTAAGAAGGTGAAAGCCCTGAAAGCTGACAACAGACCCAAGTTTACTTACGCAATGCCAGTGAGACTGAATCAGGTTCTTCCAGATGGATACTTCGGGAGGCACGTGGAGCAGTGAGATGCCATACTACCAGTATGAAATAGGAGCCACCGCCGGCGCACGGGCTAACCTTGAGACACAGAACGTAAACCCGCCTAGCGGTATCCGCTTCAATCCGAAGTCTGTAACACGCACTAGAGGTGACGGACTGGCTGTAGGCGATGGGTACCCTAACTGTACGTGGTCCTTCGAGTACCTGACGGCTACGATGTACAATGTCTTTCTAACATTGCTTGGCAGTGAGGAGTCCGCTGTCGTCTCTATAAAGACTAGGAAGCAGAACAAGACCTACCAAGCGTATGCTACTTGTGTGATGCACAAACCTACAGGTGAACAGCATCCTGGGGGCTGGTTTGGAGTATCAATCAGATTCACAAGGCTGGAGATTTGATATGGAGTGGCTTGTATGGGAAGCTGTGTGGCGAATAGAAAAGTATGTCAGTGATGCAGCGTTCAGGGCCAAGCGTCCGTATGCAGTATCAGAGTTCCAGGGAAATTTGGCACTGAATGAGGGCATCAATGAGCTCTTCCTTCTGCTGGTAGGTGGTGGTGGTGCTGCCTATGACAACACAAACACCTACCTGGGAGTAGGAGATAGCAGCACTGCAGCGTCAGCAGCACAGACTGGTCTACAGGCAGCAGCGAACAAGAAATGGGAAGCCATGGAAGCTACCTATCCCACAGATCCTCCCGTAAGTCAGCAGGTCGTATTTCGTGCTATATTTGAGGACGGAGATGCGGAGTACGCCTGGGAGGAGTTCACAGTAGTGAACGCTGCCAACGATGACGGAAAGAACCTATGCCGCAAGGTATCTTCTGAAGGCACCAAGGCAGGTGGCGAAACTTGGACACTCACGTACATACTAGGATTCTCATAAGGAGAAGAAGTATGCAAGCAGTAAGAGTCAGAATTCGCAGAGGTAATCTAGGCGAGAACCAGATGGTCTACCCTCCGCGCTACAATGCGCAGGAGGTAGATCGCAATGGCCTGGGACCCCTCAGTGTAAACCACACAGGGGCGTACTCGGGCCACATCGGTCGAGGCGGTAAGGAAGAGTGGTGCATCATTGCTCTTGATACCGATCTGGCTGCAGAGTATGCGCAAAGTGCAGATATGGAGATCATCACAGCCGCGGAAGCCGACGACCTGATGGAGCAGTGGCGCCTCTACAATAACGAGTCTGAAGAGGTAGCCGGAAAGAAGCGTCTGCGCCCGATGTCTGCGGTACTCAGTGGAGCCTAAGACTTGCATATCCATTGCTACCAAAGGTTCCATGCGCGCTGAAACAGTTCGGTGGCTCCTACATACCTTTGTCCAGCTAGCTCCGAGAGTACACGTAGATATAGTGAACGACCCACGCCCTCTCGAACATGCTAGGAATACCCAGGTACACCGCTTTCTAGCTACTGACTGCTCGCATCTGTTTATTCTAGACTCAGACTGTATCCCAGTGGACGGGACGATAGACGTGCTCTTAGCCCTGGACGGACTGGTCGTGACCGCGCCTCACCCAACACAGAAAGGTCACGAAACAGGTCTTATGGTACTGGATAAGAAAGATGACACCTACGTGCAGCACCGTCCATGGACTGGACTGCAGAAGGTGGATGCAGTAGGCACCTCTGGGCTTCTCATTAAGCGCGAAGTCTTTATGCACTTCGGACCACCCTGGTTTCGTTGCGTCTACGATGGTAGAGGTCTGCTTACGAAGAGTGAGGACTTCTGGTTCTGCGATCAAGTCCGGAAGTTCACAGACATCTTGGCAGTATGCAGCCTTCCACAAACACACATGGTGACAGTGAGGCTATAGATGGGCAACGAGTCCATATCAATTGCAGATTCGGCTGTGCTTGTAGACAGCGTATCTGTAATGTTGTCAGGTGACGGGCCGCCTTGGCCTGATGACAGTCCTAGAAACCACCCACATACTGGTAAGTACTATCTGGCTGTGCAGCCCAGAACGGTAGTGTTCTCTGGGCGTATTACTGGCTGGACTGACGCTATGAATATCCAGTACACGGATGGTACCTGGTGGGGCACGGCTACGGCAGGCATGACTCTAGCTATGGAGCAGGATGACGGCACACAGGCCGTAGTTCGTGTGAAGACCATCCCCGATGGAGACTTCTCCGGTACAGTCATAGTGGCCGAGAACGACCATATGGACTGGGACTACAACAAGACGTTCTATGTCTTGGGGCAGTTCGAGCTGTGGCCTGTGCATCCTAGAGTTACCTACAATGGAGGACTAACGTTCTATAAGGATTACGACATAGCGTACTCCGACCAGAACGAGAATTTCTATCCAGTACCGATTATGGGCCCGCCTGCGGTTGCGTTCCTAAGTGGTGGAACTGCCTCGGTAGAGTTCTCGGGTGAACACTGCTACACTCCGGATGGCTCAGCTAACTCCAGCTGGGCATGGACGTTTGAGGATGGAGATCCAGCTACGTATGCTTCAGTAGCTACTTCAGTATCGTGGACAACCGCTGGCATCTATCTTGTTACCATAACTATCACCAATGCCCACGGCAAGTCTAGTACGGGCTACCGCTACATCTACATCTTCGACCGTACTGGCTCGGATGCTCCCTATACTAGTTTCACCGTCACGAGACTCACAGGTAGCTTATCTGGTGGTGGCTGGTCCTGCAACATTTCTGTATGGCAGGACGACATCGACCTTAATGACTTCCCGCCAGGAGCACAGGTAGTACTCTTTGCAGAAGAGCTGTGGGAGGATAACTCGGTTGTGGGCAAGGGCATGTTCATAGATCGAGACAACATAAAGATGGTCGGCTGGATAGAGCAAAACTCCGTATCCTTCAACCATGTTACTGGGCAGGTGGACTTCAGTATAGTTGGGATCCACCGTCTAATGCAGAACTGCGAGATCTTTTCCTGTGCTCTGGACTACGATAATACCCCCTCTGTGTGGACGGAGCTGAAGGGTCTCAACGCCATACGTGCGTTCCATCATCTAATCTATTGGCAGTCTACACTAATGACAATAGTCGATGTGTTCCTTCCAGGGCAGCTAGCTGGCTCTCAACCTGCCGCAAGATTGCCCGCTGCATGGGACATAAAGTTTCAGGACTTTGGGCAGGCCTCCTTGTGGTCACAGATAAAGGGACTGTGTGACGACGTCTTCTGTCTCATAGCATCCGATCGGTGCTCCACTGTCTTTATAGGTAGGGATCCGCAATCAGTAGAGGCTACCTACATAGGAGATGTAAGTGTTTGGCTAACTCTTGCTAAGACGGACTGGTTCGGAGATGCTGTGATACAGATACAGGACGAACCGCACTGTTCACAGATCACTCTGGAGGGTGTGTATTACATTGGAGGCACAGATACGATAGCTCCCGTCTTCTCATACTCTCCTGGTACAGTACCGTCTCACAGAGGGAGGATTATAGTTCACTCAGGCTCGATACTTAGCACGGACGAGCTGAGTGCAGCTATGGCAGGGCGGCTATACGCGATAGCCAATAACCCGCTTCCTAGAGTAACACTAGCTTTACTGGGGAACTACGGACCCTGTGTGGATATAGCTCCTTTCAGATGGGTGCAGATAACGCTACTGACTACGGATACCCCTAGAGCTATTTCCTGGTCACAGAGGTCCTTCCAGCCTTTGCAGGTCGAGGATAGTATAGCGATAGGCCAGGGAACCCTGCAAACCTCCATTACTCTAGCAGGCTACGCTCATGGGGGACCTGGAGTGACTATAACTCCCCCAGAGGTCCCACCTGCATACTCAGATGATCCTGGAGTAACTAGTTCTGGTCACTTGAACGGAATACACTATCGACATGCCGGCTTTACCCCTCACATCATAGACTCATACTTCGCTCCTGGATGGGCATCTCTCAATGAGGGAAGCCAGGTAGGTATAGCTTGGGCGAGCACTAACGTGGTCAGCTGCAACTACGAACGACAAAAGCATTATAGACTAAACGGATTTTCGGCTACAGTAACGGATAGTCACGCAACTCCCACTGCTCAGCCAGTAGGGATAGCTTGGGATGGGACGAACCTGATTAGTAGTGAGTACCAGTACGATAAGCACTTCCTACACACTGGCTTCTCAGCTTCCATATCCGACAGCTACGTTGCAACATCTCAGTGTCAGGGCATCACCTGGGATGGCACGAATGTCATTGCTCGAACCTTCGTTGCCAACATCTATGTTCACGCGGGCTTCACAGACTCCGTAACTGACAGCTTTGGGGCCCCAGGGTGGGCTGGTGGACTGGGCTGGAACGGTATCGATCTTCTTAGTGTAGATACCATACTTCCGAAACACTTCAAGCATACAGGTATCTCTGCATCAATAAGTGATAGCTATTTGTGGCCGCGCGTATCCTACGCTTGGGGCATAGACTGGAGTGGCACAGCTCTGCAGTATAATGTTCTCAGTCTAGACTCTTCTAGTCTAAAACAGTACAAACACACTGGCTTCTCAGCTTCCATACAAGAGAGCTATACTTGTCCAGGTACCTCACCTGCAGGCATGGGGTGGGACGGTACAAATGTTCTTAGTGTAGACTATGGTGCTGACAAGCACTACAAACACACCGGATTCTCTAGCTCTATTACTAGTAGCTATTCTACTCCAAGTTCTGCTCCGTGGGGTATTGCATGGGATGGGACAAGTGTGCTTAGTTCAGATTCCCTGGCAAACAAGATCTATAGACATACAGGCTTCTCTGGCAGTATCTCTGCCAGCTTTACATCTCCAGATATCACAGCTAGAGGCGTATCCTGGGACGGAACGAATGTGCTAAGTGTAGACGATATGACCGACAAACACTACAAACACGACGGGTTCTCTGACAGTATTCTAGTCAGCTACGCTGAACCCGGGGGCTTCGCAGCCGCAGGGATAACCTGGGATGGCACTAACGTAATGAGTGCAAATCCCTTTAGGGATAAGCACTACAAACATGTAGGCTTCGCAGCCACGGTGGATGAAAGCTATACTGCTCCTAGTTCTTCCCCACGCGGCATAGTTTGGGATGGCAGGAATAGATGACTACTAAAAAGCATGAGGCCATACAAGCTTTTAAGAGTATACTGTCGACCAAGCAGCCAAGGCAGGAACGGCTACTCGGGCGTCTTGGGAATGCTGCAGGTACCGTGGAGGTACCTAACCGAGAGAACTACGTGTACGTGCGGCTGTCAGGAGCCAGTACACGCGCGGTAAGAGCTCTCAATATGGCGGTACGACCAGAAGCTGGACGTTATGTAAATTTAGAGATCAACCAGGTCGCAGGGCAGTCAAAGTTCTATCGAGTGATCGGCTACTCGGACTACGAATTCATCGGTGGCATCCCGTCTGGAAGCCCAGCCACTCCCCCTGTGTATCCTGGAGGACAGTCAGCTGCTGAGAAGGTAGTGACGTGGGCAGCCAGCGACTACTTTACTGCTGAGAAGCTCCACAGCGCCCTCTCAGGAGCTGAGCTGCACCATAACCTGGCCTCTAACATAGAGGTTGCAGAGATCGCTACAGCCACCTATGACGACCTGCAAGACTGGATAAATACTACACAGTCTGCTGGGCACCTAACAGGGGGATCTCTTAGCGATGGCATGTCTGGAACGCTGGACGTAGCTGCAGGCACAGGGTTCATAAAGACAGTGGACAGTGCTGTAGGACTGACCAAATTCTTTGATTGGGAAGCGGATAGCGGAATAGCTCTCACAGACGGTCGGACCAACTATATCTACGTAGACTACAACATAGGGACGACAGTAGTCTCTATCAAGGTAACTCTGGACAGAGCTAACATACCCTTGACCACCGGCTTCGACCTTGGCCGCGTGTTCAGAGATGGCAACGATCTGCATATCCTGATGTCAGATGTTCATCTGCATAACCTCGCGAGGGACGACTATGAACGATCGTTAGCTACTCGAGGCTTCGAACATGCTTCTGGGGGAGAAATCGCCGAGACAGGTCAGCGCTATCTGACGGCTACAGAAGGCGTCTTCTACCTAGGCCAGAACCACGTCTCCACAGATGCCCAGGACACCTCTGGAGCAGAGCGCTTTGTAGCGTGGTACCTACTGAATGGAACCTGGACGGATATCACAGGGCAGCAGCAGATCGACAACCTGCAGTACAACGACGTCAGTGTTGGCGGGGCTGAGGTGCTAGCCAATCTGACAGCGAACCGCTACGGAGTGTTCTGGGTCTATGTACACATGGATGGAGACATTCAGGTAGTGTACGGACAAGGTAACTATAAACTTACTGGAGCAGAGAACGCAGTCGTTCCCTCCTCCCTGCCTGAGCTAGTCGGGGACTTTGGGATCCTTGCAGCTAAGATTATTGTGCAACAAAATCAGAACAATCTGCTATCTGCAGTGAGTGCTTACCTAACGCTCTTCCCAATAAGTGCACCATCAGCCCACAACGACCTCGGAGGGTTACAAGGCGGGACAGCAGATGAGTACTACCACCTTACCGCTGCAGAGTACGGAGCTCTGGGCACTGCGGCTAGTCCAGCTCGCAGCTGGATGGGTTTCTAGGAGATAGCGATGGCCTTCACAGAGGGTGGAAACGACGGTACACTAGACGGAGTCAATGAGGTAACAATAGTTGCCGCACCTGCTGCCGCCACTCGTCGTCTGGTCAGAACGATCACGATAAGTAACGTTGATACTACGATAGTAACAGTAGAGCTTCGTCTGAAGGAGACGGCAAACCTGCGCGTTCTCTGGGCCGGAGATCTGCGCGTTGGAGATAGTCTAGTGTTTACAGAGGTGATAGTTCTAGATACTACCGCTAAGAGTATCACTGCACTAATGGATGGTGCTGCTGCTACTAACGATCCTGACTTTACTAGTTCATGGGGGGATGCCACATGACTTTCGTAATAGACAAAGATGGCTCTATCCGATTTGCACTAGACATTGCAGGCTATCAAGGTGATCAGGGCGATCAGGGGGCTGTAGGTGACCAGGGAGCCCAGGGTGCCGCTGGAGCACAAGGCGATCAGGGCGATCAGGGGGCTGTAGGTGACCAGGG
>SDBT01020848.1_pt1 | contig 10244 bp, 8 predicted proteins | sample 2277101 | NCBI WGS metagenome assembly SDBT01 (sample SAMN10404973, study PRJNA504765) | marine sediment metagenome | isolation source: marine sediment core GS10_PC15, 103 cmbsf | place: Arctic Ocean: Southern Knipovich Ridge | collected 2010
ACAGCAAGACCTTTTTCTTCGTCGACAAGGGGCAAAAGAAGGGCATCAACCACGAGTTTTTCACCCGCTTCACCTGTGTCAGTACCGGGTGAACGACGACGAGCACAGCTACTGAGTCTACCACCTGCTATCTTATGATCTATCCCTAAAGTGATAATCCGCGCCCCAACACACCCCTATTTGGGGTCTTATCGTCTCGCTTCAAATATTAAACAATCCGACCTTGACGATACACAGGTGATGACGTTTTGCGAGGGCAATCATCAGCGCCGAGATTGGTCTGGCTGTGAGCGGACAGGAGAGTCAGCTGATCTTTTGGTCGGATACGGCCGTTGGAATTTATCTCTCTCGGCAAGAGTGCAACCGAAACACAAAGATGTTGCAGAGGGTTCATATGTCTCACGTGAAGAGCCATGCACAATCAACAAGTATGACATCCCTTCTGGCGTTGGCCCTTGTATGGGTTTCGTTGTTGTTCAGCGCCCCGGCCGCCCTCGCGCAGGCTTCCGATACAGCAGACCAACCCCTCCCTCCCGAACAGCTTGAGCAGCTTGTCGCACCGATCGCGCTGCACCCCGATGCGCTGTTGACGCAGATACTGATGGCTTCGACCTATCCTTTGGAAGTGGTCCAGGCTGCGCGCTGGTCCAAGGAAAATCCGGATATTGCTGGTGACGCCCTTGAAGATGCGATGGAACCACAGCCATGGGACCCGAGCGTCAAATCGCTGACTGCTTTCCAGCAGGTTTTGCAGATGATGAACGATGACCTGGCCTGGACGCAGAAGCTGGGCGATGCCTTTCTGGCTCAGCAGGAAGATGTTCTCGACGCGGTTCAACGTCTGCGGATGAAAGCCGACGAAGCCGGCAATCTAAAGACCACGAAAGAGCAGAAGGTCGAAAAGCAGACGGTCACGGCCGAGAGCGGCCAGAAGGAAACAGTGATCATTGTCGAACAGGCCGACCCCGAAGTGATCTATGTGCCGGCCTACAATCCGACGGTGATTTACGGCGGCTGGCCCTATCCCGCTTACCCGCCCTACTACTGGTACCCGCCGGGTTATGTCGCGCGCAGGGCTTTCTGGTTTGGCGTAGGAGTTATTGCCGGGCGTGCGCTGTGGGGGCGATGCGACTGGGGCCGCAGATCGGTCAACATCAACGTCAACCGCTATAACTCGTTCAACCGGACAAATATCACCAGGCCAAACTGGAATCACAATCCAGCTCATCGCCGTGCCGTTCCCTACAAGGGCCGCGATGTCGCCAACCGCTACGGGAAAGGGACTCGTGATGTAAGGTCGCGCGAACAGTTCCGCGGCCGGGCAGAGGCTGGACGCCGTGATTTGCAGCGTCCCGGCGCTGGACAAAGACCGGGTGCTGGCCAGCGCCCTGGAACAGGGCAAAGGCCAGGTGCCGGCCAGCGGCCCGGAGCGGGGCAACGCCCAAGTACGGGGCAACGCCCAAGTGCGGGACAGCGGCCCGGAGCGGGGCAACGCCCAAGTACGGGACAGCGGCCATCGGCTGCGGTCAGACCTTCCGCCCCGGTATCGCGCCCGGCAAAGCGGCCTGCATCGCGCCCGGCGAAGCGGCCTGCATCGCGGCCCAGTCCGTCCAAAAGGCCTGCGGCCTATCAGGGTGTGGGACGAGGCAAGCAGGTCAGAAAGAACAGCTCGCGAGGCAAATCAAGCCGAAAATCTTCGAGGTCACGGCCTTCTAAATCGCGCTCGCGCTCATCATCGAGATCGCGCGGCAAGAGTAGTGGCCGTAGTCGCGGTGGCGGCGGCCGCTCTCGTGGTGGCGGAGGGAGACGTCGATGACCCGGGAACCATGCCAGATGATGAATCTAACCACTTTGCGGAGAGCCGCCATGACGCGCCTCACGACTCGAGTGATCTGGATGCTGTTGCTGGGGAGCGCCCTGGTCTTGTCAGGACCATCAGGCACAACAGCTGTCTTCGCACAGGGTAGCAAGCCAAAAGCCTTCGCCTCGCCGAAGGCGGCAATCACGGCGCTGATCGATGCCGTGAAGAAGAAAGACTCAGCCACAACGCTCGCCATTCTCGGGTCGGAAACGAAACAGTGGATCACTTCCGGAGATCCGGTCCAGGACCGGCAAGGGCGGGAGGCTTTCATTGCCGCTTTTGATCAGAAGAACGGGATTGAAAAAGAAGGTGACACCAAGGCAATTCTGGTGATCGGAGATGATGGATTTCCGTTTCCGTTTCCTGTCGTCAAGTCAGCCAAGGGCTGGGCTTTCGACCCGGAGCAAGGCCGCGAAGAGTTACTCAACCGCCGGATCGGACGCAATGAACTGACCACGGTCAAGGTTCTGCTCGCTGTCGGTGATGCGCAACGTGAATATGCCAGTGTTGATCGCAATGGCGATGGGGTACTGGAATATGCCGCGAAACTCAGAAGTTCGGACGGCAAACAGGACGGGCTCTATTGGCCCGCCGCGGAAGGCGAACCCTTAAGCCCGCTCGGCCCGCTCGTGGCCGAGGCGGTGCTGGAGGGGTACAGTTCGAAAAAACCGGATTCGAACGCCGAACAGCCGCGTGCTTTCCATGGCTATCATTTCAAACTTTTAACGGGCCAGGGCGAGGATGCTCCGGGCGGCGAGCAGGATTATATCGTTGGTGGTAAGGCGATCGGCGGTTTTGCCGTTCTCGCCTATCCCGCCCGGTATGGAAATTCTGGCGTAATGACCTTCATGGTCAGCCATGACGGAACGGTCTACGACGCCGACTTCGGGCAGGAAACAGCAGAAGAAGCCAGGGAGATTGACCTGTTTAATCCGGGCGAGGGCTGGGAGAAGGTAGACCCCGAATAAGGGCCTCAAGCTGACCTGGCCCTTGTTTAGGCAGCGCCGCGCCAGAGCGAGACAAGCGCGTAGCGGCCAATCAGCCCAAGGATTTTCGTGCCCGCCAGAAGCGTGCCCTTGAGCGTGCCGGAGATTTTCGATACGCCGATACGCGGCCGGTAACTCACCGGTACTTCGGTGGCCTTCAGCCCCAGCAGCGCCGCCTTGATCTGCATTTCCACCGTCCAGCCATAGCCACGATCCCGCATGGCCAGCCGTTTCAGCGCCGCCGCGTCAATGGCGCGGAAGGGCCCCAGATCCGAATAGCAAGTGTGCCAGATGCCGTTCATGAGCTTGCACGCCAGCCAGTTGCCGAAACGCTGCTGCAGTGTCAGTGCGTTTGTTTGCGCATTGCCATTGACGCGCGACCCGACGACAAATTCGCTTTTCCCTTCGAGTATCGGATCGACAAGAAGCCCGAGCTCCTGCGGATGATCGGAATAATCGCCATCGAGGAACACGATGATGTCGGCATCGGAGCACGCCGCAATGCCCGCAAGACATGCCGCGCCATAGCCCCGCTCGCTCTCATGCACGACCAGTGCGCCCTGAGCTTGAGCGATTTGGCACGTACCATCGCTTGAGCCATTGTCGGCAACGACGATCCGGTCCACCCAGTCAGGGATATCGGCGATGACATGGGCGATTGCCGCCGCCTCGTTGAGCGCCGGGATGACAACACAGATATGTTTGCTTTTTCTCATGGGGTCTCCCTCGCACTTGCCGGGAACCTGAAGGAGATGTGTAGCGAGGCGAACCAGTGGCGCGCCTGCCACAGAAGCAAGCCCCATGCGGGCAGCCAGATGAGCCAGACAATTTGACCGGTGAAGACCTCGTAGGCGCCGTTCGTGTGGAAATAAAACGCGGTGTAGTAGAGCGGCAGGGTTGCGGTGAGCACAAGCAGCCCGGCGCTCGGGAAACAGGCGAGCATGGGCAGCACCCACAGATAGTACCAGGGGAACTGCGCCGGGGTGAGCAGGAACGCAGCGCTCGACACGATAAAGAATTTCCAGGCCAGGTCCTGCGCGCTTTCAGCCGCCGTTCGGCACTGCCACAATATGATGCATCCGAGAGCGATCACCACGCCAGCGCGTGCAACAAGGCCCGCACCGAGATCCGCGATATTTGCCGCGTCCAGCCCCCGGCGGGCCAAACCTTCGAGCACCGGCAACAGGGCGCTGTTGGTCTTCCATTTGCTTGCGTAAGCGATGAGCCCGGACGAGGCATCAAGGCCTGCCGTTAAAACGGGCCAGGCGAAGAGGATGCAGGCGCCCGCGGTGAGTGCAACTGCCACGGCAAGCTTTCCGGGCTTGTTCAAAATCCCGCGCCACACGATTGGCAAAAAGATCAGCGGCCAGATTTTGGCCCCCGCTGCAAGCGTAAGGCAGGCCGTGGCCGTGAGTTCGCGTTTGCGTATTGCAAGCACGAGTGCGCCCAGCACCAGCGGCACGATGAGGGCGTCCATGTGAGCGGAATTGAACAACTCTTTCAGGACAACCGGGTTCCACCAGTAGAGCGCGGCCCACAGCGGCGTGCGCCCGAGATCGCGCAGCAGGGTGAGGAGCAGGGCGATGGAGATGATATCGAAAGCGAGAATAAGACCGCGCCAGGCCGTCAGGCTCCACGGGGCAATCCTGTGCGCCAGCGCAAAGGCGCCTTGGGCCACGGGCGGATAGATCGTGCGCAATTCAGGGTGGTTGACGCGTCCAAGAACAAGGCCGCTGTTCAGCGCCAGCCGCCCCAGCGCCATCAGTTCCGGGTCGGCGGCCTTCGCGGTCTCGGGAGCCTTTTCATAAGGACTCATTCCGTTGGCCGTTACCGCGCCGTCCCACAAATAGCGCTGATAATCATCTTCAAGCACCGGTTCGCTGGCGAACAGTACCAGGCGCATGACAAGGCCCGCCCCCAGCATGGCCCAGAGCAGCCCCTTGACGAGACCGGGCGTAGTACGCTCCGTCGTCCGGATCACCCATGGCAATGCGAGAAACAGCACACCGGCTGCGCACAGCCCGAAGGCAATCCAGAGCACCGGCATGTCGCGCACTTTGTGAGCGTATCCGAACAGGGGCGAGGCGAGGGTAAACCCTATGACCAGCGCCAGCAGGCCGGTCCCGGCCGCGACCCACGCTATCAGCACGGTGCGCGCGCCAGCTTGACTCTTTATGTAGTTCGTAATTTGCATTGGGCCCGAGTTTACCGGTGCGTGATTCAATAGTGGCAATCAAATTGCATCACAGAGGCGTCACGATGTCTATTTCCCCGGGGCCTTCTGCGGCTTGCTGACCAGCAGTATCAGCGGGATAGCGGCAGCCGAGACCAGCGTGTACAGGCCAAACGCGTTGAGATAGCTGATCATCGCCGCCTGCCGGGCCATTTCCTTCGAAAGCCGCGCCAGGGATTCAGCGCTGCCGGTGCTCCACTCGCCGCTGACCCAGGGCAGCGAGAAGGATTGCGAGAAGGGCGTGACCAGCTCCGTCAAATGCTCGTAATTCATGGCCGTGGAGCGCACGATCTGCGTGACCGTCAGCGATATGAAAAAGCTCGAGCCGATATTGCGCAAAAGGTGAAATACGGCGGACGTCTCGGGCCTTACCTCAGGGGGCAGGGTGGAGAAGGTTGCAACCGTGAGCGGCACCCAGATTGTGCCCACGGCAAGCCCCTGGACGATGCCGTTCAGGACAAGCTCGTTGAACGTGACATTGAGGTCGAACGTCATCAGCCAGGCGCCGGCTATCACCATTGCGGAAAATCCGGCCAGCATGCATTTGCGCGGGTATTTCTGGCCGATGAACATGGCGATGAAAAAACCGATCATGGCGCCGAAGCCGCGCGAGCCCAGCACGTAGCCAATCAGGGAATCCGGGAAGCCGACATGTTCGCGCAGCAGAGAGGGCAGTACCACCATCGGCGTGAAATTCAGCATGCCGTAAATGAACACCAGCACCAGGCCGAGCGCATAGTTGCGGTTCAGCAGCAGGCGTAGATTGATGAATGGTTTCCTGGTGGTGAGGCTGTGCACGATGAACAAATATCCGGCGAGGACGGCCAGGAAGGTTTCAAGAAAAATCTCGCCTGAATCGAACCAGTCGAGGCGCTGGCCGCGCGACAGGACCAGTTGCGTGCAGGCAATGGCGAGAGACAGAAGCAGAAATCCGGTCCAGTCGAGCGGGGTGCGTTCATCGGAAGCCTCGTCTCTGGGCAGCGCCAGGTACAGCCCGGCAAAGGCGACCAGGCCAACGGGCGCGATGATGTAAAACGCCCAGCGCCAGCTCGCCAGCTCCGCCATGACGCCGCCGATGACCGGCCCCAGAAAAGCCCCCAGCACAACGCCGATGCCGAACAGGCCGACGGCCGTGCCGTGCTGGCGTTTGGGAAAGGTATCGAGCGTGACTGTCTGGGTCAGCGGGGTCAGCGGCGCGCCAAGCGCCCCTTGCACCACGCGCCAGAAGATCAGCTCTTCCAGCGAGTTCGACGTCCCGCACAGATAGGTGGCGATGGAAAAACCCATTACGGACCACAGCATCACCTGCCGCTTGCCGCCCCGCGCCACCAGCCAGCCGGTCATCGGCGTGACCACCGCGGTCGCCAGAATGTTGAACGTCATAGTCCAGGTGATCTCGTCGGCGGTCGCCGACATGGCTCCCTGGAGTTGCGGCAGGATGGTCGATACCACCAGGATTGTCGTGGAGTAGAGCGTCGCGCTCAGCACCACGGTGAACAGGATCACGTTCCGGCGCGCCGGCGACAGATCGTTTTCCTGCTCGTCACTGTAAAAATCGACAACGGTGTCGTGGGCCATACTTGAAATCGTAACCTTGTTTACTGTATGCTATGCAATAGTATCAATGCTTACAAAATATAGCGAGCTTGAAATCAAACCGAGCGAGGACGGATTTGCCGCTTTCAGAAGGACGTTACCTGGCATTTCTCCTGGTCGATGCGGCGCGGCTGCAACGCACCCTCTTCGACCGGCGCGTACGCAAGCTGGGCTTTACGCGGACCCAATGGCTGGTCCTGAGGCGGCTGGACGAACAGCCCGGCGTCAGCCAGTCGGAACTTGCCGATATGCTCGAGGTGGAAAGAGCAACGGCTGGGCGGCTCATCGACAAGCTGGAGGAATATGGCTGGCTTGAGCGGCGTCCGGACGGGAGCGACCGCCGCATCAACCGGATTTTCATGACGGAACTGGGGCGAAAAATCCACGACAGGATCGGCCCGATTGCCGAGGCCATGGTGGAGGAAGAGCTTTCCGGGCTGACGAGGCAGGAGCGCGAACAGCTGACCGATTTGCTTCTCAACGTCAAGCGGCGGCTCCAGGAGATGGCGTCGGAAAACGAGCCGATTGAATCAGCCGAACTTGAGAGAGAAAATGTCTAGAAAGAAGGCGACAAGCAAAGCAGTGCGGAAGATGCCGTCTCGCACCCTGTTGACGCGGATAGTGCTGCTTGGCGTCGTCCCGGCCATCGCGGTTGCCGGTGCCGGTTACTATTGGCTCCAGGGCGCACGCTATGTCGCCACCGAAAACGCTTACGTGAAAACCGATATTGCCAAGCTGGCGGCCGAAGTATCCGGCCCGGCGGTGGAGGTGCGCGCCCATGCCCATATGCTGGTGAAGGCGGGCGACGTCCTGGTGAAGATCGATCCGCGCCCGTTCGAACTTGCGCTTGATCTTGCGGAAGCTGAACTGGACGCGGCGCGCCAGCAGGTGGAGACATTGCAGGCCACGCTGGGTGAGGCAGAATATGAACTGGAAGTAGCGCAGGATCGTGCCTCCTATTTCCGTAAGCGCTACGAGCGGCAGATTGATCTGGCCAAGCGCGGTATCGTTTCCGCCACGCGGGGCGATGAGCTGGAGAATGACGCCAATGCGGCCGAAGACCGCGTGGTCATGGCGCGGCAGAAAATTACGCGTATTCGAGCCACCCTTGGCGGCGCGCCGGACAGGCCGGTCGACAGGCATCCGCTGGTGCGCGCAAAAATTGCCGCGGTGGACCAGGCCCGGCTCGACCTTGAGCGCACGGACGTGAAAGCCCCGTCAAGCGGCACGATCGTCACGGTGCCGCTTGTTCAAGGCGAGCAGATCACAGCGTTCAAGCCCCTGTTCGCCATCGTCACCGACAAGGCGCCGTGGGTCGATGCCAACTTCAAGGAAACCGAGTTGACCTATGTACGGGTCGGACAGCAGGCAACGATCGAACTCGACACCTATCCCGGGGTGAGCTGGAAGGCGAAGGTGAAAAGCATCTCGCCCGCAACCGGAGCCGAATTCGCCATCCTCCCGCCCCAGAACGCTTCGGGCAACTGGGTCAAGGTGGTGCAGCGCCTGCCCGTGCGGCTGCAGCTTGAGCCGCGCGAGGGTATGCCGCCCCTGCGGGCCGGCATGACCGCGCATGTCACCATCGACACGGGCCGGGAGCGGTCATTGAGTGATCTTCTGGGGGGCCTGGTGGCGGTTGCCAAGGGGCGTAGCCCCGCTAGGGACAAGACAAAATAGGTCTGGTTCGCGGGGCTGAACCAGAACTCCTTCATCACTCCATTGACTTGACTTGCCGACAATCATCGTTCGCCATTTTTTCCGCCGCCCTTGCGGCAGTGCGTGCATAGCTGGTCTCACCATGAATCAGAATGAGCGAGAGCGTTCCTTCGATCAAAATCATTGTCTTGCGTGCCAGGAGTTCGGGGCCTTGCGCCCCCAAATCCCTCAGTCTGCCAGCCAGCCTTCGACGGCACTTTTGTGCTGGCGGGCAGCCTTGCGGGCCGGGTGTCCGGGAAGATCAGCAAGCTCCATTGTCAGTCGGGTGTAGCCCGAGCCTTGCCAGTGCGGGTCATTGCTCCAGTTCTCCAGCTCGAAAAATAGGTTTGAGAGAAATTCCGCCGGTGAACGGGCGGACTGCCTGCCACAGGTCTCGAACAACGCCAATGCATGGGATTGCTGGCTTTCAAGGACTGCGGAGACCAGCGCATCCATGCTTTCAAAGTGGTAATAGATACCCCGCTTGGTGACTCTCGATGCCTTGGCAATGGCATCCATGCTCACACGCGCGAGACCTTTCCTGTATATCAGACGGTACGCAGTGGTCAGTATTCGTTCTCGCGCTCCGGTCGTTTTTCGTGGCATGGTTTTTAGTATACTGACTAGTGAATACCAAAGAGGAACTTTTTCCTCCAAGCTTGCGTGTAGATGGGGTCCAGCCCCCGAAACAAACTGACAAATATTTTGGCATGCAGCCATCCAGCATATGAGGGAAGTAGCTATGTTCAGGAAATGTCTCGCAGCATTGGTTTTATCGGGCCTCGCGGTCACCGCAACACCCGCCAGGGCGGAAATCCTGGCGATGATGAATTATGAGAGCAAGACCGAGGCGGGGCTCCACGCGCACGGCATAAAGGACCACGGAAAGCGCAAGGAAGGGATTGCCGTCATCGACGTCGATCCGAACTCTAAAAACTTCGGCAAGATCATGGTCGACATATCCCTGCCGCCCAATCTGGTTGGCCATCACCTCTTCTATAACCGGGACATGAGCAAGTTGTACGTGACCGCGCTCGGTCAGGGCTGGATTTATGTGATGGACATGAAAACCCTCGACTACAAACTCAAGAAGGTCAATGTCCCGGGCTGTGTGGTCGGCGAAGACGTCATTTTTTCCGGTGATAACAAGACCTGGTATTTGACCTGCATGGGGTCGGCAAACATCATCGTCGGCGATGTGAAAAGCGATGAGATCAAGTCGACGATTTCCCTGCCCGTGCCTTATCCGCACGGTATCGCCATGTCCGACGAGATCGACCGCATCCTTGTCACCAACACCATCAAACATGATCTCACCGATCCGGGCGAAATGATTACAGCCATCAAGGCAAGCACCGGAACTCCCCTGAACAGCTACAAACTTTCTGGCAAGCCTTCACCCTCCGGGGTCGCCCCGGTTGAGATCCTGTTCGTTCCGGGCGCCAATCCACCGCGGGCCTATATCACCGTTATGTTCGGCGGCACTATCTGGACGGCGGTCTGGAACAAGAAATCGAACGATTTCGATCTCGCCCAGGCCTATGATTTCAACGGCACCGGCAGCGGTGTACCGCTGGAAATCTACTTTGGTCCGAAATCGGAACGTATGTATGTGACCACGGCCAATCCGGGGCATTTCCATATCTTCGACATAGCCAAGAACCCGGCCAAGCCTAAATTGCTGAAGACCATCAAGACGGCGCCGGGCGCTCATCACGTCGGGTTCACCAAGGATTGGAAATACGGCTTCGTTCAGAACGCGTTCATCAATCTGAAGGGCATGGACGATGGCTCGATCAAGGTTGTCGATCTGGAGAGCGGAAAAGTCGTGGCGTCAGTCGACACTTTGAAGAATATGGGCTTCAACCCCAAT
>SDBT01020849.1_pt1 | contig 10244 bp, 22 predicted proteins | sample 2277101 | NCBI WGS metagenome assembly SDBT01 (sample SAMN10404973, study PRJNA504765) | marine sediment metagenome | isolation source: marine sediment core GS10_PC15, 103 cmbsf | place: Arctic Ocean: Southern Knipovich Ridge | collected 2010
CTTCATAGCTGCAGGCTGTCTTCGTGAGAACAAAAAATCTATCACACATGCTTTCGCAATCAGCCTGGTCTGAAGGTCTTTGGAGTGTATCCGACCGATGCGAGGTTAAGTCTGCACGACTTCTGCACGGTTGAGATCTCCACGCGTCCCTTCCCGGGATGGAGTCCCTCGGAGTGGTTCGCGAGAGCGACGGGTCCTGGACGATCTGGCTCCCCTGGCAGATGATCGCCTACATTCTCGCCGGTTTCGCGGGTGGCATCATCACGAGCCTCCTGACCCGGCCGGTTGCACCGGAGAAGGTCGAACGCTTTCATGAACTCCTGCGCACTCCGGTCAACCGGGGGGAGGTGGTCACCGCTCCCTGCACCTTGCCGCGTCGTAGTTCGGTGAGTTCTTGTCGCAAATACCGTCCTCCTGGTCGGTCCGGGCCGCTGTCTCGTCGCCCTCTGCGGCGCGCTTCGCGGTGTCGAGCGTTGTTTCTGTCGAGTAGGCGTCACCTGAGTAGCGCGAGTTTGTGACCTCGGCCGGCGTCAGCACCCCATTCATGATGTGGATCTCGTCGGCTTCGGCGTGCGTCTTTCTGAGCTTCGATTCTTCGAGTGCACTCAATTGCCACAGCGGATTGAAGACCAAAGACCACAGGTCCGGAACAACGCCATCACTCGGCCCGTCTTTCGCCAACCACATGAGCTGATAGAACCGCTGCACTCTTGGGCGGAGCATCGTCTCTTGGGCGGCGCTGATCTGGTCGTAGAAAAACGAGATGTCGCTTTCGCCCGTGGCAGTGAGTCCCGCTGGGGATTGGCCGAGCAGCAAGCTGACAGGGAGACGGCCCGCGGCGGCGAGTCGCAAAGACGCACGGTCCACGAGCTGCGGGAGTCCGGACACCGGCGTGGCCTTGCGCTCGAAGTCTTCACCATCGGCGTCGACAGGCACAGCCCGGACTGAGCTGCGGTGGAAATCCATCAGCGCCATTCTGCGATTGACAAGCCCATCATTGTCGCTCGCCATTGCCGCCTGAAGGCCCTTCATCTTGAAAATCGCCTGAGCGAAATCCGAAATCAGGTGGAACACCCCATCCCAACTCATGTTGTAATCGCGGATTATGTTCCTGAGTCGCACGTAGATCGAGTCTGACCATCCTTGTTGCTGGCGTTTACGAAACTTGCTCGTGAGCACGCCGTCAAATCGAATGAACCGGCTGGCATGGATAGGCTCGTCGTTCCTGGGCAGGTGGCTATCGAGCGGGCCCACGGAGAACATCTCGCGTTGCAGGCTGTAGAAAAGCGGCTGCCCGAACGTATCCGAGTCCCGGTCGTTGTCCGTGGCCAATAAGCGCGCGTCCCATCGATCGAAAACCTCAAGGAATTTGATCGTCTTGATGTTGGCCTCGTCAAGAGGCAGGGATAGATCTCCCCCGTTGCCATCGTCCGCGCCAATGAACATGAGCGAGCCGCCGTGCACGCGCGCCCACACCAGGGCCTCGAAGAATTTGGCCTGGGCCTCTATCTCCTGAGCGGCCTTGTCCATGCGCTTTGAAGCACTGACGCGGTTCTCAAGGTCATCGCTGGCCGGCGTAGTCTCGGTGCGCTCGCCCGACGGTGCCGGCGTCGAGTCGTCAACTCGGATTGTCACCCATTCGCGTACCATCTCCTGGGCCGGCAGCTCGGCCAACGTGCGAGCGATGTCGTCGGCGTGGTAGAGGTCGTCAAACTCGCGGCGGTCGCGGCTGAATCGCGGCGGCACCACGATACCAGACTCACGCCTGTCCCGGCCCAGAATGCCGAGCCCGGAAGCGAAGTTGGACCAAGCGTCATTGTGTAGATCGTATTCATCCGCATCGCGGACCTGGTCCGACTTGGATCGCGTCGTGGTTTTCTCGGATGCCTGAGCGGATGCCATTTGCTGCCTCAATCTCCGACCATGCCGCGGAGAAATGCCAGATCGCTGTCAGTGGTTGCTATGTAGGCGCCAGAGCATGCGTCGATCTGGTCTTTTTTTGCTGATGGCCTCGGGAATGCTTCGGCTTCGGATGTAAACGGATCGTTCCATTCGCCCTGTACGATCTTAACATTGCGCGCCTCGGCTTGGGAACTCCAGGGTTTGGCATACTCTTCCTTGTTTTCCTTGGCTACCTCTTTCGTCGTGACGAAGCCATTCAGAACTCTCGAGCGCCAGTGGTCGATGGCCGCCTTACCGTCGCCCCCTGGGTCTTGCCACAGAAAGACTGGAACGTTCTTACCGTCGGAGGTCGCTATGTTGTGGATCCGCGTCTCTACGCCAAAAGAGCTATCGCGAAATCGTTCGATGTGCTCGATGAAGTAGACGCCCTCCGTGCTTCGGGACCACAGCGCGCCCGCGGTCCAGTCCGGATTGGGGTAGGCAGGGCTCGGCTTGCTTGCCGCCCGGTCCCACGCACGGGATCGGGCAATCATCTTGGCCGGTAGATTCTCTCGGCCCACGACTTCGAAGTATGATTTCTGGAAGTACATCCCCGCCGTTGCCCTGATATCCCAGTTGCTCTTGAGCTGGCGTTCGCGGTCGACGCGCGGGAGCATGTCGAGCTTGGCCCGATACTCTGGGTCCGCTTCGGTGCCGATCGGGTTGTCGTCGATGTCGGCCGGGATGAAGGTGAACGAGATAGGCTTCTTGTCGGGGAAGCGCCTGAGCAGCTCTTGGCGCGTGCCCCACACGATGTCATCGCCATCCCGTACGAGCCAGCGAATGATTCCGGAGCGCTCACGTATCGGGTAGCCCTTGTCGTCGATCCACCAGTCGATCATCTTGCGCACCCAGGAGTCTGGGTCCGGGTTGGTCGCGCCGCGGGTGTACGGGCGAACGCCGCTGGTCGACCCGTTGCGGGCGAACAGATACCAGAACTGCCCTTCCGTGAAGCTGGTCAACTCGTCAAAGCCGATGTAGGCGTAGCGCTTCGACTTGTGCGCGTACTTGTCCTTCTCTTGTTGCAGGTGGCTGAACTCGATGCGCGCCGGCCTGCGCGGGTCCCCGGTGGCGAAAGTCCAATCAAGCGAGTTCTCCCGCGCCCTACCACCGAAGAGCGGGTAGATCTTGTGCGACTCTTCCCAGATGGACCCGCCGCCAGTGAGTTCGGGCGAGGTCCTGCGAAATATGATCGCATCGTAGCCTTTGACTTTGGAGTGGCGCGCTGCCTCGTAGCAGATCGACCACGACTTGCCGCCGAACGCTGCGCCGCCGTAGAAGACGATATCGGCCGAGCTCGCGTGAAAGGACCACTGCTGTCCTTCCTGCGGGGCGAGGGCGCCGTCAGGTATTGGGGCGTAGGGTCGGGTCTGAGGCTGCGCGCTCACCCTGTCCGCCAGAGAAGCAACAGCACCAATGCGAACACGGTGGAGGCAATCACAAAGGCGACGCCCGGATTCATGCCCCCCCTTGTGACCACTGTCTCCTGGATGTCGGGCAGGTCTTCAGCTTCCGCCTTGGCGAGTTCGTAATTGGTCGGGTCCCTGCCGTCCCAACAGCGCCCGTTGACTGTCGCGTGGTTCCGGCCGCACCTGTCGCAGTCGAAGTCGAGCATAAGCCCGGCGCGGTGGCGCGCTACCAGAGCCACGTGAGCGCCTCGCCGGTGCGCAAGAATACCTCCATCTGCGTCAGGGTCGGATGCATTGCCGAGTAAACGAACATCGACCCCGACCAGTAGAGCACCCCCGCGGTCAGCAGCACGAGGCCCACGTTTTGCGCGAACTTCATTGGATCTCGTGCAGCCCGTGGTGTGGGTCGTCGTCTTCGCGGAAAACCATCACCCGAGGGTGCGGGGGCTCGCCCGTGTGTACCACCAGTCCGTTAGCTGGCTTCCAATCTCCCTGGCATCCACCGGGGAAGCTTCCCGACGGCTTCGACTCGCATCCGCCGCACCACCCCGCCATGATGAATCCGACCTGGGCATGGTGCACGTGACCGCCCCAGCCCTCGGCGCGGCGCGTGTGGCAGTTGCAGCAGTTCAGGGTGCGGAGCATCTCACCTGCCTGGCTTCGGGTGCCTCAGGTTGGCCGCTCGAGAGATGCGCGGGTTTTGCATTTTGCGCACGGTGACGTGCTCAATCTCGGGCCGCTCCATTGCGCTTGCAGCCGCGGCGAACGCCTCTACGGCCGTATCGTGCATTTCCTCGGGCTCCATGTCTCCGTTAAATCTCATTGCTTGCATGTCTGGTTCTCTTTCTACAGCGACCCATGTGCTGCTTGTAAGTGGTTGGATATCGAGCCATGTCTTGCCGCCGTCGGGGCTCACCTGCACCCTGGCGTTTGTGCCGTGGATCACCGTCATGATTCCCACGCCGAGCACCATCGCGCACACGTCGTGCCTGCAGGTGCGCCGCCGCAGTCGCACTTGGGCTTGGCCTGAACGCGCGGGCCCTCGATGCGCGGTAGCTCGGGCGCGGCCTCTTCAACGACCATCCAGCGCCGACCGTATCTTGGGTTACGTTCACTGACCCCGTATGTCCGCTCCCCCTGCGCCTGCATCAGTTGCGCGATTTCCGTCCCGACTCTCCGAATGTAATCGTCGGGGTCGGAGCTTTCGGCCCAGAGCTTCGTTAGGTCCAGGGATTCGCGGTGCGCCGCCAGGTCCCCGAGGCTGTATGAATCTGCCGGAACGGACCGGAGCCAGGCCAAGCACAGACGACACTCAACGCGGGCCAAGTGGTTCGTCGACATAGCGGGGCCCTTGACACCGCAGGACGCATCGCCGGGCAGCGTCCCCTTTACGAAGTGACGCCCGACCAGCGCGCCGCCGAACACGGCAGGCCCCTGCTCGGTCTTGGCGGTTTCGCCAGCACGGAAATAGCCACGGATGGCCCTCGGTTTCGGGTGGATTTCCTCGCGAACGATCGCTCCGACATCTGCTGGCGCAACCCCTCGGGCGATGGCCATCAACTGCCTTTTGCAAACGCGACCCGTGCTCTCGCATGTCACCGTTGCTATCTCCTTCGCTTCCTTGGCCAGTGCCTCAATGTCCTCAGAGCCGACCCCGAGCGCTCGTAGCTGGTTGTTGTGGTGCTCGATATCCGCGGCCTCTTGGAGTATCGCGGCGCCCATCTGGCCGCCCAACGACAGCGACAACTTCTGCCCGAGCTTGAACGTTTTGCCGGCGTTGTAGACGCCGCCGTGGACGGTGATGGCGCCAGGCGTCGCAGGTTCGTCGGGGGCCGGGCGCATAATCGGGTGGTCCCTGCAGGTCACACAGGAAACCTTGGCGGGGTCTCTCGTGTGCTCCATCAGGACGCCCCCACGTTCGGCCCCGACGCCGCAGGCCGGCAGGTCCGTGGTCAGGCTGGTTACGTGCACCGCATCGAAGGCCAGCCGCGCGCGTTCGTTCGGGGGCTGCTCCTCGGTGGGTGGTGCGCATGTCGTGCAGAAATACACCAGGACCCTGGCGCCGCCGGCTATCGCCACTTCGATCTGCACGATGCCGAGGTCGCTGTCGCCGCCGCAGCCGTAGCAGCGTTTGCGCATCCCCATGCCGTGCTGCCATCCATCGCGCATTTCAGCGTAGGCCAGGCCGCACCTGGTGCAGCCATCGCGCATGAAGCCAAAGCCGGCCTCGTGCTTCATGGGCACGTAGAAGCAGCAAGGGCATTCGTTGATGATTTCAGCCATTGTCGCTCGCCTCTTTCTCGCCGCGACCTTTCCAGTGGTCGTGCGGCTTGAGTGCCACGTCAGCCAGCACCTTGAAGCATTGCGAAATACATTCGTTGCAGATGACGGGGTGAGGCGAGGCCTGACCCTGAACCATCGCGGCCACCTGCCTTTGATTCTTTTCGCAGAACGCGCAGACCAGAAGCGGCTTGTATTCCTTGTGTGCCTCCGCCAGGGATTCGGAGAACTCTTCCGGGGTTGGCCCGGCAATCACTACGTTGATCTTATCCACGTGCACCCTCCTTGCCTCGGAATCCGATGAGCGGTCGCGTGTCGACGACGTCGCCCCTGTGGTCGTAGATCGTGACCCGTGGCGTTTCGATTACCGTAGGCGGGTCCCGTGTCTCGTCATGGTAACGACCAACCCACCCCGCGCGTGGCGATGGTGCTGGGTTCGGCTTGGGCTTCGGGCCGTCTGGTTTCGTCTGCGGTGCTTTAGCTCCCATTGTCGTCCTCCGTGTGTTTCTGAATGCAGTCGTATTCGTTGCAGCGGTAGCAGACGACTTGCGTAACCGGCTCCCTGACCTCGACGGGCATCATGCGAGCGGTCGCCTGCATTTGGCTTTCGAACTCAGTGAACGCCCGCACGGTACCGGTGACGCCGCCTACAAGCAGTGCGCGACCCCTCGCGGCCATCTGCCGGAACTCTGCGGCGGACCATGTTTTGATTTCAATCATGCCTGCCGCCAGTCTTTGGCCGCGCGCTCTTCCGGGGTGGAGAGGTGACGCACGACGTCGGTGTGGTCGATGCGCGAGACGGTGCAGAGAACGCCGGCCACCACGACCAGGCTGTACTTTTCCGAATCCCAGGACGCGCGTCGCATCTGGTATCCGCCCCGCATGCGCGCCATCGCCCACTTCCATGAGCCTTCAGTCTTGAGTGGCATCGTCTTCGCTCTCCTTGTCGGCATCGCGACGCCGTTCGTCTTCCTTCTCGTTTCTTTGCTCGACGGCGCGCAGGCGCTTTTGGCAATCCTGCAGCGCGTGCGCCAGGACGTTGACGTGTTTGGTCAGCGCGCTGATTTGCACAGCGTGCGCTTGCTGTTCTCTTGCGACCAGCCCCACCAGCTCGCGGTTATTTGGTGGCATCGTCTTCAACCTCCGGCGCGCGTGCCTCGACCGCAAGGACTACCTCCCACGCCTTTTTCGCAACAGCCTCCGGCGAGTTGTCCGCCATGCCACGCGGGCTCGCGGTGAGCGCGGCGGCAATCATCATTGCGTCGTCGATGCGATGGATCCTTCGCCGCACTAAGGCCGATCCCCCAGCGGGTGGTTTGGGGTTCTTCGGCCCGGGCCGCGGTGTGTGTGCTTGGCCTGGTGCGTTGGTTCCTTTTTTCATTCAGTGTCTTCCTCGACCTCTCGGCCGTTTGACGGGAAAATGGCGACCTGGACGGTGACCCCACCTCCCGGGGGAATCGGGCCGCGGTCGTTCAGCATCCCTAGGTGTTGCGCGAGCAGTCGAAGGGACGCCGGCTTGTCCCAGAGTCTGATCTCGGTGGTGACCTCGACACCGTCCTTGCCTGTGTGACGCTTGAGCTTAATGGACGACACGGCGCGCGACGCTGCGTCGTTGGTTTTGTCTGAGAGGTAAAAACCTTCCTTCGTGTTTTTGTAATCGTTGATGTCCGAGAACCCGAGTATTGCGAGCTCCTCGAGCACGCGCTCTGCGGTGATTCCGACTGCCTTGGACCGCTTCTCAGTCAGCTTGGCAAGCTGCCTCTGGACGTCAGCATGCTTCAATAGCTTGTGGGCTGCCTGCGGTGCGCCCTTTTTGCTGTAGCCAGCGCGCACGTAGGCTGGGCCCGGGTCCAGGTCGATTACGTATTCCTCGCAAAACCGTTTCTGTTTCGGGTTGAGCCCGAGTCGGTTTTTCGCGTTCTCGGGCTTCGCTTTGGACGGGCGTTTGACGCGTTTCCGCTTCGCCTTTTTCTTCTTTTTCGCCATGGGTCATCCTATCACTTCGGCATCGACGGCAGGGCGCGGATGATGTCGTGCAGGTTGGCACACGCAGTGCTGATCCCTTTGTGGGTCTCCGACATGCTGTCCCATGGCGGTAGGTTCTGGTGCTTCAGATAATACCGTACTCGCTGGGCCGCCTGCCCCCTCATCGAAGCGCCTGCGTCGAGTTGTATGGCCTGTATCAGCGCCGCGAACTCCACGCGCGTCATAAAGGCCACTCGCGCGCCCTCGTCGTCGACCCAATCACTCGCTTCGCGCATGCTCATGGCCACATCCCAAACACGGTCCAGCTGGCGCGGATGACCTCGTAGGCGAGTCGGGCGTAGACGGTCGCCACGGACAGGGCAAGCAGCGCAAGGGAGCCGGTCACCACAATGCTCAGGACCCAGTGGGGCTTGGAGAATTTCTTCGGCTCTACCACTTGTCGCCCGCCTTGTTCTCACAGTTGGTCGTGTCCTCGTGCGGATCGAGAATGCACGGGCCCTCGAATCCGGTCGGGACATACAGCCGGCACGTTTTGGCGGCCTCGACCTCGGCGGCTTCGGCCTCCTCCTTGGCCGTCTCGATGTCCTCGGCGCGCATGGCCTCGGCGCGTGACACAATGCCGTCAGCGACCCGCCAGCACATATCAGCAGCGCGGTCGGCGTCGGTTCCGTGGTCCGGAAGCCCGGCGTACTCGGCGGCCCCTGCTGCGACAGCCTTCGCGATGCCGATTCGGTCAACGATGTTGCGTGCCATGGTTTCTCCTGCGGGTTGTGTCAAAGTTCCTGAAGCGTCGCCGCACATGGGTGCGTGGCGCGGCGTCGGGCGGGAGTGTCATTTGCGCCAGTCCTGATTGCCCCAGCTGCAAAACGGGCACCGCCGCGACAAAGGCCCAGCCTCGCACCACCGGGTAATAGCTATCGTCATCAGGAAGAGCCCCGCGGCAAAGTAAACCATCACCCCTCCCGCGCCCGCGCCAGCCTGGCGTCTCGGTCGCAGGCGCAGCCCAAGACGCGAGTCACAATCATATTGTTCGCGCACGCGTCGCTGTGCTCCACCAACTCAACCAACCGCTCGATGTGGGCGGCCTGCTCTGCGATGGTGGCGCGCATCGCATCCTTGAGCGTCTCTTGTGTGCTCTGGTCGTGCCGCAAGTCATCGACGGTGGCGCGGGCCTCGTTTAGTGCGCCGTTCAGTCTGTTGGCCGCGAGAGACACCGTCGAGAGTTCTTTCTTGGCAACGGCCAACTCGGCCCGCAGCTCCGCAGTCGTGGCGTTGGCCTTGCCGAGCCTGGCCTCGGCCACATCGGCCGCCGTGTAGGCGGCGCGGCGTTCGCCCACGATACGGCGGTGGCTCTCGGCCATCTCGTCGCGGTCGGCCGCTGCGTTTTCTTCTGGCGTCGTCATGGCCGCACGCTCCTGGCGTAGCGAAGCGCGGCCTCGTGGAGTTCCTTGGCCGCCTCGTTGTGGAAATAGTCGCCTGTCTTCCTGCCCACCTCTTGCGCCGCCATTTTCCGCGCCGCCAGGCGCAGGGCAAACCACGCCGTCAGGTGCCGCCCTGCTACCGTGTCTCGTGTTGGTTTCCTCATGTTAATTTTTCCTCGCTGGTGTGAGGGTGATCTCGACCCGGGGGTTGTCTTTGTCCTTGCGGCGGTCGGACCCGTCGTGGGTGCGAATGACCACGTCGTTGGTGAGGATGCCGGCTTCCTGCATGGCGTCCTGCGGTCCGGGGTAGAGGTTGTCAGCGTCCGCCCCGCGCCTCTCGAGGTAGGTCACGATCGCGGCGTTGACCTCGAGTTGATGCTTCTTTTTGTCGTCCAGCCAGACCGGCAGGGCGCCCCGGATGCGCCGGTGCCAAAAGTCGTCCAGGTGTTTGACCGCCTCCCGGCGCCATTTCTTGTATGCGGTGCTCGGGACCAGGAGGACGTGGAAGCGGAGCTTGCAATACGGGCATCTGTGCGAGCCGGGCTTGCCGCTGCCGTCCCTGCGTTCCGGCACCACGCGGATGTCGCGGCTGTTCTTCTGGACGAACGGGGCCCCGGGGACCACGAGACGAAACTCGAAATCTTCGAGCCCGTCCATGGCCCAGCCGAGGCCAGGGTATTCGTGCCTCCTGGTCACCCCACGCGCCTTGGGGTCATGAACTGACGGCGCCTCTCGCGCTCCTCCATGAAGAGGATCTGCATCCCCTCCGTGACGGTGACGATATCCGGGCCGCCGCGCACCACCTCCTCCAGCGCGTCGGAGAGCATGTCGTCGAACATGGCGTCCTTGTCCTTCCAGCGCCCCGCAGGATGGTATTCGCCGTCCTTGGCCTCCGCCCACTGGCGCTCGACATTCCGCCGCAGGTAGTAGCGCGCCCGCTCCTCGGTGATGTCCACGAAGACGCGCTGCCCTACGTTGGGCACGTACTGAAGCGCGAGGATATCGTCCGGCCAGTTGATGTGACGCATGAAGCCGGACGCACCCTCGTCGCTTGGGTCGTCGCCGTCCTGCGGTTTGCCGATCACGAACGGCGTGACGCCGTCGCGCGAGTTCCAGAGCCACTCAATGGGGCCCGTGGTGCCCCGGTTGGCCGCGGGGGTGTCGAGGTCCTCGGCCTGGTACTGCATGAGTTTGAACGCCTCGCCTT
>SDBT01020850.1_pt1 | contig 10243 bp, 6 predicted proteins | sample 2277101 | NCBI WGS metagenome assembly SDBT01 (sample SAMN10404973, study PRJNA504765) | marine sediment metagenome | isolation source: marine sediment core GS10_PC15, 103 cmbsf | place: Arctic Ocean: Southern Knipovich Ridge | collected 2010
GAACCAAATTTATTACTGAATCTGCTACTTCTTGTAATGTTGCTATATGAGTTATATAAAAGAACTGCTCGAATTCATCTCCAAGTTTCTGAATCATTCGTTTGCCAAGCAATTGATTCGCACTGTCAAATGCACCCCATCCTTCATCATAAGTACAATGATGGATTATTGTGCCCGTTGCTTCGGAATTTATTTTTGCCATTGCTGCACGTAAAGCATATCCAATTGCTATCTTTTGATAGCCAGAGGCTTCACAAAGTGGAAACATACCTAATTCATCTACAAACTTGATAATAACTTCATTGCGTTCATCGCCAGTTTGGGTATTTTTAACCGTATCTATATGGACTCTAAGTGTTGATTCAAAACCTTCATCCGCACACAGAAAATCATTAGCATAACGCTCAAACTGTGGAACAGCCCTTTCAAGTAATAAATATGGCAATCCATCTCGCGATACTGCTTGTATATATAAATTATGGAGACTGATATCCCTTACACCACTATCAACGGATTTTTTTAATTCCTTAATCTTAATTTTCTTTTCTTCCATCTCTTCACGTTTTCTAATCAAACGTCCAATGTTTTGTACTGTAATATCACGACTGTTATTCATTGATTTAATATTATCACTCAAAGAATTTTCGGATGTTTGCAATTCGCTAATCGAAATAGAAAGTAGAGATGTGGGTAACTTGTTTTTTTCATCCTGTATACGTTTTTTCTCGCTAATGCGTTTATTCATTTCTTCAGTTTTAACACGAATTTTTTCTTCAGCAAGCACTAAACCTTCTTTTAATGATTCCCAATTAAATTCTTCTTCATGTTTAATTGTAGTGTTGGTTTGTTCAATATCAGTTCTTAATTGATCAGGATCGTCGTAGTCTTTTATTGCTTTGGTTTTTTCGCCGTTGATTTTTTCTATGTTATTTTGAACAGTTCCAATATCATTAGTGATTTGTTTTAAATTAATATTCAATCGATTTAATTCTTTATCTAATTCAGAATCATATTTAGGTGCAGTGATATAGGTTTTACGCTCACTTATCAACCGTTCCATTTTTGTTTTCGATTCACGTGCATTAGATAATAATTGACATTCATTGCTCATTTCAGTGTTTGAACAAGGAACGGAATCAATTAATTCGCTGGAATTTTTTAATACTGTGATTTCAGTATCATAATTCTTGAGTTTATTGTCATGTTCAATTGTTTTTTGATTAATAGTGGTTTCCTGTCCAGATATTCTCGATTCACAATCAATCTTCGCCTTATTTAAATCAAGTATTTGATCATTTAATGGCGATAAATTTAATTGAAATGTTGAAATCACTTCATATAATGCCTTTGATCTATTTTGTAAATCAGTCGATTTTTTCCGTAATTGCTTTAATTTATCACAACCGGCATTAATACTATCTTTATTGTCCAATACATTTCTGCTATCTTTAATTGAAGTTTCATAACCAACGATATCAATATTGAGATTTGTAATCTGTGTATCAAGCGTAACAATCGCCTGTTTTATGGCTTGGGCATCAGCGATTTGTTTTTGAATTTTACCCAAGTCAATCTTATTCGTTTCTATAATAAGTTCATGATCCTTTTTATCTTTTTCTGCTTGTTCAATTTGTTCGCTTAATATATCAGAACTGTCAATAGATTCTTCGAGTGTTTTAATGTCGTAGAATATCTGATCATATTTATCATTCAATAACCCAACTTGTTTTTTGGCAATCTTTTGCCATATATCATATATTTTAACATTCAATGCTTCCTGAAATACATTTATGAGATCAGAAGGTAACATTTTACATAAAAGGTCAATTTCGGATTGTGAACCAAATCGAGTAGCCTTATACATTGAATAAGTACCAAGATAATTTTCTATTGATTTTTGAGTTTCTGTAGATCCGCCTTCATTAACTGGCACCCATTCATCACCAACTTTTTCCATAAACAAAACATCCGAAGATGCATTGCCCCTATTGTCCAATTTAACAATACGCTTTATTTCAAATAACTTTTTCCCCGCATTTACACTAAATTGATGTTTTACAAATGCTTCTTTAGTTCCATCACGCACTATATTCTTCAATAACCCACCCTTCCGAAGTATTTTCCAATTAGCAAACCTTTCAATTTCTGCAACTTGGCTTTTACCAGAATGGTTTGCGCCGAAAATACCCACACGGTTTCCTAACTCAGCAAAGTTTATTTTAACATCAATTAATGGTTTATAATTATGTGCTTCAAGACTGCTCGTTTTATAATCTGTTCCACTAAGCTCATGTATTTTATCTGCTGGCACTTCGGTGATAATTGATTTATGTAATTCAATTAATGCATCTTTAAATTCTTTCCTGTTTTCATCTAATCCCGCCCAAACATCAAGTAAATTCTCTATACTTAAATCACCCTCTACATCATCAATGCGAATTTTTATACTTTCATCGGTTTCTATAATAATATTTTGATGATAAACGTTCAAATCGTCCATATAACGCCGTATTTCTGCTACGTCTACCAAAGACCTTAGAGATTGAGGGATTGTACAACGTAAACGCACTTTAGCGCCGCTAACACCCTTTTCGGCAACAATATCTTTTATTGTATTAGTAGGAGACTCGGAATCACTTAAATCTTTAGGTAATATGTCGATTGTAATCAATTGATGTTGAATTGGGATTGATATTGGCTCATATTTTTTTTGTATATCATTAATTGTCCATAATAAGTATTTAGGATCAACCAATTCTTGCGCAAATGTTAAAGGTGCAGGAGAACCAGAATAAACAGCACGTCCAACTTCTTGATGTCGATGTAAATGTCCATACATTATGGCTTCACAATTAGGTAGCCAGTCTTTATCTATAGCAATGTCTAATTCTGTTGTCATAACTTGTTCGCTATCGGCAATACCGCCTTTTATGGTGCCGTGTCCAGTCAGGACAGACAATCCACCATATTCTTTACGATCAGCTTCAATTCTAAGCATTAGCTTATTTATTTCATTCGACATAACCTTGTTTAGTTCAGTAGGTGGGGTATCCTGTGCCTGTGCTAAATAAATATACTTAGACGGATGTGGGAGAAAATAAAACCTAATATTTGTGTCGTTGTGAAATAGCACATCTTTATGTCCATATGAAGATGAAATAATAATATTGGGATGCGTAGTCATCTTATCATCTTTTTTCCAAGTGAATATTCCCTGGACTGAATCAACCATATCAAATTTATTAGGAATGTCGTGATTGCCGGGAATTATAAAGACTTTACATACATCTGCCATTTCTAAAAAGCGTGATCGCAGATTCTTACTTTCAGTACTACTCATTGTACCACGTTTTATACCTAAATCCCCTGCAAATACTACAAAATCCGGTTTTTTAGCACGGACTTCGCTAACGATAAAATCCAAAGGCGGTAGTGTTTGTTCAGCATTATTGTCGGTATGATGAAGATCGGCAAAATGGATGCCGGTTATTTCTTTCATTGTCGCTCCTTTAAATAATTTATTTATGCAATTAAATAATTGTTTAGTAAGGCAGATCGCCTTTAACTGACTGTTCGCTTACCCAAATTACATTTTTAACTTGTAATTCTTCTGACTTTTTTAAAAAGCTGCTTTTATCTAATACTATTATTTTTCCAGCAGTATCTTTTAATATTCGAGAAAGGGCTAATTTTTCTATCGCCTCCCAACGTTTTTGCGGATTCATTTCGGTATAATGATCTATTAATTCGGGGCGCTTCCTTTCGTTGATTTCTTCTTGGCTTAAATCTTCTTCTAATGCTATCGGTTCTGTTGATTCGTCAGATTTATTATCCTTTGCAGTTTTAGAAATCTCGCTGGATTCGGCTTCAATAATTTCAGAGGGTGTGCTGAAAAATTTTGTATCAATACCGAGAGTGTTCCTTAATATAGCGTCTTTTGCTTTCGGATCGTCCATTATCTGCTGCACATCAATATGATAGCGTGGTACAGCAAATGGTTTTTTCAGTTGTTCTGCCGTGAAAGTGCTTTTGAGTCCAATAGAACGAATTGCACGATTTTTTGCACCGGATTCGGCCAATGCTACTTTATGTTTATTTACTTGAATTATGAACTTGCGAACGCGTAGTTTTATTTCTTCAGTACATTTCTCTGAACCAAACTTGAGAATTTCATTATCATTTCCATAACCGATCGTGAGTTTTCCATTGCGAGCCAAATCTTCCAGTTTAAATATTTGTTCATCTTCAATAGCATCCAAATCAATTTCTTTTGTGCCTTCTAATGGATATTTTGACCCATCCGGGCGAACTATATAACCAAACGCACGAAAAACTACCCGGCGTGGCGTTGTATGTTCTTTTTGTAACATTGTATGAATCGGATCCCACTCAATCCCTGCAGTATTGCCAATCTTATCCAACATTACTTTTGTAGGACTGTATTTTTTCACATAATCATCCGCGACCTTTTCCTTTCCTAAATAAAATACATCCCCATCTATTGGATCAGGACTTATTGGTATGACTTCAACAGATACTGTATGAAATGGATAAATGCTATTAAATACAGTAACCGATGGAAATACTCGGTTAAATTGATCCTCCGGGAATTCGCTTTCTATTTTCTTAACAAGTGAAAGCGCTTCTGTGTTAGTATTTTTGTCCTTTTCTGTTTTGGGCATTATTTTACCTCATCTTTTTTATTTGTTAGTTTATTAGAGAGTGCTTTTTTCTGATCGTGCTTGCTAATAAACAATCGAAGTGCTTTAGTTATAATATCGGACTTGTTTGGATTATCAGGATTTATTTCTTCTGATACACGGTCTAAATCATCAGCAAGTGGTTTTCTTAAACGAGCAGAAATTGTTTTGAATTCGTATTTTTCACTCATATCATTCCCTAATGTTATTAAATGTTAATAAAAGTTATTAAACAATATTCCAATAATGCAAATGTTTTTTTGAAAATAATAGTAATTTGTTCCATGGTCAGTGTTTCAAACGCGATGAAAACCCTTCAAATTTCGCCTGTATTGTTAAATATAACTTCCCTCAGAACCATTGATGAATGTCGAGTACGGTTAGAATATATTAAACTTCTTGCACGGAAAAACCATAGGCGATTGGCTAAAAAATACCATCCAGATCGAACAAAAGAAAAAAGCAGTGATGAATTTAGACAAGTTGACGGCGCCCATAAGTTAATAAAATCGCTTTCAATCCAAAAACACAATAATATTAATATCCGTATTAATGTAAAGAAGTCCGTTGGTATTGTAGTTAATCTTGGTGGAAGCAGTGTGGGATTGCAGCAACCTTCATTCTATAAGTTTACTATTAATAATTAAAAAAATAACAAACAGTTGTAACGTCCTTCAATTTGTAATTATCTAAGAAATATTCCGTTGTATTTAACATCAGTTACTTCCTTTCTTTCAATATCACGAATCAATCTTATTATCTTTGAAGTATCCCCTGGCTCAAGATGAAATGCTTCTCTGTGGAATGGATTGGCAGTATGGCCTACATATGATATTTCATGGTCTGAATAATATACAGCGAATGTAATATTCCATCCGATGATAGTTGTCTCTCCTTCATTAATTAAATAATACTTTAAATCAACAGAACGATCCCCTGTATACTTGTTCGTTCTAACTGAATGTCCTATAATTGTAACCGACGAATCAGGCTCGGGAATGTCCTCGCAACAATTAAACAATAATATTAGTAGTATTAAAAAACATTTAATAAAATTTTTATTAATTAGCCGTTGAAAACATGTGCGCATAATTATTACCCTTCTATATTAGTTACTGATATTATACATCCAACATTTCACTTTCGTTATTTGGGATGGAATCTTTTAAAATACTTAATTGTTATTAAAAATCGGGCTGGCAAACATAGACGGATTCACCAGCCCTGGATATCAGATGAGCGACAAACATCCGAATCCTAAAAGAGCACATCTTTATTTTTTAATCAGCATTCAACAACAGCCACTTCCCACGCAATGAAGAATACATTAATATGCGACATTTCCTCCCGCTTGTACCTCCAATTTGGTGGCTTGTACCATCTATTGTTAAAATCCCACGATAATCGCCACTATTTGAATAATTATGTATTATATCATAATAGTCCCCTGCAGATGAGGCTTCAACATAATAAAAGTGAGCAAGGTCATCGGCTGGTTTTTTAATTCTTCTAATGTCTATGCCTGACGTTCCCGTAAGTCTAATATGAGAAGTTGTGCCCCAATCGTTTGTATCATTATTTGCTGTAAAAGGTATTGAAGCTGGCAGTGCTATTCTTTCTATATATCCACCAATATTGGCATTCCCACTAATATTGGCATTCCCACTAATATTGGCATCAGTAACATTAATATTGCCTATAATGCGTACGGTTCTATTGAATAAAAATGAAGTTGCCCTACTCCAAAAATTAATGCCGACCGTTGCACCTAAATCCACATCGAGACCTAAAGCAAATTCTAAGACTGCGCCTTTATATAATTCATATGCCCCTGCCCCAAATTTATTTTCAGAATAAATTCTCAAACCACTTGAATCCATTTCTGCTCTTTCGCCGCTGGTGGCGGTTTTAATCGTTGCACCAGTTATCGAACCACCTACCATGACTATTTGATTGTTACCTAAATCAAAATATGTATTCCCGTCAGCACTTTGTATTAACTGTGTGTTATCGGTTATCTTAAACATTATATTACCACTTGCATCACGGATTTCTATCCCATATTCCGAAGCGCTAAACTTTCCAATCCTTAACCGTTCAGTTGATTTTACTATTCTAAGATATTGGTTTCCTAAATCAAAATATGTGTATCCATCAGCAGATTGAAGTAATTGTGTACTATCATCAATCCATAATAGTATATTGCCTGAAGCATCAAGACATTTTATCCCAAAATTTCCACCCCCAGAATCACCAATTATAACTCGGGTAGTTGTTTTATATAATTTGATAACATTATTAATCAAATCAAAATATGTGTATCCATCAAATGAAGATAAGCGTCCCCCGACTATTCCGTCGGCGTCAATCGTTACACCAGTGTTAAATATTGGAGCAATCACACATTGACCGCCGACATCGCCTCTGTCAACAATTGCCATCAAAGTTTTTCCTATTCCAACTGCGTCGTTGTATGCGGCTGTTAGTAATATTGTATTAGTAGCTTCATTATAATATACCCAAACACGGGGGTTTGTTACGGTTTTTAAAGTACCTAAAGGAATTGTTGTTTTGGTTATACCACTTGAAAATTTAATTGAACCAGAGTTCCATTTAAGATACATATAACCATTGCCAGTTGAATCATCAGGTTCAAAAATAATATCAGTAGTCCAAGAAACCGCTCCAATTGAAAGCTTATCAGCATCAATTGAATAAGTATCAATATGCCCACCATCAATTTCGGTGTAATCCTGAATCCAAACCGTACCCTCCCAAGAAAACAATTTATTACCAAGATCAGTTTTCACCCATTGGTCGCCAATATGGTCTATTTTTTCCTGAGTACTCCAACCGCTCGATGGGTCGTTTGTAGATGGTTGATACCAACGAGTTGATTTATCAGTGGAATCATCATAATCAGTAGCTAATTCCCAATCACCTGCCTGATAAGCACCCGATAGTCTGGTATTATTACAGCGTCTTAAATCTACACCATCTGTCCATAAATCATCTTCCCAATATGGTGTAGTTGGCTGACTTGAAAAATGCTGTCTTTTCGTACTGGGATCATAACCGGCATTAAAAGTAGTGGCGGCTGTAATAATTAATAAACTACTGTCAATTGATATAAGCCCGTTAGTGGCAATCGTGATTTGCGCAACACCTGTTTTGCCAAGGGTGGCTGAACCATCGTTATTAAGCCTCATGTTGACCGTTCCGGCATTATCCCACATCTGCTGTCCAAGTTTATCAATAAACATTCCTGAACCTGTCGGGTCTCCATTGGCATCAAAGCTACCAGTCCAAATTGATAAACCCTTTTCTAATCGCAGTATACCACCAACAATAATGTCCGCCGCAAGAATGCTCTCAAAATGGACGTTTGCTATTTCTGTAGCCGCATCTGCATGGTCAAACACTGCCCGGTGATATTTCATATCCAACAAAACTGTTGGGTATGTAAAAGTTAAGGTCTCTCCCTCGTCCATCCCCGCTATACTGTATGGATATGATATGGTTTGACCGTGATATTTTGGTGTAGGCACATTATGCCAACTATCATCATCATCTGCTTTATACTGAATTGCAGTAATGGCAGTAACATTGCTCAATATTCCCGCAGTTATAATGACCGCTTGGATTGGAACATGAATACCATAAACAACTTCCCAATTTACTCCGACAGGATTATTTTGAATACGTAATGCACCATCAACATCAGCAGGCAATAGCAATATTATATTTGTTCCCGTTCCAGCATTGTCAAGGCGTGCTTCAGCTGACAAATTCCCCGCTCTGTCCATTGCCTTACCCCAATAATAATATTTTGTGGCTTGGTCATCTTGTGGCATTGTATTGTCTATAAATGTATTAGGAATGATACTTTGATCAATAATTGTGATTCTACCAATTTCATCCGCTCCTGAAAACGAACTATTTGTGTCCCGATAAATAACAATATAACCGATTCCACTCAGTGGATCGCTAACATCAACATTTGTCCATTCAAGTCCAATTCTACCAAAACCGCCTATCGGCGCACCCGCAGTAATATTAAATGTTGGTGCTGTATTGTCATATTTAAAAGGTATGGTAGTTACCATATCCTGTGTGCCATCTTCAAAGGTTACATAAAATTCAATAATATTATTTTCGCCCGCAATATTAGGAAGACCTGCAATATCAACATCCATTTCGTGTGTGGTCGCAGGTACTCCAGGCACATCAGGCGTCCAAGAAGTCCAAGAACCATTATAGAATATTCTATAATTGATTGCCGCAATATTTATATTGGGGCTTTTACCCTCTGCTGATATATGGAACTTTAATTGTGAATGATTAAACCAACCAAATTCGTTTTCTTTAACTATTTTGGAATCGGCATAAGGTGCCACACCATCCCAAAATGCGTAAGTAACTTCACCTCCAAGATATTGATCGCCTGCATATACTTCAAGCCCTATTATCCAATCTTTTTCGGTTACATCCCGGCCAATAAAATGAATATCATAAATACCTGGAATAGGCTTATCAAATTCCCATTTGCCACCCCATTTCGAATTGTCAGTATCAATTCTTTCCTGAGTATCTTGTTTTACAAGATCACAACGAACTGCCGCCAATCCGAGAATGTTACCTGTAATCTTATCAGAAGTTATTTCGGCCATTAATCGCCAGCTAAATCAATAAATAATTGTGCGTCACTTCCCGTTGAATCGTTAGAATTATTTGTAATTTTGATTGACGCTATATCAGTATCAACCAACATAAATTGCGTTCCTGTAAATGTTTGATCGGCACCACCATCGTTTATAATTAATTCAATATTAGCATCTGCCACAGTTGGATCATCAAACACTACCTTTATATGTAAAAACTTTACTGTTGTAATTCCACCTAACCCGACAACTAAGCTACTTGCGTCTTTTAGAAGTGTTATTGTGTCTAATTTGCGGTGTAATGCTTCTGCTAAAGATACCCGATATTCACCGGTTACAGCTTTACCGACTTCGGGTTGAATAGGTTCAATGGCAAATATTAATTTTCCTGTTACTCTTTTCATTTTTTGTTCCTCTAAGTTAATTCATCTCTTTCAGTTGATCCAATTGCTCCATCAATATATATAATTGATATGTCTGCTATAAATGCCGCCTGATTAGATCCCGTTTCATTCGAATCAAACGCATCTACTACAAACCATCCCGGAGATTTATCATCTGTTAATTGAACTTCTATTTCTCCATTTGCACTAACAGCCAAGAACGACGCATCCGATTCGGCGTTTTCACGCCATACACGAATATAGCCCTTTTCTGAATCATTTTTAGCATATCCAGAAATAGAAGCTGCGATACCTATTAATACAGTTGATGCCGGAATATAATATCTACCAAATCTGCGTGCATCCTTACCATCATCAGTATTAAGAACTTCCATTCCAAACATAGGTATTACCTTTTCATTTTCCGCACCTCCAACACCACCTGCAATATTTGACGAACTGGAATCTTCAGATGATATTAATGCCCCATTTACAACAC
>SDBT01020851.1_pt1 | contig 10242 bp, 17 predicted proteins | sample 2277101 | NCBI WGS metagenome assembly SDBT01 (sample SAMN10404973, study PRJNA504765) | marine sediment metagenome | isolation source: marine sediment core GS10_PC15, 103 cmbsf | place: Arctic Ocean: Southern Knipovich Ridge | collected 2010
TTTATAACTCCTTATGAGAAAAGGACTTATGACGCTGTTTCCAGCAGCGGGGATGATATTAGATATTCGCAAAACTTTACTGAAAATCTATAAGATATCAAAAATACTTCTTGCAAACTTTTTCAGTTATTGATACGATTCGGGTGTAGGGTAGTCGATGTTTCAGTGCGTTATGTAATATGGATTAGCATTGAACACACACGGCTAAAAAAAGTAAAACGTGGTTTACTATTAAAGGGTTGTTATTATGGCAAAGCTAACGGCTTCGGAGTTTCAGGAAAAACACGCACGCAGGTTGAAAGCTGCTGTCGAGGATGTGCGTCGTGGTATTGACAGGGTTACTGAAAACCCTTGTGAGAAAGCTGCCGCGAAACAAGATAAAATGCTCACAAATTTAACGGCTGCGGTTTCGTCTGGCAAGTGGGCTAACGGTCTTAAACGGGTATCGTTAGAGGATTGGAAACGCAAAGCCAGAGACATCGGCGTCAACAGAATAGCCGCTGGTATTGACGGTGCTAAAGCAAAGGTCATTGAGTTTGCTGAGGTTTTACTTCCTCATATAGACAGAGGCCGAGATAAAATCAAAGCAATGCCGGACGTTACGCTTGACGACAATATCAATCGGATGACAACTTTTATTCGTCATATGTCAGAGCTAAAGCGGGCTTAATTGTATTTGGCTTCGCTTGTAGGTTTGATTGTTTCGCGATAGACGATAAGTTATCAGGTAACTCAAATACAGGAGCTTTACTATGCTAAGGCAGACTAATTGTATAAAAGAGGAGTATAGTCTTAATACTCTAACATTGCAAGCCGATGCAGGGGAGTCATTTTTAGTCAAGCTGATATACGATATCCCTTATACTGGTTCAACTTATTTAACCGCCAGAGTAGACCGTAAAACGGTTGGAGTTTGGCGATTATCTGGACGGACGGGCAATCATTTAGGGTATCCTTATCGTTGGCTTCGCTATAAGAATTTAATGGAGTCTATGGCAAAGGCGGGTATTAACGTTTCAATTCCTGTAGCAGAGGGACAGACACTTACATTATATCATATTGGTCAATACGACCATGTTGTTGTTGTATACGACCGATATGATGCTGGCGACATTCGGGCTGATATGCCTAATGGTACAGAAGCAAAAGAGTATACTTTTGTACAATATATGGATGTTGCAACCGCTCCATCGGCGACAGGTGATGTTCTGTTGGATACTTCGCTTTCACCTGCGGAGTTTCCTGATTTCCCGTGTGGCAAGGTTGTACCTGCAAGGACGAAGATTGACGTTTTGGGTTTGGTAGGTTCGCCGTTCGTTGACATGGACGCTGCTGCTGATTATATGACAACGGATTACGTTAAACTAATTAAAGAGCGGGAGGTTCTTTTTGACGAGGACAGAAACGGGATTCCGTTCAGGTCAGCTACTAAGAGCGGTATAGGCACGTTTTACGATTGTACGTTATCTTTAATTGGCCCTTGCGTTAGTGTAGACCCGAACAGCAATGACGCTAACGCTTCTTCACCTGCTTATCAAGAGCCTCTTTATTTCGACCAACCGCTCCATTTTGAAAGCGGTGAAGAATTAGGTATTTCTATTGCGGTTCGGATTGGGGGTTCGGGGACTACGTTACCGGCTAACGTTATTGATTTGGCTGCAATACTACATGTAATGACAGAGTAGTAACAGGAGTTTACATTATGTTGAAATGGAAAAAGCATAAGTTTGGTGCTATTGCGAATAACGTGGAGTCTCTGACTGACATACTATCTGGTATGTCAGGTAAAAACAGGGTTATAAAATTTATAACCTGCGACATTGACGCTGATATTTATATCAGAGTTTACAGAGACGCCGACCAGATTGTCGATTTTGAATGTAACCTGATTACAACTTCGGCTCCGTTTTTGCCTATGGATTTACCTTTAGCAGAGGGCCAGCTTTGCAAGATAGGTTTTTATAATGAGGCTGCTGGAAGCGTTACGCCGACCATTGCAATCGGTTACGAGGAAACGGGTTAATAGACTATGGGTGAAATACTAAAACCTTTAACGTTTGACGATTTACCTACAAAGCCGCCGTTGACTGGACGCCCTCAAATAAGTGATGACATTCAGCAAACGGCTGCTTTACTTGTGGGATGGGACAAAATCACAAGGCGTTTAGTTTATGTAAGTCCTTCAGGTGTTTTACATACGGCATCGCCGCCCATTGACACAGTTTTGAATATAACATCTACAGGAGACGGTTATACTGCGACTCCTGCCGATATCTCTACAAGTGAAGTTTTGTTAAAGGCTAATCCTGATAATAGTGGACGTATTTGGATTAGACCAGATTTATCGGCTGGAGTCGATTACGGTTATCCTCTCGATGCAGGAGAATGGGTTAATTTCGCTATCAATAACTTACATCGTCTGGCGATATTTTTCGTTAAAGACACTGATAAAGTTATTATAATCTACACAAAGTAATACGTATGAAAGCAAAGCAAGTAATTTTATCACGTCTTTTACCGAAAACCGGACAAACGGTACAGTTTCGAAACGGGGACGATGGTACGTATGAGGCTGGCTGGTGGAAAAAACGTCTTAGTGGAGATAACAAGACTCGTTTTATTGCTAAAACTATTAGCGGTGATGATGTTGTACTTGATTTAGCGACTGGTTTAATGTGGCCTGTTGACGGTAATGAGGCCGGTTGTAATAATGGCGGCACTGCTAATTGGAACGCTGCTATCGACTATGCTTTAGCTCTTGATTTTGCCGGATTTACTGATTGGCGTTTGCCTAATATCAAAGAAATAGCTTCGCTTATTAACTACGAAAAAGTAGCTCCGTTTCTTCCTGATGTTTTTGTAAATATCATTAGTGGTTTTTACATAACGTCAACTACGGTTTTTGGTAATACTAATAATTGTTGGAGTATCGACTTACTTACACCGGCACTGGATAACTTGTGGAGTAAGGCTTCTTTGAATTATATTATGTGTGTTCGTGGCGGAGTATAAGATTGTGTTGCACTGGATTAAGAAACATAGCTCAATCTTTATAACGGTTTTAGTAACTGTAGGCGTTTCGGTTTTTGTTTACGCTTGTGAGCCGAAAGTAAAATCGCTTAACGATAAACGAGAGTTAGTCAATCGGGTAGAGTTACAGGTCGAGCTTGATAATATACTTGCTGTTGCTAAAATGCGTATGGCTTCGCTTGACAAACAGGATGCTCTACGTAACATTATTTTACAAAATGCGTTAGTGATTGTGCAAGGTCAGCCGTTCAATCCAGTTGGTATAATAACCGGCATTGCTGGTATTTATGGGCTTCTGAAAGTAGGCTCCAATGTAACTAAAGTAGTTAAAACACAAGTTAAGAAAAGGACGGTGAACAATGCCAGAACCTAAGAAAGAATTGTGCCAAATTCGTATAATGTTTCCGGTAACGTCAGACGAGGAAGCTATTGACATCAAAAGAAAAATAGCTGCTGTTCTATCGGATATAAAAGATACACATATACAGTTTAGTCTTATGGACGCCCCGCCTACTCCGCAGTCGATGTAAAATGGCTTTATGCGATACTTACTTATCCGACATTGACGATGCTTATGAGTCAGCCCACTGGATGTATAACACTTTTATTGATGCACGGCTTGACTGGCTTATGACTTATTATTCGACATCGGGATTTAATCTGACGTGGCGTACAAACGTTGCATTATCTATTATCAATATAGGTAATGCACTTGAACGTTTAATTCACTGTAACCTATCCGGTTATCATCCTCTCCGCTTGCCTTATTATCTTACGAATTGCTTAGCTGCTGATGAATATGAATTAACGTGGCAAAAGATTTGTGAGGCTTGGGTTGCTAACGATTTCGAGGGTAAAGAGTGGACTATTGCTGTTATTGACAGAATGAGAACGCTAATGTGGGACAAACCTTTTGATATTAAATGGGCTGCAAGTCCGACAGCAGCTAAAGGCTAATGGGTATAAAAGATAAACAAACCTACGGTGAATACTACTGGGCTATGCAAGTCGAAGCTGAGGCCGCTTTTGATGAACAAATGGAGCTGGCTTTATCTCCGTATATTCGAGGCGTCTTCGCCGATATACCTGAAATTGCGGAGTTACCTGTCGGTATCCGAAGTTTTATAGGAGCTTTAGCAGACCCTCCGTCCGCTGGCTTTGGCGATTTGATAAAACTAACTGGAGGCGAATTTGCAGCCGAAATTGTAAAAGACGCAATTAGCCCAGCAATGTCAATGATGAAACGGGCTATCAATAGACGAACAAAAGAGACGTGGCTTACAAGTGAGCAGGCAAATACGTTATTTTCGAGAGGAAAAATAGAAGAACCGTATTGGAGTCTAATTACGGAAAGTGAGGGTTACGAAAGTGAAATTGCACACGGGCTATATGATTCACAAATGCCGTATCCGTCAATACCTGACCTTGTACTGTATTCTCGTTATCACGGTAATCCTGACGCTCCGTATAGTGCGTTTCAAGAATGGTTTGATATACCCGCCCGTGATTGGCCGGTTTGGCAATGGTTAGCTTTACAACGTATGACAACTCAGCAAGTGCATACACTTTATAGACGTGGCCACATTAGTAAAGCTGAATTGTCTACACACTTGGCACAAATAGGCTGGTCTGCTGCCGATAGGCCGTCAATAGAAGAAGAAGGCTGGACGATACCAAATGCGATGCTTCTAACGCAAGGTAATTTACAACAAAAGAAGTCGGAAATTCAAATACTAAACGATATTACGTTCGCCGATATAAACCCCAAATTCGCTCGACAATACTTAGACGCTGTTTTAACAAAGCCTGCAAGTCAAGACCTTGTGGCTTATGAGTTACGTAAAGACCCTAACTTGTCGGGTTTAGCTGCTCGATTAAAGCAGATTGGTATACATCCTGACTACATTGATGTATACGAAACGCTGGCACATCCGATACCACCTGTAGCGGATATAATTACAATGGCGGTTAGAGAAGCCTTTACGCCCGCAATAGCCGCAAAATTCGGGCAATACGAGGATTTTCCAAAGCCGTTCGAGGAATGGGCTGCAAAAAAAGGACTGTCCAGCGAATGGGCTGAGAGATATTGGGCTGCACATTGGTCGTTACCGTCTGCAACGCAGGGTTTTGAGATGTTGCATCGAGGCGTTATACAACGAGACGAACTTAATATGCTTCTTAGAGCCTTAGACGTTATGCCTTTTTGGAGAGAAAAACTTACAGGTATTGCATACCGGCGTCTTAGTCGTGTTGATATTCGCCGGATGTACGGAGTCGGCGTTCTAACAGAAGCTGAAGTTTTAGAAGCATACGTTGAATTAGGATATAACGAACGGGACGCAAGGCGTATGGCTGACTTTACTGTCAAGCAAATACTTGCAACGCAGTCAAAGTTTACCGCCAGCGATGTTATTGCGGCTTATACTAAGTATATGATAAACACCAGTGAAGCACGTAGTTTGCTTATTGATATCGGTGTGCGAAGTGAAAATGTGGCTTTTATAATTTCAGCCGCCGAATATAAAAGAGAATGGGGACTAACTGAGAGCCGAATATCAGCAATTCACAACCTGTATAGAAAAGCGGTGTATACCGACAGTCAAGCAAGGTCTGAGTTACTGAGACTTGATATGCCAGCACAACGGGTTGACGTTCTTATGCAACAATGGTATATTGACGAAAAGGATTTGCCCGTGCGTAGCTGGACAACAGCACAAACCTTAACTTTCATTAAAGATAAACTCATTACTGTAGAACGTGGACGACAGGAATTAACTAACATCGGTTATGATGAAGAACATATTAACATCTATCTGGAAGCCGCCAAATGAGTGATGAACAGAAGCTAAGAGATTGTATAGCCGAACGCAAAAAAGCAAATAAAGCTCTTGACGACAAACTCAATAAAGCAGAGGAGAATAGTCGTATTCGTCGCCGAGAAGCAGCGGAGAAATCGAACCATCCGTATTGACGTCCCCCTTTGTATATTTGCGATTTAATACCTTAGTAACTTCTTTGACTGTATAAGTGTTAGCTTCGCCCTTACGCAATAACCCCTTAAAAGACGGCCATTGCTCTTGTTTATAAACGCCACTACTTATCTGTATTGCGTTTTTTCTTATCCCTTTTATTACTTGCTTTTCCTCTATCGAATAATCTTTTAATCCTCTGATAACTATGTTTGTTGACGTATTCACAACTTTCAAAGAACCCAACTTCGTGTCGTCTAACTGCTCGTTTAGTTTGCATAAGCCCACCTCATTTATAATAAGACTATCTGTATCGCAATAAAAATAGTTTCCGTCCCCCGCTTGCTGCATAAGCCGCCATAAATGTAATCGAGCATAAGCAGACACCTCCGAAGCTATTGCAGGAAACGAATTGAAACATTCTTCATATCCTTTTAGCTCGAATATCTCTCCAAGTAAATAACGTATTTGCTTAACGCCACAAACACCCGAATAGAAACAACTTTCAACTCTATCTTTTTCAGCAGGGCAATCGCCTATTTTCTCCCAAATTTCTGCTTTCTGACCAAACTTGCCGTAAAGAGAATTGAGCATCTTTTTACACAATTCCTCGTATTCGGCAACACCGGCAGACTTGAACTCTTGACGTAATGTATAAAACTTGTCAACGTAGCTCTCGAAAATGTTTGCCTGCTCATAAATAACAGCTTGCTCGATTTTCAGAATATGATTATGTTCTAACGCATATTTTAGCTCCGGTGTCGTCAAAGTTACCCAAAATCGACCAGTAGGAAAAATCGTTCGTTCACGCCGAACAGCATAAACAGGCTCGTCTGTTTCAATCAATGTTCTTGCAATGCAAGACTTAGTTTGTAAGCTATCGGATAAAGCTGTTGTCGACATTTTTGCAACAATTTTCTCGTACTTAACAGGATACAAATTGTTACGCATAACAAAAGGATACAGACTATTAACATCAACAATATAATAGTTTTCATCTTTTAACTCTCCTAAATAAAAACATTCCGTTCGACCCCCACGGTAACTATCACGCTCCAAGTTTATCGCTTGCTCGTTATTGTGGATGTAAATTCGCTTATGATAATGCCGAAATAAATAAGCCGCCATAGCAGTCGAACCTCTCGTATAACATAACCGGCTTATCAAATTTGCCTCTAAAAACTTAATAAAACGCTTGAAATTCTCTAACTCAATTTCGACATCACGCTTGCAATACATACTAAGATAAATAATCGAACAGGTTTTGAAATCAATCTGTAATTTCGGTATCCCTATACGTTCGCCTGTTTTAGCTAAAGATTCAACGAACCAATTCATTATATCAAGAAAAACTATCGACCCGAACCGACCCCGAACCGATATAATGCTTGTCGAGCCAGAGTTATGAAAGAACTTTAACTTAAAATTCACCTGCCGTAAATATTTCCAGCCCTCCATAATCGTAAAATCAAAGACGAGATTACGAGCTAACACCCATAACTTTATTTTCTTCTCCATATGCTTATAAACAAACTGCCAAAACTCCAGAGCAGTAGTAAACCTAAACCATTCTACTTTTTCAAGATTGCGACCATAAGCCCTACGATAATAACAAGCCCATCCTAATTTTAGCGATTGTCTGATTGAGCCGTTTGGTAAATACTCTTGCTCAGTTTCCGTATCAAAAAAGATAATATGCCTCGGCATTGCTAAAGTTTTTTCACGCTTCAGACAATGCGGCTTACGTTTTATACTGCTCATTCTATGACCCTACGAACAGCAGACCAAACTTGCAGCTTTGTAATTTCTTCAGCCGAATATCTTTCCCATTCACCCCAACGCTCCTCGACCTCCGCCTCTAACATAGTCGGCGTCATAGGTGCATCAGACATTATATTAACGAAACGCTCCGTCATAGGTTCGCCCGCCTTTATTTGCGACCAGACTTTAACTTTATACATATACTCTTTACTGGTTGCCCACGTTACCGCTGCCATACTCTTTTCAGTCGGGTAGCGGTCTTTACGAACAAACCTTAGTGCCCCCTCTTTACGCTCTAACTCATTGATTGACCGCCAGTCAGCTAACATATCAGTGCGGCGATACGATAAACCGGTTGCACGCATATCAGCTATAAACCGTGAAGGAGACAGACCCTCTCTGAAAGCCCCCCGCATCCTTGCAATAGTTTCCGCACGTACAATACCCATCGAGCAGACCAGATATTTTTATGATTATAAATGCAAACCATAAGTACAATAAGTGCTACAATCGAGAATATAGTTTCATCGCTAACTCATCAAGTGTTGCAATACCCTCACTAAGTGCCTTAACGCCTGCGGACAACTTCGGATTGTGATGTTTTATAAGCTCCAAAGCCTCAGTCAAATGCTTCTTAGACCATTCAAAGTTACGGTGAACACCCTCGAACTTTTCCTTCAACTTACCTCTCGTATTGCCAGCCATTTTCAATTACCTCTAACGGAGAGGTCGGAGACGGTATCCGTACCGGCCCCGACCAACAAGGGTGAAAGAAAACCCAATCTATTGACGCATAACGGCTAACGCAGCCGCTATCGCTTCGCTGATTTCGACCTCAAAATTCTTGCCTTGTGCTATGTCAAACAGTTTCTGCGTCTCCGTTGCATCGTCCAATATCTTTAGCTCATATGTTGACTCGATGTCATTCTGAGCACCGTGCCGTATCGCCATAAAAGCCTTACTATCAAACTCGTCCTCGTACTTGCTGACTTTACGGGCAAGCCGCTTGCCTGAAATGAACAACGTAAACCCATCTTGCGTTACAATCGGACAGCCGATTTTCTCAGACGGACGGCCTTTATACTTGCCCTCCAACAATACCGGCTCTCCAACAACGATAAACATTATGACCTCTCCATCCTCCGACAGAAAAGACAAATCGCCGCCGCCAAACTCTCGCATTTTCTCTTTCCAAGACATATAGCTAACTCCTTTTCAATGTATTAACCTGACCTTTAATAAGTCTCTTACTACCACAATTACCGCAAGTTGTTGTTTCTACATACGATAAACGTAACTGTTTGCAGTCTTGACACCAGTACTCATAACCCTTCATTTTCCTGCCACGTCTAAACTTAATATCCTTTAGTCTGAACATCACACCACCTCCAAAAAAACACCCACCATCTACCCGCCTTGCGGCACACCTGTTGGAGGAGAGGAGTGTAAGTCTATTTGAAATCAAACCCTCCTGAGTCCGGTGCTTTTGCTGCGAAAATGTCAACAAGACCGTTCACAGCCGCAAACAAAACAGCCGTAATCTGCTCGAGCTGTTCCGGTGTGTAACTGTAAGTACTACCCGCACAAAAACCGACAGTGCTTATCGCCTTAACTGCTTTGTTAATTCGTGGTGTAACTACTCTGATAAATCACTCCGCTTTGCCCTCATCTTTCGGTATCGTCTGCTTTCGTCTGTTTACTTTCTTAGCCATAACTAAAACCTCCTAAAATTAAGTTAGCATAAAGTTACATAACACCAAAACGCTAAATGCAACAAGTGCATATATTCTTTGTAAGTTTTCATAAGGCCGAAACCTCAATGATTACCATTTTGTTTCTTTTCAATGCCCCTATATCAATATCGGAAATAAAATATCTATCAAAGTCTTTAATGCCTAAACTCTCCAAAACCTCGCAATGAGTTTCGCTCCTATCCTTTACTAAAAGAATACGAGGCGGCTTGTCTCTGCTGACGTAAATGTACATATCTGCTATAGCTCCGTAATTGAAAAGTTACCGACAGGCACGTCCTCAGATAAAACCTGATACTGCTCGTCCCCTAATTCCATTACCTGTAAATTCGACCTACCTATCATTCGACCGCATCTTAGAAAAGCATACAGTACAGCATAACTTTTATTGGTAAAAGAGGTAGTCTCGTCCTTAGTTACCATATCCGAACCAACACTTTGATAAGCTATCCTAAACATAATTAAACCCCCGCTAACGCCTAAACCTGTAAATAATATATAACAATGCAGCACCCCACATAACAACCAAAACTACAATACATAACATAACAAACCTCATATAAAAAGTATACAATCCAAATGGCCCGCAGTCAAGCATAAAATGAGAAAATAGTATATTTTATTGATGTTTTATTTGATGTAAACTTCACTGGATGTTATATGATTGGCTAACCTCAGCCAGGCTCAGGAATTGTGGACATTGTGGATACAGTTTATCGTGTATCCGCAGG
>SDBT01020852.1_pt1 | contig 10242 bp, 15 predicted proteins | sample 2277101 | NCBI WGS metagenome assembly SDBT01 (sample SAMN10404973, study PRJNA504765) | marine sediment metagenome | isolation source: marine sediment core GS10_PC15, 103 cmbsf | place: Arctic Ocean: Southern Knipovich Ridge | collected 2010
CAAAGATGCCAGAGGATTTATCGCGACATGGTCCCGGCGCGCTAGGGCTAGTGTCCAGGCCATTTCTGATCGAAGCATGGCCGACGCGATCGTGATCTTGTCGGGCAACATGATGCAGGTCCACGATGGAGATTGATCACCTCAGCATGTTCAGGGGCGAGCCTGGATACGAGGATTGCTGTGAGCGGATCGGTTCCCAGCGGATCACCCCATATCTCGATGGCGAGTTCATAGACCAGTGCTGTCGTCTCTGCATATCGGAGGGCTGGGCGGACGTCTACACGGATGAAATCATCAATAATGTGATCGTGACGAAGCGGCTGTTCGGGAAGGTTTCGATCCTCGTTCACCAGAAAACTCGCATTAGCGGAACTCTGCCACCTCGTCTATAGTCCGCGGCTGCACCATCAACGTGGGATACCGAGATGGCGGAGCGCAAAGCCCAGGGGGGCCAAACGCCAGAAGAAAACCGCGAGGGCTACCTCCAAGTCATTGGAATTACGGAGCCCAACGAGAAGACCGGTTTCCGCTGGACGATCAAACGAAAACGATTCTGTGTGAATCTGGTCCGCAATGGGGGCCTGATCGGCAAAGCCGCGATTGACGCGGGTTATGCCCATCTCGAAGACGGAACCCGGCTGTTAAAGATTGTTCAGATCCGCAAATATGTCGAGTCCTACCTCAGAGCCCATCTCACCGCTGAAGAAGTCACCGAAGAGTCCGTCATTGCCACGTGGGAGAACTGGCGGGCCGGCGACATTTTCGATTACTTCGAATATGACCGACGCAAGGGGAAGGTGGGCAATCTCAAGCTCAAGTCCCGGGCCAAGCTATCCAAGGCCGAAAGGCACCGCGTCAAGAAGATCACCATCAAGGCCACGGAGCACGGGCAAGACGTTACCCTTGAGCTGGAAGACCGCTCGAAAGCAAACGACCGGTTAGCCCAGATCCTTGGTCTGCTCAGAACGGACGACGATCGCGACCGGCAGTCAGCGGAAGAGACCGCACGCCAGATTGCCGAACTCGTCCAGGCGATGGACATAGCCGATGGCACTTCGCGCGACAATGCCGACGCTCCACCCAGAAGTGAAGCTAACGCCGCGGTGGACGCCGCTTAGAGACCACCCCATCCAGCTCGAATGGATGAACCACGGGGCGCGGTTCAACGTTGTCCCGGCTGGCCGGCGTAGTGGCAAGACCGAACGGGTAAAGCGTAAGTGGATAAAGCGAGCCTTTCTGGGCCCGTCTGACGGTCACTACTTTTTCGGAGCCCCAACCCGAGACCAGGCGAAGCGCATCTTCTGGGAAGACCTCAAGAAGATGATCCCGACTCATCTGCGCTCACGGCCCATGGAAACCGAACTATCCATCCGCTTGATCAACGGGGCACTCCTGTTCGTTGTCGGTATGGACAAGCCCGCCCGAATGGAAGGCACCCACTGGGACGGTGGTGCGCTCGACGAAATCGGGAACATGAAAAAGGAGACGTGGCCCGAGAACATCCGCCCGGCACTGTCCACCGAAGGCCGACCTCCCGGCGAATGCGATCTGATCGGGGTCCCAGAAGGGCGCAATCACTACTTCGATCACTGGACCTATGCGACCGAAAGCGACGACCCCAACTGGGCCGGGTTCACGTGGTTTAGCGCCGACATCATCTCCGCCGAGGAGATCGCGGCGGCCAAGCGAGAACTCGACGAGCTGACCTTCCGGCAGGAGTACGAAGGGAGCTTCGTGAATTTTGTCGGCCAGGCGTACTATCCGTTCGATCGACGGTCCCACTGTGGCCGGATCTTCGAACGCTACAATCCAGACGCCACACTGATCATCTGTTTCGACTTCAATGTCGACCCCGGTGTCGCTGTCATGGCCCAGGAGATGGGTCTTCCAATCGAGCTACCAGCGACCCCAGTGGTGATCGATGGGCGCACTCTATTCGGCAAAACGGTGCCTGAACTCGTCGATGGGACGGGCATTGTTGGTGAAGTCCACATCCCTCAGAACTCCAACACCCCGGCCGTTTGCAAGAAGATCATCGCCGACTGGGGGCAGCACAGGGGACGCATTTTGGTTTATGGTGACGCTACCGGTGGGGCGCGTGGTACGGCACAGACCGAGGGGAGCGATTGGGACCTCGTTCGAAATGCGCTTTATGGCCACTTTGGTCCGGAACGGGTAACGTTTCGGGTGCCAGACGCGAACCCGACTGAACGAGCGCGCGTCAACGCGGTGAACAGTCGATTGATGAGTGCAGACGGAACGGTCCACATCATGGTGGACCCGGTCAAGGCGCCGCAGACTGTAAAAGACTTTGAGGGCGTGAGATTATTGGAAGGTGGCAGTGGTGAGGTCGATAAAAAACGCGATCCTGATCTTTCTCACCTGACGGATGGTTTCGGTTATTACATCGTCCGCAAATACCCCACCCGGCCGGATTTCGCCACGTCGGAACCGCTGAGGATTTAGACCCACATGGCCGATAAGTCAGTCGCGGAACCTATCGACGAGTATCAACTCCTTTCCCCCTTCTGGCAGATGATCCGCGACATCCGCGCGGGGACTGCCGCAATGCGTGATGCCGGCAGGATCTACCTCCCACAAATGCCCGCCGAGGGCGAGACGACATATCTGAACCGTTTGAAGATGTCGGTGTTCACGAACTTCTACAAGAAGATCGTCGGCACCCTGGTTGGCAAGCCGCTCAAGGACCCGGTAGTTCTCGAAGACGATGTGCCCGAAGCGATCCGCGACTACATGGACAACGTCGATCTTCTGGGCACTGATCTGAATGTGTTCTCGCGCAATGTTCTGGAGTCGGCCGTCGACGACGGAGTGACGCATATCCTTGTCGACTTTCCCGTGACCCGCGAAGAGATCCCTGGCGCATTCCCTGACGGAACATTGACCCGCGAACAGGAAAGGCTGTTGGGTGTGCGACCTTATGCGATCCACATCAAGGCGCTCGATCTGATTGGCTGGAAATATTTCGTGGACTCGAATGGGCGCAAGGTGCTGACCCAGATTCGTTACAAGGAAACCGTTAAGCGGCCCGATCCCGAGAGCGAGTTTTTACAGATCTTCGTGGAGCGTGTCCGCGTTTACGATGCAGCCAGCGAAGGTGTGGCAGCACAGGTGCGGATATTCGAGAAGCAACCGAAGCCGCAAGGTTCCAGTCAGAAAGTGGAAGACGAGTGGGTTCTCATTGCCAGTCACCCGCTATCGCTCGATTTCATTCCGCTGGTGACGATGTACACCAACCGCGCCGGGTTCCTATCTGGCACGCCCTGGTTGCTCGATCTGGGCTATCTCAACATTGCCCATTGGCAGAGCGACAGCGACCAGCGAAACATTGTCCACGTGGCCCGGGTGCCGATCCTGTTCAGCCAGGGTCTAGGCAGCGATGAGGAAGGGCCTTCAAGTTTCACCCTGGAGGTGGGTTCCGGAACGATGGTCAAAGGGCCCAAGGGCTCGGATCTCAAATACGTCGAGCACACTGGCGCCGGGATCGCCGCCGGCCGGACAGAATTACAGGATCTCGAAGAGCGGATGCAAGCCTTGGGCGCATCGGTTCTCGTCAAGACTGCGACAGGCAGCGAGACCGCCACAGGCGACATCATCGACAAGGCCGAAGAAGAATCCGAATTGGGCCTCGTGGCACGCGAGCTGGAGAGCACATTGGAGAACATGCTCGATCTGTTCGCGCAGTGGTTGAAGCTCGGCCAGGATAGCGGTGGGTCGGTTACCGTGTTCAAGGACTTTGGGATATCCTTGGGTGCAGACAAGGATCTGGAGCTGTTGCAGAAAGACCGCGCCGCTGGCGATATCTCGCGGCCGACTTACTGGCAGGCTCAACAACGACGAGGTGTGTTGCCTGATGATTTTGATCCTGAGAAAGAGGAAGAGCTTCTTGACGCTGAGAGCGAAAGCCTCGAATTCGAGGATCTCGAAAGCGCGGGTGGCGCTCTCAACCGGATCGGTGATACCACTGGGTCGGCCGACGGGCACACGCACACGCTTCAAGACGACGGCTGGACGAACGAGGTCAATGGGCATCGGCACCGCTGGACGCCCGAAGGGACGGTCACGTCGACTACGGACGATCACAATCACGCCCTTACACGCCGCTCCGAGGCGGTAGCACAACTGGAGACTCAGAAAGATGGCGAAGAAAGCGACATCGACAGTGACGACGGGACGCAACAAGGGCCGGCGCCAGCCGGGGAACGCGGGGGGCCTCCCGAGTAGCACCTCAGCGGGCAGCACCGGCAACGTTGGCAAAGGTGTCGGCGGATCGAACAAGCCGCTGAGTGGTGCCGAAGGTGGTGGTAACCAGTAGCAGGACCCGCGGGCCTCAGCGATACCGCGACGCTAGGTTCCCGGCGGTTGAACGCGATTACATTCGCCGGACACGTCGGGCTAAGGATCTCCCGTCGACGCCGAAAATGGCGATTCGACGTCACACGACTAGCCCGAGCCAGAGCAACAACCCGCCCAGGCTTGGGCGACGCCTGATATTCACGCCCTTCCCGGGCAAACGAGGACTTCTCAGATGACCGTTCCAGTGATCAATACGGGTGCCCGCGCAATTACGCTGGCCCAGCTCTCGCCGCTCGACGCTGTCGGGGTTGCGGTATCGGGTTCCTTCCTGGCCGCGGACAATCGCACGTGGACTTTGGACCGTGGGAAAAACGGGACCGATATCACGCGCCTGAATTCACTTCTCAAGCGCAACCAGGGAACGATCGGCGGAGGTCACGCGCGCAACGTTGCGGAGCTACTCCCACAACTCACCTGATGGACATCTTTGATGGCTAAACGTGGCGAGACGAAACCGAACGCCAAGAAACGATCTGTCCAACAGCGCAAGTTCACCAGCAAGCCCGCGGAGAAGAAGCGCCGAGCTTCACGCAACAAGGCCAGGCGCACTCTGGAGAAGCAGGGCCGCGTGAAGAAAGGCGATCGCAAAGACGTCGACCACAAAGACGGCAATCCCCTCAACAACGCACCTTCGAATCAGCGTGTCCGCTCTCGCAAGGCAAACCGTTCTGATGGTGGCAAAGACAAGGGAAAGCGCAGTGGCAAGCGATAACGTTATCAACCTTCGTGAAGCCCCGGATTACGTGGCCCGATGTCCGGAATGCAATTCCAAGGAATGGGAGATTCTCCTCGACGGGGTCGGTGACGACTGGGAAACCATCCATGGAACCCGGTGCGTTGCTTGTGGGTTCACCGTCGATTGGGTGATCTGTCACAGGGATCACGATGACGACTCGTAAGGTCAAAGGCGGGTTTCGTCTGATCTCGAAATCGGGAAAGAATCTCGGCACATCAAAAACCAGGGCGGGGGTGAAGAAGCGAGAGCGACAAGTGCAGTTTTTCAAGCACCAGAAACGACGCGGCCGAAGGCGCACCAGTCGTGGTCGGCGCTGAGAACACAGATGGCCTCAATCGTCGTCAGGGCTGTTTAGTGGGTAGACGGCCAGCCCCGGTCGCGTCGCGGCGTATCTAGGAGTGACCACGGTGGCTAAGAAACCATTCCCGGGTTGGTTCGTCGTCGTTCCTTGGGAACTCGCGATCGGGGCGGCGCCCAAAGTAGCCACACGTTCAATTCTCTTTTCCATCGCGAAGCATTTCCAGCCAGACGCGACATACGAAAGTGTCTCGCCAAGCGAATGGTTCACGATCGGGAAGACACATGGATTCCACCGCTATCGGCCGCACGAAGCTCACAAACGCATCCCTAGAAAGTTCCATCGTGTCGCCATTGTTCGCGACCCGGTCGAGCGGTTCGCATCCTTGTGGCGATGTCAGATTCGAGACAAGATCACCGGCATCCTGGGGGACCTAAACTTCTCAGTTATTAGGACGCCTGAAGATCTCATCCAGGCAGTGCATAATCACCCGCTAGGGAATGTCCATTGGTCCCATCAACACTTGTTCCTGAAGAACGCCCACGAGATCGTGCGCTTCGAAGATTTCCCGGCATGGTGGGTGAACCATTTCGGCGAAGAAGGTCCGGTATTGCAACACGTCAACACCACACAAGGGCAAACGGATATCGTGGAGGCGACAGCGAGCAGAGTCCGCAATCACTACGAGCAAGACCAGAGAATTTACGACGAGAATGGTTGATCTACAACAACACGTCACGCGACTGCTAGGTGATGTCACTGGAGACGACGTCCTAGAGTTCGGCAACAAGAAAAACCCGACCGGGATCTATCGCGATTGGTATTTGGCCAACGGCGCGAAATCCTACTGTTCCGTTGACTTCAATGGCATGGATGGTGCGCTGGAGTTAGACGTGCAACAGAGCATGATTGGCAAGGTCCCGCTGGGGTCCTATTCGCTAGTGACCAATTTCGGTTTTAGTGAACACGTTCAAAAGCAAGAACCCTTCTGGACGAATGCCGTTGAACTGACCTCGCTACATGGGCGGTTGGTCTGCGCCTGTCCCGCGCCTCAGAAGCGAAAGGGACACGGCCATTCTTATTGGCACCCCTCGACCGTGTTTTACGAGGAACTTGCAATCCGTTGTGGGTTCGGGGTTGCGAGAATTTGGGCGGATAAAGACCTCGGACTGATATGCGTCGAACTCGTGAAGGCTTCCGTTGTCGATACCATCTCGATACCGGTGGAATTGATCTGGGAAAATCCACAATGGAAAGGGAAAAGCCGTCCACCACCGAAGACGGCACCCGACTATGGTTGAGGGGGGTTGAGGAAATGAGATGTCGCGATACGAGGCCCACCCGCTCACGTTGAACGAGACGACGATTTTACGGCGCTTGTTAGATGGTTCGCTCTACGGTGGCCAGCTACTTCACGAAAGCGACCGCAACCCCGGCAGTGCCCAGATGCCGTATGAGGTACTCTGGCGCCTTGAACGCATGGGGCTCGTGGCATCGGAGCGTGAATCCGGCCGCGGGGTTAAACGCATGTATGAGATCTCCGCTCTTGGGTTGAGCGTATTTGGGGCGTGGACGGACTATTGTTACGCATGGACCGATGCCGAGCCTAAACGAAAACATCCGTGACGACCTCATAGCGAGAGACATTCGCAACACTCGTGCTGTTGCGGGTATTCAGAATCAAGTTGATCGGCGCCTTCGCCAGCTCCAACGAGATCTTCGCCGGCTGATATTCGAGATCGACCCAGGGGGCACAGAGCGCAAAGACGCCCGAGCCCGCCGCTCCAAACGTGCAATCGAAGAAGCGAACCAGCTCATCAGCGATGCGTTCGTCGAGATTAACGCACTGACCCGCAAAGCCTTCCGGCGGCTCACCAAGCTCGAATCGCAAGCCCTGACCAATTCGGTCAACGAGCAACTGGAGAAAATCCTTGGCTGAACTCGCGGCCGTTCCGCTTCCGGCATCGGACACGACAGCGATCGCGACCTCGCGCGCCATCGAGGGCTCTGTCATGGGGACGCAATGGCGTCGCCTGAACCGACAGACCCAGACCCGGTTTCGCGACCAATTGCTGGTGGGGCTCAGAAACGGAGAATCGAGCCAGCGCATAGCGACCCGGATCTCTGGCGGTGTGATCGATGGGGTGCAAGTCAAAGGTTTGATGACAACGACCCGCGGAAACGCCCGTACCCTGGTGCGGACTGGGTCTAACGCAGTTCTCAACCAAAGCCGTCTCCAGTCGATGCAACAGAACAACGAGATGATCGACGCGATCCAGCAAATCTCCACCCTGGACAGTCGAACATCGCATATCTGCATCGCCTATTCGGGCGCGGCCTGGGATGTCAACACACTGGAGCCGATCGGGGAGGGCACGCTACCGTTCAACAGCGGGCCGCCCAGACACTTCAACTGCCGCTCCACGATCGTCCCGGTTCTGAAGAGCTTCGAGGATCTGGGGCTTCCGCCGGCAGAGTTTCCCGAGGGCACCCGCGCGTCGATCGACGGCCAGCTCCCCGGGGATATCACCTTCGATGAGTTCCTCCGCCAGCAGACCGCGAAATTTCAGGACGAGCTGTTGGGCCCGGCCAGGGCGAAGCTCTGGAGAGACGATCGCATCACCCTGACCCAGCTCGTCGACATGCGCGGCAATCCGATGACGCTGGATCAGCTTGAGAGCCTCAGTGCCCGCCCGCTTCGCCCCAGGAAGTTCGACCCGAAGACCGAGCCATTCACCACCACCGAGGCGTGGCGGAAGAAATTCGACGATCCAGACGCCTCAGTCGAAAGCGTGCTCGCCCGTGGGACCCCAGAGCAACGCCAACAGCTACTCGAATTCGAGAACAGGATCTCCCAGGGCATCGACACCGAGACGCTTCACAAGGTCGGTGGAGAGTGGACTCCAGAGCGGCAGAAGCTACACAAGGAAATCTTCGAGAAGATCTTCTCACCCGAGGCTATCGCCAAAGCGACCCCGGTGGCTGGCGAGGCTCCAACCGTCACCATCTTTGGCGGCCGCGGTGGATCGGGGAAATCGTTCCTGTCGGAGAGCCCCAACGCCCCGGTCAACCCGAACAAGAACATCATCCTCAACGCAGACGACATCAAGGATTTGTTGCCGGAATACGAGGGTTGGAACGCCGCTCTGGTTCACGAGGAAAGCTCGTACCTTCTAAAGCGTGCGGAGATCATTGCCAGGGAGCGACGATTGAACACCGTCCTCGATACGACCATCGGCAACCCGGAGAAGGCGGCCAGGAACCTCACCAAATATTCGGATGCTGGCTACGAGATCGAGGGCTACTACATGCATTTGCCCAGGCAGGAAGCTGCGTTCAGGGCCATGGGTCGCTCAACAAAGGCAGATCGCCCCCGCTATGTGCCCACAAACATCATCCTAGACTCCACAAAGAACGAAGCTGGATTCGATGCCCTGATACCCCGCTTCAAGAAATGGGGCGTGTGGGACAACCAGACGCCATTTGGGGAAGATCCGCGGTTCCTGGGTGGCGGAGGTTTTTGATATTGATATCTGATATCATCGAGGGTATGAATAGCGCTTGGAGCCAGAGGTGACGGATAAGGCACGGGACACAATCGCACGGCGCGATGCTTGGCTTGAACGAAACGGATTGCTGGACGACGGACAGCCAACCGAAAGCGCGACTATTGATCATCAGCGGAAGATGCGGGCTGAGTTTACCCCACAAGAGCGATGGGAAATTCGTTTGCTATTGAGCCCAGGGCAGCCATGACAGATAAGGCACGGGACGAGGCGTACCAAATCGCAGCAGACGACATTTATCCTGGGGCAAAACGTATTGCATCAGGGCATGTGACGGCATGGTATGAAGGTTTTGCGGCAGCGTGGGATCATCTGTGGCCTCAGATAGACCAGCTTGAAGCAGACCTCAAGCACAACGATCAAGATACGCAAGCGTTGGAGTCACATATCCGCGTTCAGCACGCCGAGCTTCAGCGCAAGGATGAGCGGATTACTACGCTGGTGATTCAGGCTGCTGACAAGGATGAGTGCCTGAAGGCGGCTATCGAATTACTGGACGACACCCCGCCATCGGTATCGGATTGTATCAACGGCGTGATCGCCATGCTCCAAGCAGCCCTGAAGGAGCGCGAGAGCATTGAGTACACGCCAGAAGAACAGCAAGAAATGTATCTCAGAGCACAAGCCCTGAAGGAAGAGCATGGCTAGACGACCTCTAAAACGACCTCTCGGCGAAGGCAACTTCACCATGAAGGGTGGATCTATGGTCCCCCGGGAATGGTTCGAAGACGAGCCAACCCAAAAGGCGATCGATGAGGCGGAAGCTCTCTCGCCGGAAGAAGTCTATGAATTCAGCCTCCGCATGGGACTCCCGCGAGATCCAGCCGTGGAGGAGCGGATCGACATGACGAAGGTCGATCTCGAAGGGGAGCCGTTCTGATGGACACGGTTGAATTCCGGCAACGACTCATCGAATCACTCAAAGAGTTGTCGAACGAAATGTACAAAGCCGGCAACCATGGCGACGGTCTTGTGAGAGCCGACGACGAAGAGTTTGAGCAGATCGCCGATCGTGTGATCGCGGTCATCGCTCGCGAGCTGCTCCTTCCGACAGAGGTGGCCGAGGGACTCTTCCCGGTCTTCCCGCTTGCAAACCCCTGATCCGCCGCACTAAACTCGCCCCAAGCCACTCAGGGGAGTGACAACAGCGACGTGAACAGGGGTCCACATCGATGAAACTTCAACGGGTTCTGGATTCGCTCGACGACATTCCGGAAGACCTTCACGAGAACTACGAGAAAGCCGACGGCAAATTCCACCTGACA
>SDBT01020853.1_pt1 | contig 10241 bp, 3 predicted proteins | sample 2277101 | NCBI WGS metagenome assembly SDBT01 (sample SAMN10404973, study PRJNA504765) | marine sediment metagenome | isolation source: marine sediment core GS10_PC15, 103 cmbsf | place: Arctic Ocean: Southern Knipovich Ridge | collected 2010
AAAAGGAAATCCTTTCTCCTTGTAATGGTCAAATATCTTTTTCTTTACTTTTTCTAAATCTTCTGGGTTTAAATTTTCCCACTCCACTCTCTTTATATGCATATTGACATATATGACAGTTGGTCTAATTTAAACTAAATGCCGGGTGCTAGTGACCAGTTTGTTCTATACCAGTCAGGACTACTCTCATCATTTAGTATTAAGTTATCTAGTTTCAATCTATTAAGCCAATTCTTTATTCTGCTAGTCTTACCTCTGAAACTGAAACCTTCAGCTGGATCACTAGTTATTTTAATTATCTCATCTACTATCTCCGTTCCCTTAAGTGAAGGTGGATTTTCTCTCAATACCCTTATTATAAGGTCTGGAATACCACCAGTAGGTGAAGTTATTGTTCCCTGTGCATATCTTACTATAGCATCTACTATAGCATTAGCAACTGGAAGAATGAATACAAACGCATCTACTTGGAAGAACCTTTTTCCTTCAGTTTCTATACATGCGTCTACTTGGAATTCTACGCTCAAGTCTGATTGTAAGCATGCGTCTACGAAGAAATCTTTCTCTTGGTCAAATGCCTGTAATATTGCATTTACAAATGTGTTATGAACTGGAAGAATAAATACGAATGCGTCTACTTTGAATTCCTCTATAAATGTAGCTCGTAATACCGAGTCTACACTTGCACATGCTCGTTGATTAGCTGGTTCAGCTGGTGATGTGGTAAATGATAGTACTCCTCCTTGAGTAAATCCTGTAGTTGTTTCAATATAAAAAGCCGAAGCTATAGCAGTTTTACCATAAAATGTTCTTTCTGTTCCAGCTGGAGATGCTGTACTAGTTCCAAACCAAAATACGTTTGGAGTATTTGCAGAATCAGCACATCCTATACAGTTAGGGAATTCAATTAATACTCTATATCCATCTTGTAATACAACTTTATTAGCAAATGTAAATGTTATATCTGAACTAGATGGAGATAGTGGAAGTGTTTCTGCTAATATTGAGTTTGTAGATGTTTCTATCACAACATCGTTTTCATCTCTCACTGTTGCAAATATAGTTCCAGTTGCACCTACATTGTTTCTAGATAATCCTAAAGCCCTATAATCTTCTATTGCTTTTCCTGCGTGTGTGCCTCCAGCTATTCTAACTCCTGCTCTAGTAATACCAGCAAATGGTGAATTAACTCCTTCTCCTAATCTTTCTGCAAGAGCTGTACTCTTAGCACGATTATAGAAAGTTTCTGTTGCTGGAATTGGACAGTTTCCATTTTCTCCCTGTGCTTGTATTAATGCGTTTACAGTGAACTCGAAAATATTTGGTGATACTAATATAGAGTCTACTTCAGGACATGCTACATTTCCACCACTTGCACCCCCACTTAATACATCAAGATCATCTATCTCACCTGTTAATACGTGTTCTCCTACATTAGCAAAATTCCAGTTACTACACTTGAAATACCTTAATCCAGTTATAGTTGATGGTATTGTAAAACTATCTTGTCTTAATATTGTAGTAAATGTTCCATCTGTGTAAAGTGTTGTAGTTGCTTGTGTAGCACTATCTCTTTTTATCTCAATTCCGTATGTTATTCCAGTAGTGAAAAGGTTGTCAATTCTTCCTATAGGTTCTGTTAATGTATTTCCGTCCTTAAAGTCAGGTATCCACCTTGGTGTTATTGGAGTTCCAAATACATCCCCTTGGAATCTTATCACAATTCCATCTTCTGTTCCAACAAATGCTCCCCAGTTTGTAGTTTCAGAACTATCACTTAATCCTATAAACAAATGATTATTATCTCCAGTTACTAACCCAGTCCATCTTAATGTACATCTCATTCTCCATCCACCACTATCAGGTAAGTTTGCTCCTAATCTAGTTGGATCTGCCAAGTCTATTGATATAGCATCGTTTGTAGCATCTGCTTGTATGTCAAATAATATATGTCCAGATTGTATTCTAAAGAAGCCGGGAGAAACTATATCAGTTGACACCCATCCAGTAGCACTACTCATATTATTTGTGTAAGAAAGAATTGGTGAACATGAACCGTTATCTCCTTGTGATTGTAGAAGTGCATCTACTTGTATTCTTGGACAACCAACACTTTGAGTTACTGAAACATTATCAATATCTGCTCTCTGTCTTCTTCCATCTCCTCCTGATGCGAAAGATGCCACCTGTATGAATTTTAATTCCTTAGTAGCTATAACTGAAGCGTCTATACTTACTGGACTACCTGATTCATGAACTGTTCTACCACTATCTGTATATATTTCTAATTGTAGAGTTCCGTTCAAGAATTTTGTTATTCTTGGGAAATATTGTGTATTATTAACTAATGTTATTGGATCAGTAGTTATTATAGTTCCACTTCCATCTGCATAATCAGCTTCTAGTGCTGTGGTACCCGGATTAGTTGCAACTATAGCAATAGTTCTAAGTGTTAAGTGTGGTTTTGTTGATCTATTATCTCCAATATTTGCAGAGTCTTCTGTCAAAGAAAAGTGAGAACCTGCAGGTGCGAATCCTGCACATGGAAGTATATGGAGAAAATCAAATTCAAACACTAAATCTCCTGATTGAACATTTCCTTCATTGAATGTAACACCCATATCTTTTACTATCTGTTGTGATCCATCTACTGCAGTTGAACGGAAGCATTCCATACGCAAAACATTTGGGAAAGATACACCATCTACAAGTAATTTGTTTGGGAAACTTCCAGAATAAGTCCATCCTGCATTTGTAGTAAAGTCCTCTGTAAATTCTACAACTTCTCCCCCTACTCCTCCACAGAGAACGTCTCCAGTTCTTTGTAATAATGCATCTACTTGGAATGAAGGACATCCTCCTGTAAATACTTGATAGTCATCCAAGTCTGCACTCATTACTCTTCCAGCTCCAGAGTTTGTAAAGTTACTTGATAAAACAGTGTCCATTAAAGTTGAAGGCATGCTTATAATAGAAGCATCTACTTGAAGAGGACTTCCTGATACATGAGTTGTAAATGAAGAGTCTGAATATGAATTTAATGTTAATGTTTGAGTGAAAGGATTATAAATAGTTTCAACGAATTGAGTTTCTCCATCACCTATTACTATTTGTGGCTGTGGTGTATTTACTAAATTTGTTCCATCACTGACATGTGAGAATAATCCAGTTGGTGATCCAGTACCAAAAGCATGGTATATTCTAGGTGATGAATCTACTAAGCTTGCATCTCCTGTTCCATTTTGTATAGCCATGAATATTGCTGTAGGTGTTGAAGAAGCTAACTTAGTTACTTTTTGTCTTATTGTTATAATACCTGAATTAGCTGGGAATGAAGTATCAAGTGCTCTAGTTGCTCTTCTACTAGTTGTAGTTCCTCCTCCAACTAATGAATTCATTTCTACTATTCCTGATCCTCCTGAATCAATTACTATTTGTGATGTATTTGAAGTCCATAGAGATGAGTTTCCAGCAATTTGGTCAAATAATACTGTTTCTTGATTACAAGTTCCTTGTGTTTGAAGTAATGCGTCTACTTCAAAGCTACAGCATACATTAGTTATATCTAGATTATCTATTATACCAGTCAATGTTCTTGCTGAACCTCCAATGGTATTAGTTGAACTTGAAACAAATCGTAATCCAGTTATTGCAGTTGATATAGCTCCACTTACAGTGTTTCCAAAAGGAGTTACATCAAAGCCTCCAGTAAAAATACTCATTTTAACCTGTGCTGGAGAAATTCTTTCTAATCGGATAAAGTATCTTGTGTTAATAGATGCGTCTGTTGTATTTACTCCTACACCAGTATTTATTTGAGAATTAGCTTCTGCTAGTAATGCAAATCTGTTTAGTTCAGATATTCCAAATCTTATTCCTATATAGTCTTGAAGTGTAGTTGCAGGTGCTTGTGTATCAGACATTATAAATATATCATGTGCGGGACCGAATGTGGGACCTGAGAAGGCACTAAATTCAAATTCAAATTCAGCTTTCCAACCTTTGTCATCTAAAGGTGTTACTAAATCATGATACACTCTTCTATCCGTTGCATCTGCTCCCCATCCTTGTATTTCTCCTCCTGTAACTGATACTCCAGTATTTACCTGAGTCCAATTTGCGTTTGTTGTAAAGTCATCTTGGAATATTATTTTATCTCCACATGTAAATAGCTGTTGTTCTAGTATTGCGTTTACTTCAAATTCATGTTCATTGACAACCAAAGTAGTTAAATCGTCAAATGTAATATTATCAATAGTTCCATCCATTGTATTTGCGTTATTAGCTACTACATCGTTAAATATCTTCAAGTACTTTAGATTGTTTGATCCTGATACTCCAGCCTGTGTTTCTGAGTCTATTGTAGTTGTATATGTATTATCTGTATAAAATCTAACTGTTGTCTGAGATAAAGTATCTCTTCTTAGTTCAACAAAGAATGTATCAACAGCTGGTTGAGTTGGCATTGTTTTATCTATTCCTGAATTTCTTGGAGCTTGATTATCTGGAGTTCCTACTATGAATCTATTTAAAATGTTGTCTACAAATACTCCTAAATGGAATCCATCCTGTGCATTGTTTGAATCACTTGTTTCATCTTCATCATACATTCCTACCCACATACTTAGGTCTGCTCCACTGGATAGGCTTAATGCTGTTATATCTAATTCGAATCTTAATCTCCAGTTTGGTGAAGTAATTACTGGTACTGTTATTCCATCCCAGAATTGTATATTATCTATAGTTCCGTCAAATGTAGAATCACCACTACCGTCAAAGTTGCTAACCATTACTTTCAAGTATCTTAAGTTTGTTACATTCTGAATTGTTGTATTTACTGTATTTAATACAACAGAAAAACTTGAATCCGTAAAAACTGTAGCTGTGGCTGTTGTAGTTCCTGTTCTCTTATATTCTAAATAAAATACCCCTGCTACTGGTTCTGTTATAGGAATTAATTCATCAGTTGTATTTATAGCAGGTTGATTTAATGAATCTGTAATTGACCACTTTGAAGTAGATACAGATGCCTGTGCTGTGATTCTCCATCCTAAGTAATTTTGATTTGTAGCACCTGTGCTTGTATTATCATCAGATAATCCCACAAGTAAATCATTTGCAGTTCCATCAGTTCCTTCTATATGAGTGTTAATATCTAATTTAAATCGTAATACCCAATTTGTACTATCTACATTAACACCTAACATATCAACAGCTTCTCCATCATTATACAAGGTTGCTCCCGAAGAAGCCCAATCTATTACTTCAGTTCCTGTATTAACAGATACTCTTGTTCCATTCATATTTGTAAATTTATCAGTTGTAAAGTCATCATTAAAGTTTTCAGATACATTAAATTCAGAAGCTATATCTCTTGCTATTGCATCATGAGTACCATCTGCTACTACGCCGAATGTTATTTTTCCAGTTTGAGGGTCTAGTGTGAAAGCCATTATAGATCAATACTCCTCCATTTATTTTGGTGATCTAAACCTCTTTGTTTATTCCAGAATTGAATATCATCTACAGTTGCTGTTATAACAGCCGTACCTCCACTATGTTCTGCAACTTTTAGATATCTTAATCCATCTGTGCTAGCTGTACATGTTCCTGTTCCAGATGCTATTAGAATTGAGAAATCTGGATCACTATATAATTTAGCAATATATGTTATATCAGATGTTCTAGCTACCTCTACATAATAATCTGTATTTATAAGAGGAACTGTACCGAAATCTACTTCGTCTACTCCTCCTTTTGGAACTGTAGCATTATCAACATCAAATGCACCCATACCCTGAACTGAATTATGATATCCTGTTTTAAAACTAATCATGTCTTGGGTTCCAACACCTGCCATAGTTACATTATTATCTGACATACCTACATAGAAGTTAGCACTTGGGGCACCAAGAGTTAATGTAGAAAAGTTAACTTTAAATCGAAGTGCCCATTCTGTATCACTTACAACACCAGCACCAAAATCGAAGTATGTTCCATTGTCTGCAGAAACACCACCGCTTGTAGAATCTATCACTTGAGTACCTGTATTAACTATTACTCCTGTTCCTACATCAGTAAAGTCATCTTCCCAGAAATTATCTTCAAAGTCTTTTATTTTTTCTATTGGTGTTTGTGGTACTGATACTCCATTATAAAATTCTATATCATCTATAGAACCATCATACGAAGTATCATTTGCAACATCTGAACTTTCAGTAGTTACCCTTATATAACGTAAATCTACTATTGTGGATGTTATTGTATCCTGAACTGTAAGTGGTACTCCTGATGAGTTTGTTGCAATATTTCTGAAAGTTGAATCTGTAAATAATGTTGTTTCCATAAGAGTTTGGCTAAGTCTTTTTAATTCTACGAAAAGAGTTCCAGTTGACCACGCGAATGGAAACTGTGTTGCTCCTCCAGTTCCACCAGTAAAATATTCTCCTCCTTCTCTAAAAAGTGAACTAGATATAGCACCGAATTGGGGTCCCGCTCCTCCTTGATCCATTGTAGTTCTAAACAATATAAGATTATGAGTACCCGTAGTTGTTGAGTCAAGATTATTATCAAGACCAACTAAAAGTGAAGATGATTCTTCTGATGATCCTTGTACTAAAGTATCCGTATTTATTTTAAATCTTAAAGTCCAATTTTCATCACTTGCATTGTTTCCATCTAAAATTGTTTGTAAATCAAAAGCTACTAGTTCATCTCTTTCTACTCCAGTAGGTGGATCGAAGTTTATTATTTCATTCACTGTATCAAGTCCTACATCATTTCCTATTGCACCTAACCATCTTGTTAGTGTTGAGGTTCCATTATAGAATTCTATATCATCAATGGTTCCATCGTATGTATGATCCCCACTTCCATCACGATTTCCTACCATAACTTTTAGATATCGTAAACCTGTTATCCCTACATCTACAGTTTCTGTTACTGATTCTATAACTTGTGTAAAGTTTGCATCTGAATATATAGTTCCTGTTACATTACTTCCACTTCTTACTGTTTCAAGGTAAAATGTTCCTGTAGTTACTGATGTATTATAAATAACTCCTCCTCCTTCAGGTGATCTATCAATTTGCCCAGCTTCAGCCGTAAGTGTTCTTATAGCTCCACTAGGGCTATTCAAACTATATCTCCAACCTACAAAATCTTGAAAACCATTAGGTACAGATGTATTATCATCTGAGAATCCTATATAAAGATCATTTGCTGTGGTATCTATTCCAACAGTTGCTGTATTAATTACTAATTTACATCGAAGTGTCCAACTATCTGTATTAATTGGTTCTCCTATAATATCATTAAATTCTCCTTCATTATAAACTGCATTTACCGAAGAAGACCAATCTATTACTTCTGTACCAGTATTAACAGTTACTTTAGATCCAGCTATGTTTGTCCAGTTATCAGTTGTAAAGTCATCTTCAAATGTTACAGGTTTCTGTACAAAGTCATCTTCAAATGTTTGATCTCCTTGGTGTCCTTCATTCCAGAATTCTATATTATCAAAAGTTCCTGTCATAGTTCCATTCCATCCAGTTACGTCTTTGGGACCTCCAAATTTTATATATCTTAATCCTGTTAATGATGGTGAAATTGCTCTAGTTATTCTATCACGTATTACTGAAAAGCTTGCATCTGTATATATTGTGCTTTGCATTTCTGTTGTAGATAATCTTTTTAGTTCAACGTATATAGTTTCTGATGCTGAAAAAGCTGGTATTGTGGAACCTATAATAGAGGTTACATTTCCTTCAAACCTATCTCCTACTACATGCTGAGCTTGTCCTCCTCCTGTCGCAGAATTAGTTAAAGCCACAATAATATCATTGTTAACTCCCCCCACCCCAGTAGAAGAATCTGTGTCAGACATGCTTATACTTGCAGATGCTGACAAAACAGATGTAAAAGTTAGTGGTGTGTCTATGAATACTTTTGCTCTTAATGTCCACAGTTCATCTGAAACTACTCCAGCTCCTAAATCAAATGTACTTGATACATTTGTTCCATCTCTTTTTACTACATAGTCGTGTTTTTCAGTAACAAAATTAACCTGATTTTCTGGAGTATCTTGAGGAACCCAAGATGCATCTGCTAGAGCTTGTGTTGAATAATTAAATTGTTCTCTTGGTACAGGTAATTTAGTTCTTGCATATTCATTAAAGTCTTCACAAAAGTCTGAAGCACAACCACTTGAATAATTAATTGTTAAGTTTGCTGATGTATCTGGAGGGCTTACTTGATACTCAAAGTTTTGTGCGTCAAAGTTTAATGTAGTAGTTGTTACTGGTGTTTTTGCCATTCTAAATAACATGTTATCATTGGAATAATCGAAAGCATCTACTAAAGCTTGTACATGGGCTTTAACATCTACAGGATAATCTGTTGCTACTGAATCTGTAGGACTAAAAGTTACTACTGGTGTTAAGACAGGTGTGTTAAATGCAGGACCTGTTCCAGTTTGAGCTGAATAATCAGCTAGATTTGTAGGTGATGAATTATTCACGGCTCTTATTGACATCGGCATAGGAGTTGCACCATTAACCTCAAGTTGAGGAATTATTAGTGTTGCATCATCTATAGTTGAGCCTTGAGGAATTGTTATACCTCTGAAAAGATAGAATATTCTACTTCCTGTGAAGTCACTAGCTGGAGTTCCAAATCTTTGATAATACCATGTTGCGTTTGATAAATTATACTCAGCTGTATATTCTCCACCAGTTACATGTTTTACTTGCCAGTCATCCTCTTCTGCCAAAATACTTACGTCTACTAATACCATGATGTGGCTCCTCGATATCTTTTAGTGTCTGAAAGTAATAAGCCTTTTAAGCAAGTAGATACTTCTGGGTCTATTTTGACAGGATATTCTACTTCGTCACTTAGGCTTCTTACTCTAGTTTTCTCATCAATATTGATAGTTTGACCTGTGAATATGTCTTCTATGTATACTTCATAATCTGTCTCCAGCATTGATTTAGTCTTCAAATTAAGTGGTCTTCCTTTTGAGTCATGACCAAAGAATTTTGGTGATATTCTTAATCCTTTCTCACCTTGCTTTATATGGAATACTGCCTTTTTCTCTGCCTCTGGAGACTTTAATATTCTAAACATTCTTCCACCAGTATTGTTGAATTGAATTAAAATATCTATATCTTTATCCACATCCTCATAAAATGCATTGCTTCCACTAATAAGAGGTAATTGATATGGTATTTCTTTATCCCCCAATCTTTCTAATTCTATTAATATTTCCTCATCAGTTTCCTTTTTCTTAAATGTGAATCCTATTTTATCTTTAGTTAATATTGCTATATATGGTGCCCTTGTTACTCTATCTCCTTCTATGTTAGGATCTATATCTTTTAGTTCTTTTCCATCTTTATAATGAACATCTGTTTTAAATCCTTGTAATTGATTTTGCCCATTATCCAATTTATAGGTTTTACTATTAATTCCCCTTAACTCCATTACTTCTCTTAATATCTTTGGATTATAATCCATCTACTAACTCCTCCTTTTTAAATCTGTTTTGTTCTGGATTTACAAAGTTAACTGCATCACATACATGACGTGGTGCTTGAATAAACTTTGCAATTTTTATAATCTCTTCTCTTGGGTTCTTGATTAATTTATTATAATCTGCAATTATATATGGAATATTATTCTTTTCTAATTTTAGTTTTTCTTCCACTAACAGAGTTCTAATTTTTCCTTTGTCAATATTCTGACCTTTTCTATAGTAAGCCATCTGTGATTGTCTTATCTCTTCTGGATCTCTCCAAGTCATAATAACTTTACATGGTGTATGTTTTACAGCGTCAAATCTTTGGTGATTAACAGGTATAATCATTTTACATCCTGAGAATGGGGTTTCATGTATTTCATTATAATTAGTGAAGTAGTTCTTTGTTACTTCATAGAACCCTGTTTCGTTTGGATGATATTCTCCAAAGTTTCTCTTATATGATTTATCACCACGTTCTTTCTGTTCTTCTTCTTCTGAGGTATGAACCATAGTTACTCCTAACAGTTCTAGCACATGAGTTGTCATCGAAGTTCCACTTCTCGGTAACCCAAATACATACACATTGAAGAGTCTTAGATTCTCAATAACTGATTCTACTCTTTCCTCAACTGTAGTATTAAGACCTAGATAGAGTGTAGCGTTGTCTGGCTGGATGTATGGATTTACATAAGTTTTGTCCTCATGAGTGCCTTCTAAGCAT
>SDBT01020856.1_pt1 | contig 10240 bp, 12 predicted proteins | sample 2277101 | NCBI WGS metagenome assembly SDBT01 (sample SAMN10404973, study PRJNA504765) | marine sediment metagenome | isolation source: marine sediment core GS10_PC15, 103 cmbsf | place: Arctic Ocean: Southern Knipovich Ridge | collected 2010
CTGCATCCCTTCTACAACTTCCAGGTTAGTCTCCATGGTCTTACCTTCTTCCACCGTAATCACTCCCTCTTTGCCCACTTTTTCCATAGCGTCCGCGATCAAATTTCCAATCGCCTTATCGTTGTGAGCGGAAATGGTGGCCACCTGGGCCATCTTCTCCCTATCCCTGACGGGCTTACTCAGCTTCTTCAGTTCCTTGACTACTGCCTCTACCGCCTTCTCAATTCCTCTCTTGACGGCCATGGGATTTGCTCCGGCGGTTATGTTCTTAATTCCCTCCCGGAATATGGACTGGGCGAGGATAGTGGCGGTGGTAGTCCCGTCTCCCGCTACATCACTTGTTTTGGAAGCTACCTCCTTAACCATCTGCGCTCCCATGCTCTGGTAGGGATCGTCCAGTTCGATCTCCTTGGCAATGGTTACTCCATCGTTAGTAATCGTCGGGGAGCCGAACTTCTTTTCCAGGACCACCGTCCTTCCTCTTGGTCCCAGGGTAACTCTCACGACGTTGGCCAATGCGTCAACGCCTTTCTTCAAACCCTTCCTTGCCTCTTCGCCAAATACTAACTGTTTAGCCATTTCATTAAACCTCCGGTCCGTCGAGGACCACCCTTATTCCTCCCTGAAGCGGGCCGCCTGAGATTACCGGGAGGGCAGGGATAAATCCCTGCTCATCCCGGCAGGACGTCCGCGTTCACAGGCAGGTTCACTTGATTATTGCCAGTATATCTTCTTCTCGAACAATCAGATACTCCTGGCCTTCGATCTTTGCTTCCGTTCCCGAGAATTTGTCGTAAAGAACCCGATTTCCTTTCTTCAGCTCCAAAGGCATTCTCTTGCCCTTCTCATTCAGCTTGCCCGGACCCACAGCTACGACTTTCCCTTCCTGGGGTTTCTCTTTGGCCGTATCGGGGATAATTATCCCCCCCTTCTTCTCTTCCTTTTCTTCCAAGGGTTTTACCAGGACTCTATCTCCCAAAGGATTGATGGTCATCTCTCTTCCTCCTTTCCAAGTTTTTCCTTACGATATTATATATTATTCTCTCTAAAAGTCAAGCAGGTCTTGTCTTGAGGATCAATGCCTCGAATATTTTCTATTGTTCGTCAGGTGAAAATTTCATAGTCTTGGGAATGAGGGTTTGCCAGGAGCCCCTTGTCCATATTTCTGGTGAGGACAATCTCCCGGGCTAATTCCCTTGCTTCTCCTTTCTTACCTGCTCTGAGCAGCAGGGTCCAGAGAACGCCGCGCTCGACTCCTTTGATTACATTTCCGTAACCCAGGGTATTACGCAAGGTTTCCGCAGCGAGAATTGCCCCCTCGTCCTGGCGGTACTTCACCAGGGCCTTCACTTCCCGCAGTCCCTTCTCTATTACCCCTTCCTTTTTCCTCAATACTGAAACTTGCTCATCTTCCGCCATACTCTCATTGTTAGCAGCAATTGTGCAGGTATGCTTGTTGGGATTGACGAAGATCTTCCTCTTCTCCGCTAATTCTCTGCCCAAATTTCCCGCTTCTTCTAAACTCTCCGCTTCCACTTCCATCTTCCAGTAATCCTCCCGGGAAAGACTCTCCAGAATCCCCGCATAGCCCATATCTTTAGTGAGGGTCCTCTTCGCTGTCACCGCGGTCACATCTTCGATCTTCAGTTTGATAAGGAGCTCAATGATGTACATTACCGTCTCCCAGAAATCACTCTGACCCCTTTTTTTCTATGTAGGCCTTCATTGATTCAAAGATGTTCCTTCCCGGCCCCTTGCCCTCCATTTTCTTCGCACTTCCCCAGGATTCCAGTTTCAACCGGGAGAATGAAGAGGTAAGTTCAGAGGGAACCTGGCGAAGCCAATTCGCTCTTTCCGGATGGGGCATCAGGGCAAAGACGTTTCCCCGGGGATTACAGATTCCCGCAATGTTGTAAAGAGAGCCGTTGGGATTGGAAGGAAACTCCTCCTCTATTTTACCGTCTGCCTTGCAGTATCTCAGAACAACTTGTTTATTCGCAATCAATTTCTCCAGGAGGTCTTTTTTCTCGGTGACGAACCTTCCTTCAGCATGGGCTATGGGGAGGGGAAAGACCTTTCTTCCAGGGAAAGAATAAGTGAAGGCGCACCTCTCGGGCTCAACCGAACATTCAAGAAAAACCCAGTCACAGTAGTATCCGCTTCTCTCCTCCATCAGATTGGGAGCAAGGGCCATTTCCAATTCTCCCCGGTTAACCCCGGGAATCATCCCTGTTTCAACCAAAATCTGGGCTCCGTTACAAATCCCCAGAACCGGCTTACCTTTTTCCGCCTGGGAAATTATGGTTTTCATAATTGATTTTTTGGCTGCCACCACTCCCGCCCTTATTCGGTCTTGATAGGAGAATCCTCCGGGGATTATATAACCTTCGTATTTCTTCAATTCCTCGGGCTTTTCATTCCACCGGAAAAGCTCTGCTTTCATCCCCACTGATTCCACTGCTCTTGCCGTCTCGTATTCACAATTAGTCCCCGGATATTGGATTACGGCAATTCTTATCATCGCATCGCCTCTACTGTTCCCCTGGTCCAGGCTTTTTTCATCTCGGAAAGAGGAAGATGAATAATCTCTTTCTTCCGGCTGTGGACAATTAAGGAGGGGAAGCTGATAACCTCCCCGATAATGAAAGCCTCGACTCTGTACTTCTCAAGCACCTTCTCTATTTTTTCTCCGAAGCGGGGTCTCACCTCCATAATGAATCCGCTCGCTTCGGAAAAAAGCTTCTTGTCTTCCCTCATAGGGCCAGGGATTTTGTCCAGGTCTATCTCTACTCCCAGGTTACCGCTTGCCCTCCCTCCCATCATCATCTCGGCAACGCTAACAACCAGACCCCCGTTGGATATGTCATGGCAGGCGTTGAGGTATCCGCAATTTATCGAATCAATAACCGCATAGATATTGTTTCTCTCTTCCCTAAAGCGGACGAGGGGAACATTCTTTCCCAGGACCCCGACGATCTCTCGATAGTAATCCGAACCGCCCAGCTCATCGTACCTTTCTCCCAGCAAATAAATCTTACTTTCTTTCTCCTTTAATTGCATCGTTATTGCTTTGGAATAGTCCGGGAGTATCCCCACACAGGCAATTATCGGGGAGGGATCGATCGCCCTTCCCGCGGCCGACTCGTTGTAAAAACTGACGTTCCCGGAAACGATCGGGACGGGGCTATTCTTATGTCCCTTGAGCCAGATATTCCGGGCCGCGTCGGAGACTCCCCTCACTCCTTCCCTGAATTCATGGAAGGCCTCGGACTTCTCGGGATTTCCGTAATTCAGGCAGTCAGTAAGCCCGGAGGGCACGGCCCCCACTGCGGCAACGTTGCGCATAGCCTCGGCCACAGCGGTTGCCCCTCCCCAGTAGGGATCGATCCTTCCGTAAAAAGGATTCCCGTCAGTAGAGAGGGCGACCCCTACCTTACTTTCTGCAAGGGGAGCGATTACTCCCGCATCGGCCTCTCCCGGTCTGATTACCGCATTTCCCTGGACTTCCGTATCGTAAAAACGGTAAATATATTCTTTGGAAGCTATATTGGGAGAACAAAGGAGTTTCAATAAAACTTCGTTCAAGTTCCCCGGTTGGAGAAATTCCGGTTCCTCGAAACTCGTTTTCCGAGGTTCCCCCACTCTCTTATATCTTATTCCCCGGGCCAGTTCCTCAATAGAAGCGCGGCAAACAATCTCTTCTTTATGCCGCAAAATGTATTGCTTGTCCTTTCTAACTTTTCCCACAACTGCGGCCTTTGCTCCTTCATAAACATTAGGAAGATCCCAATCCTCGTTGTAAACCTTGAGAACTTCGGGGACGAAGGAGCGGGGAACAATCAGAATATACCTCTCCTGAGTTTCCGCACAGGAGATTACCTCGGGCAGAAGATCGGGCAAGGCCTGGTGAATATCATCCAGGTTTATCTCCAGACCAAACCCTCCGCTCGCCCCGATCTCCGAGGAAGCACAGGCAAATCCTGCTCCCCCAAGATCTTTAAACCCTATTTTGTATCCTTTCTCCCGGGCTATCCTCTTAATCTCACTGTTGGCCTTGAAAAGAACGTTCTTGAGGAAAGGATCGGGAACCTGGATCGCACCCCTGGTCTCTTCGGCTTCATCGAGAATCTCCGAAGCAAAGGCGGCCCCGCCAAATCCGCTGGAGTCAGTGGGTTTCCCCACCAGAACCACTTGATAATCTTCATTCAGGGCTTCCCGGGGAACCCGGCTATGAATAATCTCCTTCTCCTTGAGCACCCCCAAGGCAATGACGTTGACCAGGCAATTGTCATCATAAGTCTTGTCCCAGACAACATCGCCGCCCAAATTGGGGACTCCCAGGGCATTTCCGTATTCCCAGATTCCCCCCACTACTCCGTTGGCAATCCACTTTGTCCTCTCTTTGTATTCTCCTTGAGGATCTCCGAACCTTAAGGGGTCACTGACAGCAACAACTTTTGCTCCCATGCAATCGACATCTCTCACGATCCCTCCGATTCCCGTGGCCGCCCCTTCATTGGGAAGAACCTGGGAGGGATGGTTATGACTTTCATGTGCAATGACCTAGCCCCATTTCTCTCTTTTTACCTTGGCCAGGTAGATAATCCCTGCATCTTCCTCGGGACCCTGAATCACATTGGGAGCCCGGGTGGGCAAGAACTCTTCCAGGACTGCTTTGCTGCTTTTATAAGAACAGTGCTCACTCCATTCTACGTTGAAGATGTGCAGCTCCACCAAACTAGGATCCCTTGCCAGGATTCGGGCAATCTTTCTTACTTCCGAGGGAGTCAACGCTATGTTCTGCTTTTTCAACTCCCCGGTCAATTCCCGGTCATTGCTGAACTGACTTACTTTGAAAAGTCTTGCCGTCATTTCGTTTTTCATTCTTCCCCAATCTCTGCCTTCCAGTAAGAGATGTCCAGGAAGTGTTTCCAGCTCTCGTATTCCAAGTCAACCAGTTTCATGAAAGGCCGCCACCCTGGCCTGCGGGGCTTAGAAATAAGTTCCATTTTTACTTTTTCCAGGTACCTGCTTCCTTTGCGAAGATTGCAAGCCAGGCAGGAAGTGACCACATTCTCCCAGGTGTGCTTCCCTCCCTTGGTGCGAGGAACCACGTGATCCAGATTCAGTTCCGCAACAGCCAGACACTCGCCGCAATACTGACAGGTATTCCTGTCTCTCTCGTAAATGTTGCGCCGCGAGAATTTTATCTCTTTGCGGGGAAGACAGTCGTAAAAGAGAAGGAGAATAATCTGGGGAATCTTTATCCGGAAGGAGACCGTTCTCACAAATCCGTCTTCTTCCTGGAAATCTTCTTTTTGGGAGAAATCTTTCCAATCCTGGAAACGAAAAACGTTAAAGATTCCCTCTTGCCCGTTTATCACCTGGGCCCGTTCCTGATAGACCAGGGATAAAGCTCTCTTGGCACTGCAGACGTTTACCGCCTGCCAGAGCCTGTTCAAGACTAAAACTCTCGCATTAAGCATTGGGGTTCACTCAGGCGTAGAAATCTTCTACTATCGGACCAATATCATCTTCTTCAATTTTGATTATCTTCATTTCTCGGGACGCGGACTGGCGGGAATCCGAGGCATGAGCACTATTCTCCATTACGTCATAACCAAAATCCTTGCGAACAGTTCCGGGAAGGGCTTTAGTGGGGTCGGTCGTACCTAACTCTATCCTTATTTTCTTGATTGCCTCTTCTCCCTGGTAAACCAGGGCGAGGCATTTTTCCTTCCCCGGTCGTCTTCTCTCTTCGGGGCTTCTGGCCTCACTTGGGCCCAGCCCGGTCATAAATTTGATAATCTTACTAAACTGGTCTTCCAAGTTGGCGTATTTCAACCGCTCGCCGATTTCATATTCAATATTTTCCGGTAAGGGAAAGGTGAATTGAGATTTCATAACCTGGCGGATTCTCTCGGCCAGAGGTTCTCTGAGCTTTTTCAAAAGAACCTTTTTGATAGGAGCATAGAATTCCTCTGCCTGTTTGATGCTCATCCGGATAACCCTTGCTCCGATAATGAACAAACCGGTCTTGGAAAAAATATCCACCATCGATCCCGTATGAGAACTGGGCTCCCGGAGACTGGTGGGCTTTATAAGAACCAGCGTCTTCCCCGGAACAACTCCTTTTTTATAAGAAACTGTGTTTTCCAATAGACCGCCGTCCTTCTTTGAGTATTTGGCCCAGATCTTGATTTTTTCTTCCGCCTCCCTTGAGCCCACGGCAATGAGTACGGCAGGCTCAAAATATTTTATCTTTCCCTGGGAGTATTCCACATAATCTCCGTAAGTGTCCCGAATCGTTTCTCCCCGGGTCTCGCGGGTGGTATGCCCCACCACCCTTCTCAGCTCCCTCACCGCATTCTCTCCTTTGAAAAGGAGAAACATAACCCTGTTTCTTGAACCTGTCTTGGGGTCAGAGTAGTAATTGTTCTTCACGTAATTCCTGAAGGCCAGTTCGATTTTGCCTTCCGCGCCCTTCTTCTTGGGAATCATGCTCCGGCAGTATTCCCTCACCATCTCTCTGCTGGGAGCAAACATCCTCGCCCCCACCAGTTCTAAACTAACCCGGGAGAGGAGCCTGCTGATAACCCCTCCCGTTCGCGACTTCCTCAGAGTATAAGGATTTATGAGAACGTAGGCTAATTCTTCAGCCATCTTTACCCACCCCCCAAATGGCCCTTCATCTTTTCCGCTTCCTCTCCAATTCTTCTTATTCTCATCAAAGGTAAACAGGCCGTATCCTGCCCTAGGCAGTCCAAATTAACAGAAATCCTGCGGTAACAGAAATCTTCTCAAGTCAGGGAGAATGTTCATTTCCCTTACCTATTATATAGAAATTACAGGAAAATGTCAAGAAAGAGAAAACTAAAGGAGGGTGTATTCTCTCTTCCGGAAAAAATACAAAGAAGGGAGAAATACACCCTACCCGGTCGTCTATTGTTATTACTTCTTTTCTTCTTTCTTTTCTTCTTTCTTTTCTTCTTTCTTTTCTTCTTTCTTGGGGGCTTTTAAGGTCAGACCGACAATGAGAATAATTGCTCCCACTGCCACTCCCACGTAGGCTCGAGGCCCAAACTTTATTTCCTGCCCCATAATCTGATCATAGAAGCAGGTTAAAATAACAATCGCAATCCCCAGAATGATGAGAAATGTTTTCCACTCCTTCATAATTTCCCTCCTTTTTTCGATTTAATCTCTTTTCTCCCTTAAAGTCACCTCAAGGGCTTGTCCTATTCTCTCATTTTCCGGAACAAAAGTCAAGAGCCTCCGCAGAGCCTCCGCAGAGCCGCGTTAAGAACCCAATATCACGGTGCCCGGTATCGCAGGCAAATCGTTCATCTGATCTTTTCCAGACTTTCCTGCACCTTTTGCCGGTGGCTCCCCGACCAGTAAATTTTTCCACACTTGGGGCACTGCTGGAAGGAATCTTCAGTCTGGTATACATAATCAGGCACCTTGCCCCTGGTCTCTTCTTTCCTCATGGGGGAGACCAACTCATTGCACAGCAAGCAACGCGTAAACAAACCCGCAAAAGAGCGGAGTCCCTTTTCTTCCATCACCTGCTTGAGCTGTTCTCTAAAATTCCCGCTTCTTACGAGGACTAAATCTTTAATCAGTCTACGCTCTGCAAGACGGGAATCCCGGGTAACAATAGTCCTGTTTTCCCTGAGAGCCTCTTCGACCAAATCCTCATCGGAAATGGAGGAATGATGGGAAGTATCGTAGCCCAAAATCCTCAACCATTTGGCCAATCTTCCCAGCATATTGTCAACAACAAACTTCACTCTCTCTTCTGCGGACATTTTAGGGTGAAAAAGAAAGGAACTCGAGTTGAATGGTACTGAGAAGAAGCCGTTTTATTCTCCCGGATTCCCCTAGAGGGGTAAGCAGGGAGAATTCTTTTTTTGGAAGATTTATCTCTTTTATGATTCCCAACCCCAGGGTTTCTCCTTCCTCGTCTTCCAAGCCTACCAGCAGATTGACGAAGTCGTCCTCGGGGAAAGAAAAGGAAGAAATATTTCTTCCCAGAAGAGACTCTTCCAAGGGAAGGATAAAAGAAAAGTTTTTCTTGAAATAGGCCTGGAGCCTCTCCCGGCGATACTTTCTTCTCGCTTCCTTCGATTTTCTCCTCACTTTTGAAGGAACAGAAAGCCTGTGAATGATCAGATTCCTGCGGCGAGAAAGGGGAAGGATGAGGTGTTCGGCCTCCCCGTTTCTTTGCAGGAGGACAAGGTGCCGGGGAGAAACTAACTCGATCTTGCTTTTCTTGAGAATCTTTCCTGCTTCCTTATGAACCAGGCCGGTGGTGTCCACAACAAGCACCTGGGCTCCCAGGGCAAGCCCCTTATCCACCATTTTCTTTGTCCCCACTACGGCCGGGAGAAGATTGCCTTCCGGAGAGAAAGAGCCAATAAAATAGAGTCCCCTCAAAGTGCTCTCGGATAACTGGTCCAGTTTCCTTTCCACAAATCCCAGACCAACAGTAGAGGGGGGACCAATGTCTGACTGCCCCATATCGGCATCTACTACGCCCACCCTCTTGCCCCGGGCGAAGGCCTCCCGGGCTAAGAGCCGGACAAAGGTGCTCTTGCCCGTATCCGGGGCACCGAGAACCATGGAGACTTTACCCTGATCGATTATCTGCTCAAGTACTTTTCTCCAACCTGGAGGATAATCCTCCTTTCCCATCTCACAACCCAGTAGATTCTTCTCCTCCTCCTGCTGCTTTGAGAACATAGAGAACGCTGGAAACGGGTATTATGTATTTACCGCCTTCATCGGTAAAGACATAGTCATTCCCCTGCCGCATCAGATTGTCTGCTTCCAGGGAATCACCGTTAATAAGGACAATCTTGAATTTTCTGGCCAACTTCCTCACCTCCCTAGTAGATTACTTTGTTCAGGGGATATTCGACAATTCCCGTTGCTCCCGCCCTTTTCAATTTGGGAATTATCCCTCTTACTATATCCTCATCAACAATTGTTTCCAGGGCAAACCATCCTTTCTCGCTCAAGGGAGAAACAGTAGGCCTTTTCATTGCCGGCAACACGGAAATCACTTTCTTGAGGTTTTTCTTGGAGACATTCATCTTCAGTCCCACCTTGCTCTCGGCAAGGAGGGCTCCCTTAATAAGGAGGCACAAGTTCTCTATCTTCCTGCGCTTCCACTTGTTCTCCCAGGACCTCTTATTGGCAATCAGCTTGGTGGTGGAGGAAAGAACGGTATCGACAATTCGCAAATTGTTGGCCGCGAGAGAACTCCCGGTCTCGGTAAGTTCAACAATGGCATCACAAAGTTTTGGCGCTTTGACCTCAGTGGCCCCCCAGGAGAATTCCACGTTTACCTTTACCTTCAATCTCTGAAAATATTTTTTCGTAACGTTGACTAATTCGGTAGCCACCTTTTTTCCCTTGAGATCTCTTGGCTTCTTCATTTTAGAATTCTTCGGAACGGCAAGGACCCATCTTACAGAAGTCAGGCCTTGCTTCGCATAGACCAAGTCGGCTACCTCAACCACCTGGGAACTATTCTCCATTATCCAATCCTTCCCCGTGAGGCCGGCATCCAGTATTCCGCTCTCCACATAGCGGGAAATCTCCTGAGCCCTGATCAGCATAGCCTCTAAATTCTCATCCTCGGTTAAAGGGAAGTAGGATCTTTCGCTGACCCGGATATTAAATCCCGCTTTCTTGAATATTTCAATCGTCGCCTCCTGGAGACTCCCTTTGGGTAAACCGATCCTTAATTTCATAACTTTACTCGCCTCCCTTTCTCTTCCCCTGATTTCCTGGCTGCTTCGATGAAAGCAATAATTTCCAGGGTCTCTTCAATCTCTAAAGGAGCCTTCTTCGATTCAAAAGTTTTCATAATTTCCCGCAGGAGGTTCCGGTAGAGATAGTCTATACCAATATCTGCCTGATGGACCTTCTTCTCTCCCCAGGCCACAAAACCGTAAGCGTGGCTTCCTTTTCGCGTTCCCCGCATCACCCCGATGCGCTCATCTTTCCAGAGCCCGCTGGTTACCTCTCCCCCTTCGGTGAAGACGGTCTGAACCTCCCGGCATCCTCTTCCCATCAGGGCATAAAGAATCTCCACTGCATGAATACCGTAATGAAAGAGGCCGGGATTACCGGGATGTAAACTCGCCGGACTGTAGGCATCAGCCCCGATAATCTTACCGATTTCATTTTCTTTTTCCTTTACGGCAACCGTTTCCGGAGCATAACGAAG
>SDBT01020857.1_pt1 | contig 10240 bp, 6 predicted proteins | sample 2277101 | NCBI WGS metagenome assembly SDBT01 (sample SAMN10404973, study PRJNA504765) | marine sediment metagenome | isolation source: marine sediment core GS10_PC15, 103 cmbsf | place: Arctic Ocean: Southern Knipovich Ridge | collected 2010
TGATTTCGTTCACAAGGGCAAAGCCGATAACGAAGTCATGAAGTTCTGCCAGAGTTTCATGAATGAACTTTTCCGTCATTTAGGTCCGAATACAGATGTTCCCGCCGGCGATATCGGTGTCGGAGGTCGTGAAATCGGCTTTTTATTCGGGCAGTATAAGAAGCTTCGTAATGCGTTCGAAGGTGTTTTTACCGGAAAAGGGCTGAACTGGGGAGGCAGCTTGATCCGTACCGAAGCCACGGGTTACGGCTGCGTCTATTTCGCCGAGGAGATGCTCAAAACCCGCGATGGGTTGTTCGAGGGTAAAAAGGTATCGATTTCAGGCTCTGGAAACGTGGCCCAGTTTGCCTGCGAGAAGGTCAATCAGCTCGGCGGCAAAGTCCTTACGCTTTCCGATTCCAGCGGCTTTATCGTGGATAAGGACGGTATCAAAGACGAGAAATGGGAATTTGTAATGGATCTTAAGAACGTTCGCCGTGGCCGAATACGCGAGTACGCTGAGAAATTCAAATGTGAATACCACGAGGGCAGAGGGGTCTGGAGTGTGCCTGTCGATGTTGCTTTGCCATGCGCCACACAGAACGAGCTTGACGAAAAAGATGCCGAAACTCTTGTCAAGAACGGCTGCTCTGCGGTATCCGAGGGTGCCAATATGCCAACGACGCCGGAAGCGGTTAAGGTCTTCCTGGCCAATGACGTTCTCTATGGCCTCGGCAAAGCGGCTAATGCTGGCGGCGTGGCTACATCCGGCCTGGAGATGTCGCAAAACAGTCTGCGCTTAAGCTGGACGAGGCAGGAGGTCGACCAAAGACTTCACGGAATCATGCGCAGCATTCATAAGGTCTGTATGGAAACCGCCGGGGAATATGATACTCCTGGAAATTATGTTAATGGTGCCAATATAGCAGGATTTCTCAAGGTCGCCGATTCCATGCTCGATCAGGGTGTGGTTTAGCTTCGGTATGCAAGGACAATTAGTGTGTGAAATGGTGATTGAGCTTTGATTCGATGCGTCTTAGGTACAGGATGAGAAGGGCGGGTCAAACGGCCCGCTTTTTGAATAGCGATTCGGGCTGTCATCCTATAATTGTCTGGACAACGAGCATGAAATTTAGTAAATGATGAAGTTGCCGGAAAAACTTGATTTGGAGCTTCTGGTTGGCTCCTGTGGTGTTCTTTTCACAACGGCCGTTTCGCTGTAGATTGGTTACTAAGAATCAAAAGCTAAGGAGGAGAAGTTGATCAGGAAATTTGTCGTGACAGTTATGGCGGTTGCGCTTGTGGCCGGTTTGAGTTTCGCCCAGGAGGAAGAGGAGAAAGTGGAAAAACCACCGGAGCAAAATCCGATCGTTAAAATCCAGACCAATCACGGTGACATTTATCTGGAGGTTTTTCTAAACGAAACGCCGATTCATGCTCAGAATTTCCTTTCCAAGGTGGATGAGGGGAAATATGACAGCCTTACCTTCCATCGTGCAAAGAAGGGCTTCGTTATACAGGGTGGAGACCCGACGGGTACCGGTAGTGGTAGCATGGGTCCTGAGCGTCTGGCCGATGAGAAGTCGCCGTTCCCGCAGGTACGGGCCACGGTTGCCATGGCGCGTTCAGGAGCGGGAGCATCCAACTGCCAGTTCTATATCAATCTCGGCGACAATACCCGCCTTGATAAACTGGAATTTTCCTCGTTCGCCAAAGTCGTTCACGGGATGGACGTGGTGGATGAAATCAGCCTCGTCGAGACAACAGGTCCAAGAAATGAAACGCCGGTAGAGAAAGTATTTATGTATGAACTTTCCAGGGTTGACGAAATACCTGAAGAATCTGAGAGTGAATAAGGGCTTTTGAAGAATATTGCGATACTGGGCTCCTCCGGGTCGATCGGCAAGAATGCCCTCTGGGTTGTCAGCCGGTTCCCGGAGGAGCTTAGAGTTTTTGGGCTCTCGGTTCATTCGGATATCGAAACCCTGGATGAACAGATAAGGAAGTATAGCCCTCAAATAGTCTGTATATCGGACGGTGAAACGGCAGACCGTTTTCTTTCAATGAAGGCAAATCAGTCTATCGAGGTATATTCCGGGGAGGAGGGGCTGGAAAAACTGGCTTCTCATCCCGACGTTGATATCGTTGTCAATGCCGTGGCGGGCTTCGCGGGGCTTTGTTCTACACTCGCCGCCGCCCGAGCCGGCAAGCGTATCGCCCTGGCTAACAAGGAATCGATGGTGGCAGGCGGCGATCTCGTGAACAGAACCGTCAAGGTTCATAACGCCGAAATTATTCCTGTGGATTCCGAGCATTCCGCCATCTTCCAATGTTTGAAAACCGGGCAAAAAAGCGAGGTGAGAAAACTTATTTTAACCTCTTCGGGGGGGCCGTTTAGAATGCTCCCTAAAGAAGAATTTAAAAAGATCACTGTCGAGCAGGCGCTTAAGCATCCAACCTGGAAAATGGGCAAAAAGATTACCATAGATTCGGCCACCCTCATGAATAAAGCGCTGGAGGTTATCGAAGCGGTCTATTTATTTGGCCTCCCTCCAGATAAGATTGAGGTCGTTATCCATCCCCAGTCTGTCATTCACTCTATGGTCGAATTTACCGACGGTTCCATTATTGCACAACTCTCACGTCCGGACATGAGGTTGCCGATACAATATGCCCTGTTCTATCCGGAACGTCGGGAGCTGGATACGGCCGATTTGACATTTGACGAGAAATTTACGCTCGATTTCGAGCCGCCGGACGAAAGCCGGTTCTCCAGCCTGCGACTGGCACGGCTGGCCCTCGAGACGGGTAAAACAGCTCCGACCATTCTGAACGCCGCCAACGAGGTGGCCGTGGAGGCTTTCCTGAATCACAAAATCGGCTTTCGAGAAATCTTTGAAGTTGTTGAGCATACGCTCAAGAATACTTATATTGTAGATTCAGGAAGTATTGAAATGATAATCAAAGCCGATAAGAGCGGTAGAGAGATTGCTTTTGAGTATCTTTCCACCATAAATAAGAGGGCTGATTAGGAGCCCAAATCCGGAAACTTTAAGATCCGGGCAGCGTTAGTATATCAGGAAGTGCGTGAATAATGTTTGATTGGATAATACCGTTTATTGCCATACTGGGGCTTCTGGTCTTTGTACATGAGTTGGGGCATTTTATTGCTGCCAAAAGGTCTGGCATCAAGGTCGAGAAATTCTCACTTGGATTTCCGCCGAATCTGATTTCGAGAAAGATCGGCGAGACCGAATACTGTATCGGCCTCATCCCTCTGGGCGGATATGTTAAGATGAAGGGGGATATTTCCGATTTCGCCGACGATGATACTCCTCCTCAAGGAGAACCCGGCGAATTTATGTCAGCTTCTATCTGGAAACGGGTAATTGTTATCGCCGCCGGCCCGATTATGAATTTCGTGGCGGCGATTTTTTTGTTTTTTATAATGATCTGGGCCTGGGGACAGCTGGAAACAAGACCGAACTCTACGGAAGTCGGGGCGGTTATTCCGGATACTCCCGCCCTCCATGCCGGGCTGAAAGGTGGGGATAAGATCATTGCCGTCGACGGCAATATATTCGAAGATTTTGAAAGCATGGCGGCATATATCCGGAGTAAGCCGGATCGCGATATAGTCATCAAATACCGCCGGGACGATATCGACAACCTGGTTACGGTCAGAACCGGGCGGTTCGATTATGTCGATTCACTCGGGGTAGAGCGGTCTCGTGGATATGTCGGAATCGAGCCCCTTTTCGATTTTCATTCTACCAGTTTTGGCGAGGCCCTGCGTGGCGCCCCTCGAGCCGCTATTTTCATAACGGGGGTTACTCTTGAGCTCCTCTGGAAACTGATTACAGGGCAAGAATCGGTAAAAAACCTTGGCGGTCCGATCATGATCGCTGACTTCGCCGGCAGGGCCATGCGTCAGGGCTTACCATACATGTTTAATCTGGCGGCGGTTTTATCGATAAACCTGGCGATTTTGAATATTCTTCCCATACCGGTTCTCGACGGCGGCCATCTGGTCTTTTTGAGCCTCGAGGCTATCCGACGCAAACCGATACCGTTTAAGAAACGGCTTTTCTGGCAGCAGGTCGGCATGGGGCTTCTGCTGCTTCTGATGGTTATCGTTACCTACAACGATATAGCCCGCCTGATTACGGGCGGCTGAAACCATAGCTGGCAGGTCAGAACCTTTTTTTCGTCTAAACTTATATACTGTGGGCGGCAGATGCTTGCATTAAAAAGGGGGGCCTCAAAGCCGCTTTTAACGTCTATATGCTGTGATCTTATTTCAATAACAACATCTTCTTCGTTTCGGAATACTTTCCCGCCTGAATCCTGTAGAAATACATGCCCGAAGATTTATCATCGGCATTCCATTCTATTTGATGATATCCCGCATACATCTTTTCGTCGAGAATGGTCCCAACGCTGCGACCCAGAACATCATAAATTTCAACTACTACATGGGAATCCAAAGGTAAAGAATATTGAAGTGTTGTACGCGTGTTAAAAGGATTGGGATAGGCGGAGATATAAAATTGAGGCAATCTGTTCTTATCTTCCTCAACATCCGTTTCAGGTAATTCCATGATCGCGCCAAAAATATCTGTTCCACGGTTTGAATTTACATAGGAATGCCAGACACTCACAAAATTGTCAGGCCCCGCATGTACAACGACCGGCAATCCCTCGTGCGTCCCTGTCTCGCTTACTGTGAAAGTATCGCTTAGAGGCCGTAGATTAGGATCGAAAAACCTGCCGACGATATCAAAGCTCTGGTTAAAACCTTTTTGCTGACTCCAGGACAAAGCAAGCTTATCTCCCTCGTCGCTGAACGCGGCTGCAGGGGAATTCTGGATCTCATACAGACCATCATGTTCATCATCAGGAATTGATAATAGTACGTCCGCATCATCAATTGGATCCCCGTAGGTATCAAACCGTCTTCCCCAGATACCAACCTCATGAACTACGTCGTAGGCAACCCACGTTATCAGAGCTCCGCCGGCAGGAATCCTGGCAATGCTACTAAGAAGATAATCGCCATCAGGATATGTATTGACAACAAAGAGATCGGAGGGATCGCTCCCGTCGAAATTAAAATGCTTAGCCACGACCTCTTGAAACGGATCGTTGGAATCACGATGAAAGATGGCCATCAGTCTGGTTGGGGATATTCTTACGACACCGCGCATTCTGATTGACTCGTCGTCTTCAATATAAATAGGAATGTCGTCGGTGAGAGGATTGAGCTCGAAATCCATTTGTCTCATGTAGTAATGCCTTTGACCGGGATTGTAGTCTGGATTCGTCCCCCAGACTACTATTATCATATCTTCCTGATCATCTAAAACTACAGATTCTACCCACTGATTGCCTATCGTATCCTCATTAACCCTGGTTTCGTCCTCTGCGAATCTAGCCCCTTCATTGGTGAACTTATTAATGTAGATATCAATGTTGGTTGAGTCGAACCAAGTCCACCTGGCAAACGCTGCTACATAGAAACTGTCTTCGGAGGCCGCAAATCTGATCCAGGCTGTCGTCAGACCCGGGCCACGGGAGGCTTCACCCTCAAAATAGGATTGCGGATCAAACTCGTCATCAAAGATATTATAGTAAAGACCGCGAAGTGCTGATGCGTCAGAAAACCAGCCTACGACGAAGTTGCCATTAGACAGGCTGACAGCTGATGGATATTCCTGATCATCATTCTGAAATCGGTTCAAAACCGTCTCCGCTTTCGCGGCCAGAGGCAAAGACGCTAATAGACCTGATATTACGATTCTTAGCCAATTAATCTTGCTCATTCCAATACCCGCCGACAGAATTTCAGAACCTTACTTCGAGTTTAGCCTCATTCTCTTTATCTGTTGTTCGCGCGTTATCAAATAAAGTATACTACATAAAACCTGATTGGCAAGTTTTTAATTGTCTCCGCTGCAAGTTATAACTTCCTTCGATCACTCTGTTCATAATTCTTGTACGCCGAATCCAATATCTTCTTAATCTCGCTCCTTGCCCCTTGGGGCTCCAGTATTTCGGCATCGGGGCCGAATCCTAAAATCCAACGAATAAATTCCTCGCGGCCGGAAACGGTGGTTTCATAGATGATAGAACCGTCCTTTAGTTCAGCGATTTCCTCGTAGGGCTGATGCTTGGATGTCTTTACCATGACGGCGGCTTCGCCTGAGAACTTCACTTTGAATTTCGTTAATTTACCTTTGTAAACTCCCCAGCTGTTCTGAAAATACTTCTCAATGGAGAAATCATCCGGCAATGTGAATTTTTCGCGGGATAATTTGACGGTTTGAATCCTGCCCAGCCGGAAGGTTCTGATATCGCCTCTCAAATGGCAATGGCCTACCAGGTACCAGGCGCTTTTTCTGAACGCCATGGCGTACGGGGATATCTTCCTTTTTGTCTTTTCACTTTTCAAAGACTCGTAGGATATTGTGATATTTCTTCTTTCCCTTATGGCATCCTCAATCGATGATGTCAGTTTATGGTTATGCGATTTCTCAGTAGATGAAACCCCTATGGCGATACTGCCCGCGACATTCTTGCTTTCATCTGTAATCTCGATCTTATCAATTATTCTTCTGGCCGTTTCGCGGAACGGTTTCCCTTTTTCGAATAGCGGCGATTTGAGAAAGCTAAGCAGAAAACCAGCCTCGTGGGCTGAAAGGTTGGTTGGCGGCAGGAAACCTTCGTGAAGAAGCTTGTAGCCGCCATCGAAATAGATTGGGATATTGGCGGCGGAGATGGAGATAATATCCCGGTAGATCGTGCGCTCGGTGACACCGCATTTCCTGGCCAGATCCGATGCTCTAAGCCGACGATTTATCCGCAAAAGGGAGAGTATATATAATAGTCGCTCTGTTTTCCTCACCTGGAAAGTATAGATTCGTCTTTTCCCGATGTCAATCTCAATAAGAGACTGCTAGATTGCCGGATAGTATCGAATAGTATAGGTCTGATCCCATAGAAAATAGACGGGAGGGCAGCCCTATTTTTCTAATTGACCGCTTCTCTTTCCCCTGGCCCGCTACAACTTGTTGAATTACAAGGGGTTTCAAGCCCGGTGCAGCATTGAACGCTTCTCACCTTGCCCGGCACGTCCATTGCAGAAAGCTACCCCCAGCGGAATCATAAAATCAGGAGGGGAATATGCTTTTAAAAAAGAATTTCGCAAAAAGGTCAACGGCACTGGCGCTGACCTTACCGATCGTGGTTTTGTTGCTGGCATCCGGGTGCTCTTTTGATACACCCAAATCGCCATCCTGGGTGACAACCTGGGATGTTCCCATCGCTAACAAGACATATGATATCGCGGAACTTCTTGAAAGAATCGACGCTTCGAACATCATTACCGACAGCCTGGGCAATCCCGCGTTTTCAATAACGCAGACCATCGATACCGTCGCCGTGGAAGATAACCTGACGGTCGATGGCGTTACTGTTGATTTGCAGGATTCGATAGGGGTAATCGATATCGAGCCGCCCAGCGACGAATCGGCAACCACGAATGTCAGCGATTTTCTGCCCGTCAACCTTGGTGTGGTTCCACCGTCCTCCTTCAGCTACAATGAGGCATTGACGGCAATGGACAGATTTAGCTGGATGGATGTTGAATCCGGTACTCTCGATCTGACTTTTTATAATGGCCTCGAGGTTGATCTGGATACATTTGAAGTAACTGTTATCGACCAATTCGACATGCACGTCGTAGGTGTTGCGACATATGTCAACGGGCTCAGCTATCTCGAAGAAGAAACACAATCTATCGATCTTTCCGGACAACGAATTTCCAATACTCTATCTATGACATTTAATGGTTATACTCCCGGGGGTGTCGTACTTAATGCCGGAGCGGCATACCTCGATGCCACTGCATCATTTCCGGACAGCATTACCGTTACCGCCGCCAGAGCCGAGACGCCGGCCATAAATATCAATCGGACCGAGTCGACTGTACTCACGGATTCCACCAGAATCATATCTTCATCGATATCCTCAGGGACGTTGCAATTGGATATTTCAAACTACACGCAGCTACCTTTCACAATTGACATTCTATCCGCAAATTTTGCAAATTCCGGTAATCCGCTTCAGATAAGCAGGCAGGTAGCGGCAATGGGAGTAACCCAGGTGAACGTCGATCTGGCCGGATATAGCTTCACACCTACCAACAGCGGTCCGTCGCAATATGTCGACGTTGAAATGAACGCTGTCGCGCCAGCTTCCGCTCCTCAACAGTATACTGTTAGCGCGTCCGACAGCCTGGGAGTACGTGCAGATCTTTCCACCATAACCTTTGCCTCTATTACCGGTCAGATCCAGCCGACCTCGATTGATATAGACCCTGTTCAACAGGATGTCGAAATTCCCGAGGGCCTCGATCAAGCCAGGCTGACTCAGGCGGTGTTGAGCCTGAATCTTTACAATAACAGCACCGTCGATGCTGATATTGATCTGATACTGCAGGGGGGAGGAAAATCGATAGCCATTAACGATCGCATTCTGGGTAAGAGCTCTCCGTCCGCTCCGGCCGAGCTGACGGTAATTTCTATTGGTTCGCAGCAGATTTCTGATTTCCTCAATCCCCCTCCGAGCCAGATTACTATTTCCGGCCAGGCGATATTGAACCCGGATTATGAGATATCCACCATTACCGCCAACGATAGTTTTTACGGTGACATGGAAATCTACTCGCCATTTGCGTTTGCTATTTCGGATACAATTTCGATCGATATGGATATTTCAGATTCCGAGATCGATGAGGATTCGCGGCCCGATAATTTCGATGAAACCTTCAAGTACGGCACTATAGAAGTTGAATTTGAAAACCACCTGCCCTTGGGACTATCAATGACGCTTTATATAGGTATCGTTCCGGATTCCACTCTATATGACCATCCGGCCACGCTTATTCTGGGGCCCTACACGTTGGAACCGGGCATCACCGATGGAAACGGGCATGTGATCGAATCGGTAATCTCGAATATATCCGATTCCTTAAACAGCGCCCAGTTCAGTATTTTTGATAACGATATAGTTTATTTCGGCCAGATGATAAATCTATTGCCGACCGATACCGCAGGCGTCCAGGTGTTGGGAACAGATTACATAAGCATAAAATCCACCGCCAGAATGCAGGTGCAGGTCGGCGACAATATCTGGAATAACGAATAGGAGGGGATAATGAAAACCATCAGAAAATCACTCGAAATATTATCGGGAAGCATTCTGATCTGGCTCCTGGCTTTCGGCATCGCCCTGGGGTGGGGCGATTCCAGCCCGAGGGCAGTAGCCATGGGAGGGGCATACACTGCCTTGGCTAGAAACATCGAGGCTCCTTACTGGAACCCGGCCAATCTCGGCCTCTCCGACGGCAATGGTTTCTCGATCAACCTGTTTAATGTCGGGGTCGGGGTCAAAAACAATAGTTTTTCGTTGTCGGCATATAATAAATATAACGGAAAGTTTCTCACTGACGGCGATAAACAGGACATCCTGAATTCGATCCCCGCCGCCGGCCTCTCGCTCGATCTGCTGGCGGAGGTCTCGGCATTGAACTTCTCGGTAGGCAATTTCGCGGTTACCTATAAAGGCTATGCCGCCTCCAGCATAAATCTCGACCGCGACCCATTCGAATTGTTGCTCTACGGCAATGCTGTGATGCGAGAGGTATCGCTTTCCAATAGTCGGAGCGAGGGCTATGGCATTGCGGATGCCTCATTGTCGTACGGCAGGGCGATCCAGAAATGGCAGGGCGGTGAATTCGCTGTTGGAGCCAGTTTCCATTATTTAAGGGGCCTCGTTTACCAGAAGATTCTCGAATCGGATGGCGGTGTTGTTACTACCGATACCGGATTCGTCGGCAGCGGAAGCATGCTAATGCGCACAGCGCTGGGAGGCTCCGGGTTTGCGACGGATCTCGGGGTTTCGGTTCGATTCGAAGAAAACTGGTATTTCTCTGCCGCCTGGCAGAATGCTTACAGTAAGCTCGTGTGGGATACCGATACCGAGGAAATGCTGTTCACGTTCGATATGCAGCCGATTACAATTGAAGCCATAGCCGACAGCGCCGAAAGCGACTCACTTGTGACATCAAGCGATACAACTTACTCCGTGGATTCATTCGGCTCGACTCTGCCATCGGTCTTCAAGCTTGGATTGGCGAGAAAGTATCATAACATGATATGGTCGGTGGACTGGGCACAGGGTCTTGTGAATCGTCCCGGAC
>SDBT01020858.1_pt1 | contig 10240 bp, 9 predicted proteins | sample 2277101 | NCBI WGS metagenome assembly SDBT01 (sample SAMN10404973, study PRJNA504765) | marine sediment metagenome | isolation source: marine sediment core GS10_PC15, 103 cmbsf | place: Arctic Ocean: Southern Knipovich Ridge | collected 2010
TTACAAGAGGGAAGATGTTTCCACGATAACATCGTGGGCTCCACTTTCCCTAACTCCCGATTGCGTAATTTGTATAAAACGGGCTTTCTTCCAAAGCTCCTGAATGTTTCTGGCGCCACAATAGCTGAAACCCGATTTTATGTTTGCTTCCATTATTGCTACAACCCTAGATACAGGCCCTTTATACGGAACAGTTGCTTTTACTCCTTCAATGTGTTTTAAGTAATTTTTGCCTGTATTTTTTAATTTTTTTACATGATTTTTCTTTTCTTCCAAAGAAGTCGAGGCGTTGTAAGCCTTGAATTTTTTGCCATCCTTTTTGATCAGCTTTCCGGGCGCCTCATCGGTTCCGGCAAATTGACTACCAATAACAACTGCCGATGCTCCGGCAGCTAATCCTTTAACAATGTCTCCCGAATTTTTCGTCCCTCCATCGCAAAGAACAGTTCTTTTATACTCTCTTGCTGCTTTAGAGGCATCCATAACGGCTGTAATTTGCGGTACACCCACGCCAGTGGTTATTCTTGTAGTGCATATTGTCCCAGGACCGACACCAACTCTTACAGAATCAGCACCAGCTTTAAATAGATCTTTTGCTCCCTCATAGGTAGCCACAACTCCGGAGATAATATCTACTTTACTGTATTTTCTTTTAAGCTCTTTTGTGATTTCAATAGCTTTCTGCATGGCTCCATGGGCGATATCGATTGTCAGAATGTCTGTACCTGCCTTGACTAGTTTTTCAGCTCTACTGAGGTAGTCGTTTCTAATGCCAATTGCCGCACCAACCAATACTTTTTCTTTTTTAACTTTAGAAACCATATTAGCTTGTTCTTCTGGTGAGACGAATCGGTGAAGGAAGCCTATTCCGCCAAGTTTTCCAAGAGCTATTGCCATATCAGAGCCTGTCACATCAGTCATATTAATACTGATAAGAGGAAGTCTAAGTTTGACTCGTGGAGTAATTTGGGTGGATAGATTAATCTCGGAGCGGCTTCCAACCTTTGAATGTTGGGGAATAAGTAGGACGTCGTCGTAGCTTAAACCTAAAGGAATTTCCTGACACATACCTTTGTAATGATATGAATCATTACATTTCACTTTAAACCAAGAGATGTTTCTATGTCAATTCTGTAAAAGATGCTTAAAAAATGATAAAATTTTAGGTTAAGAAGTTATTGGTCGTGTAGCTCAGCTGGTTAGAGCGCTTCATTCACATTGAAGAGGTCACAGGTTCGAATCCTGTCACGACCACATTTTACTTGAATATAGGCAAGATTATTACGCGTGAGGTCACAGGTTCGAATCCTGTCAGTCACCCCTAACGGGATTTTAATATCTCGAATATCCCGATATATGGGGTTAATGTTGCGGCTCAATAGTTTGCCTTCATCAAAAGTCATTCCATTTGGGTAGATTGAACCGTGTAATGCTATAATGTGCGTACGATGAGAGTGTTCCTAGATGCAAATATATATCTTAAGTTTATTAGAAGCCTATCTGACAAAAGGCTTGATTCTTTGAGTAAGTTCAAAGAATATGCTGATAATGATAAGTTTACAGTTATTTTCCCTCAAATAACCCAGGATGAGGTGTTTAGAAAAATACCCAGGCTTACAAATAAAAGTTTAGCTATATTTTCCAATCTACTTCCCAACAAATCTCCAATGAAAATGTTGGGTAATGAAATCTCAAACGAAGCTGTAGATAAACTAAGAAAAGAATGGAAAAAAGAAACATCTAAAATTGAAAAATCATTTGATAAAAAGATAGAGAAAGTCAAGTCCGACTATACAACATCTGTGGAAAAGTTAATAAGAGATATTATTGAACCATTAGCCGACATGTCAGAAAAATATGACGAAGACGATGAGATTATGAATGATGCAAAACAAAGAAAATTAAAAGGCAACCCCCCTGGTAAGAGAAATGACCCATTGGGAGACGAAATTGCCTGGGAATTGTTAAAAAAGAATTGTACAGATGATGATTTAGTTATTATTTCAGATGACAGTGATTGGAGATTTATCAAGAATGATAAGATTTTATTACAACCTTTGTTACAAAGAGAGTGGAACTCTGTTTCAGACAAGAACATTATATTGAAAGATACGGTGGGTTCGTTTATCAATACAATAAAAAAGAAAGAAGTAAGTAAAAGGGAAATTGAAAAAGAAAAAAACATTCCATCAATTGTCGACGATTATGTAGTGTCAAGTATTTCACCCTCACCACACTCACATTCACTTCGTTCAGCTAGTGACAGTAGTGTAAGCTCATCTGGCGTTATTTCATCTGGTCTAGTAAGTACGCTTCCACTAAGTGTTGGAACTACCACAGCCACAGTGGCGTCAATTTGTCCAAAATGTTCGAGGTTTTACTTTGGAGAAAAATGTGACAACTGTACTCCATGAGAATAAGCACCCAAGCGAAAACACAAACATACTCTCTGATGTTATTCTAATAGAAGCTCCTGACGAAGCTCACCAGACCTTAAGCATAAGTAAACTGCTCTTTATACTTCGGATAAGCCTCCTGAAGCTTTATAAACAAGGCTAAATGTGGTTCAAAATAAAAGTCGTTATCCACCCATCGCAATCTCCACTCACATGGGAGTAATATGGTAAGATTGTCAGACTTCAATATACTGATATAATATTCTCAAATGGATTTTAGTTTATTCCTAACAATAGTAATTGGTGCAGGCACAGGAACTGCACTTGTGGAGGCTTTCATTAAGTTAGGTTTAGAGTATAGATTAAAGGATTGGCTTGAAAGTAATAAAATAAAAAGAGCAGATAAAAGAGAATGTGCAAATAACATCCTAGAGCTCATAAGTAGTGAAAATTATCAAAAGTATTCTAATCCAAAAGATTCTATTCATGACAAGGCCCATCATTTGTCAGATAGATTGATAACAATAGGGTTTAAAAGTGAAAGTAAAATTCTAGACAAGTTTGTTCAAAGAAAACGCGATGTATCAAATCACATAAACAAACTAACATCAGAAACAGAAAAAGAATGGACAAAGACGAATTATAAAGAATTTGGGAAACACTTCCTTGAACTTAGCAATGAAATAGATGACTTAAGAGAGCAGTTATTAGAAGTAGCAACCAAATTAAAGAAATAGTTCTTTTAACTGCAAATTTGAAAGACTAGTATCTTTATTTAGAAGTAACAACTTGGACAATAACACTTTTCCTGCGCTCAGGGAAGTCATGTAGTGAGTTCTAACATCGTTCGGTAAGTCACCCAAAAGCAAGATTTGCATTCAGAGTATGTATATAAACCGCTAAGATAAAATTTCCACAATCCATCCATGGCTTCATGATTTACTTTATAACTTTCCAATTATTTAAATAATAATTCATTTTGTGTTTCATTGAACCAAGAAAAATATTATCTCCTCTTATTTTGATATTTACTCGATAGCGTTTACCATTTCCAACTTCTAATATTGCTTTTTCGTGCACTTTTCTTTCCACTTCATGATAGGGAAGAATTAGAAATTGACTAGTTCCTGCTTCATGAAGTACAAATATATAAAAAATATTTCCTGAGCTGTGTCGTTCGAAAGAAACTTTCCTAACATCAAATACATACGTATTAAACTTATTTAAATTTGAAGTTTTAACTTGAATTCCAAATAGTTTATTTCTCTTAATGGCAACAATATCTAATCCCAAATCAACACTCATAATGCTTGCATTAAAACCTAGAAATAGTAACTTGCTACACACAAGATACTCGCCAGCTTTTCCAGTAAAACTACTTTCAACTTCAATTTTTTCTTCTGCTTCTTGCTCCTTTTCTTGTACTTTTTTTTCGTGCTTAATCTTCTTTTTGTTGGGATTGAGCGCGTATGTACTAGGTGCAATTTTAATAAAATCTGAAGCATTCTTTTTGTTTTTTATGTCCATTACTATTTGAGCATTCATGCTTTTTTCTGGAGTTGCACCTTCAGTTTCTAAGATGCCGGATTCTAAAGCTAAACGAGTAATTTCCCTAGAGTGAAGAGGTTTTTTACTTTTTTTCAATATTTCGATGGCTGAAGTTTTGAATTTATTCATAATATAATTTCTTATGGAATCTTAGAGAAAAAATTACTAGTAATCTTTTCTGTATAATCCTCCATATCTTTTATATTATTTTTACTTATTGTTACCTTTATAAAATCTTTAACGTTGTATGTTTTAATATTTATATTTTTTCCAGGTAGTTTGCTGTTAATTATTTCGTAATCAAAGTACCTTTTTGTATCTTTGTGAATAGCGGGTGCGATAAATGAAAGATATTTATGTGAACGATCTTTAAATTCACCATTTATATTTAGATGTCTTATAAGAGCCGTTGTCTCGCTGTTCAGTTGTTGAGTTTTATTTCTTATCAAGGTTACTTCTATTAACCAATATTTATCTAAAGAATACACGTCAATATCTCCCTTGTTTCCAGGTGCATGAGAATAAGGCTTACCAATATGGTCAATTTTGTAATTTGGCCGTATGGCGTACATACTTCCATATTTTAATGCTACTAATATAGCAATATAGAATTCTAATTGAAGTGGAGCGGGGATTTCTTGAAATTCTGAAATTATTGAAGTTCGTCTGTTATCAACATTTAGTATTAGATCGCAAATTGTCTTTTCGTCAATTTTGTATGATTTAATGATATTGAAAATTTTATTAGCATATTCTTTTCCGTCTATTCTGTCATCTATTCTGTGTTTTATTGCAATAGGTATGTACTTTGAATCATAGCTATTGAGCTTATTGAAATAATCGCTTGCATCAATTTTTTCATCCCCACTTAATTTAAAGTCGACTTCTAGCAATTCTTTAATATAATCCTCTTTATTCTCATTTATTTGAATAAATATCTTTCCACTATATCTAATAGAAATGAAACCTGATATGAGTAGCAATCTTTTTACAACATCTGGATAATCTTTTATTACAGTATTGAATTTAGTCGTAACTTTGTAATTCTTTTTAAGAAATCTAAAAACACTTTCGTAATCTTTAAATTTGTTGCTAGTAATAAGTTTAATAAAGCGCTTTACATTGCCATCTTGACTAAAAGTTGAGACGATAAACTGCTCATAACTGAGTTTTTTGTTTTCTTTCTTCAAATAGAGTAAAACCTTTAATATAAAAACGAAATAATTAAAATCATTACTGACGTTTCTGTATGGAGAATTACGATTATATTTCATAGCTTGTATGGAATATACTTCTTGTTCATCCAAATCGCCCGACAGTAGTTTTTTGGATATTTCTGCATATTTAAACTTCTTGTTATATTGTGCATAAACCATTCCCAATTCTGATAATGTTCTCATATATGTCCAAAAACGAGATGCATAGCCTGCAGGAAAACCACCATCAGCCCTACGAGTTTTGTTAACTTGAATTACATCATTTTTTATACTACCAATCGTCGATGTGTCCGTAATAACAACTTCTGGACTCGAAACCTCTCCTATTAAATAAAGAAATGAGACAATTTCTAGTAAGTGTTTATCATCTAGTACTTTATTTTGGTAATTTTTTAGAGCTGTTAATAATCCCACATAGCGTTCCGGATTTCTAATGGCAGTTTCAAATGCCATTTGTTTAAACACAGCTTTTCTTTTAATTCTCCTTACCGTTTTGATTGTTGGCACTTTTTTAATAATTAGTAACCAATATTTCTCTAATATTCTTTTTAGTAGAGTTGTCATTAAAACTTATGTAATTACTCTTAATATTGTTTACTCTATATTTTTTCATCCAACTTATTAATGTTTTGTTTTTATCACCGTTGTAGTGAGCAACATTTGACAAGGCAAAAGACACATTTTTACTATTTAAGTAATCGAGAATTTTGAGAAGTTCTTTTTCCCTATTTTCATTCCAATGTTTGTTATATTCACTAAAAGTGATCAGGTACGGTGGGTCCACATAGACGAAATCGTCTTTACAATAGCTTTGCCTGTTCAAGAATTTGCTAAAATCGTTAGAAGAAAATAACACACGTAGATGCCTTACGGTATTAAAATAGTGTTTTAGAGAATTCTTTACATTATTATTAAAATCAACATTGCCAACCGGTAAATTGAACTGCTCGTTTTTGTTAAACCGAAGCATTCTGTTAAATCCGTAAATCAGTAACAAATAGAGCATAAGTGGATTACTTTCTTTTGAATTGTTAAAGTCATTTCTTAATTTTTCATAACCTATTTTGTTAAACTTCGCGTAGTAGGTTTTTACCCACTGAGATTTTAGTTTTTTTGGAACAACGTCTTCTATATAAGATCTTGATAATTTGTATTTAATAATTAGCTTTTTTGCATTTTCGAAAAACTCTTTCGGATTATTAGACTCTCTTTTCAAATATTTGTGTATCATAATAAGGTTTTTATCAATATCATTCAAAAAATACTTTTTTGCTTCAACATTTAAAAAAACTGTACCTCCGCCAACAAATGGTTCATAAAAAGAGTTAATATTTGCAGGGAAACGTTCTAATAATTGAGGCATTAATTTGTATTTGTCACCCACGTAAAATAGAGGCGATCTTTTTGTAATATTTGTCATTTTATTTTTGTAATAAATAGGTATTCCATATGATTGTCAAAGTTTGTTTTTCCGCTATTAAAATATTTATGACTGATTTTGTGAGTTTTGGTTGTACCTTTTTTTCTGAGGATATTTTTGATTTCATCCAGCTCTATTTTGTTTTTAGAAGATGAGCTTTTAGGATTGTAAGTATTGTTATAAGATACCGCAATATATTTTGTTTGCAATTTGCCGATGAGGTCTGCAAAGACTACCGGAGCCTTAGTTTTACAATAGTCACTTGAGTTTTCTGATTTTGGCTTTAATGCTACACCGTGAAGTTCTGGCTTATTCCACTTAGTTAAATTTTCAAGTAAATGATAGAACCTATTATATTGTCTAGAATTATATGGTGGATCGATATAAACAATATCAGCCTTAATTTTTGTTGCTAGTTCGTTTGCATCCTCTTTGTAAATTTTTAGTTTTTTCACTTTGATTGGTTTAATATTTTTCATCCAAAAACTTTTATTAGTTAAAGACCCTTTGATATAGGCGTCATAATGTCCAACAGTATTGGCAACCCTATCTGTGGCATATATTAATGAAGCTAAGAGTAGGTAATATTCATTTAAATTATATTTATTTTTATTATTTTCAATATCGTCTCTAATATAACCAATTAATTTTGATGTTTCTTTTGTAAAATATTTACCTCCAAAGTTTACTGAAAAGTAATTATCATTAATATCATCAGGATTCAAGTTGTTATAATTCTCAATAACTTTAGATATTTTATTTTGATTTATATTGTTTGCATTGAAAAAAGCATTGTATAGAACATAATTCGAATGAAGAATGTCATTTAAGAAAATAGTTCCATATGTCTCGGAAGCCTTAGCAGCAATTGCAGCTGTTCCTGCAAAAATATCAAAAAACGAATCACCAGAGCACCCACTATTAATTAAAGATAAAATCCATTTATTTAATTTGTATTTACTACCTATGTATCTTCTGTTCTTTAGACAAAAATAAGACATATTTTTTGATGTACCTTGATAATTTTAGCATTTATATCTTTCTATATTCATATGCAATTAATTTCAAATAAGGTTTTTAGCAATGTTCACAAGGCAATTGGCCGATTTTTGCTTTAATTTACTTCTAAATCGTGTAACGGTAACGACTGATATTAGTTTGTCCACATTTTTCCCATTTTATCACTTATTTGTTGCGTAAGTAACAAAATTTGCTTAAGAAGCTCTTTTTCTTTGCTTTCCGAGGTAATGAAATGAGTTCTAACATCGTTCGGTAAGTCACCCAACACAGAAGCTCCTGGCTTAGTCAACTAAAGTCCGCAAATATTGCGTTATAGCAAAATCAATACTAGACTTTAATAGTTATGGCAGATTCCACAAAGAGTGGGGTGGGTTATAAAAAAACAGTATCTCAAGACGAGAAGTCTACAACTGTTGATATTCACACGGATTCAAAAACACCAGTTGTATCTGTAAAAAAAATAAAACCTGATCTTCGCAAAAAAGAACTTCCTTTAGTAGATATTAAAGTTACAAATCCTATTACATACCTCAAGAGTTGGTGGAAAAGAATAATAGGTAATGAAGGAATAGAGTTTCGGATACGTGTTAGGCCGCTAACTGCGATAGCTATCTCGTTAATTATTGTTAGTGTTAGTTTTGGAATTGGACGTTTTGTTTTACCTTTTAAGATTCCCTTTTTTGAATACAAAGTTCCGCCAGCACCCACTCCCACGCCAGACCCTTTTCGTGAAACCGCTTTTTCTGGAACGCTACGGTTGATAACTTCTGCTAATAGGTATTACCTGGTTACTTCTTCGTCAGAAGCTATTATTTTAGAAATTCCTGAAAATGTTGATTTAAGTAAATTTGTTGGTAGGCGAATTTTCGCCACCGGCAAATATAATGAAACTACCAGGACTCTTCTTGTAACCGAAGCTTCCGATTTAGAACTTCTTCCTAAAGAGGCGATTGTTGTTCCTACAACAGCACCTACGCCAACTCCAACACCGACTCCGACACCCACGGAATTGCCAACTCCAACACCGACAGAAAGTCCTACACCTACTCCAACGGTTTCACCAACTCCCACCCCATAGATATGTTTACATAGTTTCCTGGATTTTGAGCTATAATCTCCATAGACACGATTCATGAAGGTTTCTGTTTGTATTACTGTTTTTAATGAAGAGAAAAGTGTATCAGCGCTTATTGAGAGTCTTCTGAAACAAACTAAAAAACCTGGCGAGATTATAATTGTCGATGGGGGATCGGAAGACAGAACAGTAGAGATAATCAGACATCATCAGAAAAAAGATAAAAGGATAAAGTTGTTGGTTGAGCCAGGATCGGTTGCCCACGGAAGAAATGTTTCAATAGAGCTTGCAAAATACCCAATAATAGCCTCAACTGATGCAGGCTGTGTTGCCAAAAGAGACTGGTTGGAGAAAATAACAGAGCCTTTCAAACATAAAGAGGTGGGTCTTGTTGCCGGTTTTTACCATATGGCGGCCAAGAACTCAATGCAAAAAGCAATGAATGTTTATCATGGAGTACTTCCCGGACACTTTGATCCAACAAGCTTTCTTCCTTCTGCACGTTCGGTTGCTTTTAGAAAGAAAATTTGGGAGAAAGTGGGCGGATACTCAGAAAAATTAGACAAAGCAGGGGAGGACACACTTTTCTTCTATGGAGTCGTGAAAACAGGAACGAGGATAGCAAGGGTAGAGGAGGCGATAGTCTATTGGAAAGAGCCGGCAAATTTTAGCTTAAAGGATTCTGTTAAAAAGTTTTATCAATATGCTAAAGGAGATGCCCAGGCCGGAATCTGGTGGCACCCCACCAAACAGCTTGCGTCGCACAATATTAAAGTACTTTCAATCTTTGCCCGCTATCTAATCGGACTAGTCTTACTCATTATGACGTTTAAGAATCCCCTTCTTTGGTCTGTTTTAATTTTAGGATTAATTTTCTATATTTTTTGGGCTTTTAGAAAAGTTTTTGTAGAATTTAACGATTGGAAAGCGGGGTTGTGGGGAATAATTTTGCAATTTTCTTCTGATTTGACAGTGATGCTTGGCTTCTTTTCGGGATTGTTTAGTCGACGTAAATGACAAAAAAAGTTTTTGCAGCTATTATTTTAGGACTCAATCTTTTTGCTTTCTTGAGGTTTTACATTTATCAGGATTATCCTCTTCTTTTGCTCTTCTTGCACTTAATAAGTATTGCTGTTCTTTGGGTTTGGGCAATTAATCCTATCAAGATTTTAAATTTTATAAAGAGAAAGCCAATTGATTCAATAATAATACTTGGTCTATTTTTCCTGGCCTTAACTGTTCGTTTATACAAAATAGAAGTGATTACACCTGGTATGTGGAGTGATGAGATAGTGGTTGGTAAAACTGCAGAACTTTTGTTTGACTCTCCCCAATATACACCTTTTATATCTGCTAATTATGGACACCCCACACCACTGCTTTATCTAACAGGTTTTATTATAAAAACTTTTGGTCGAAGTATGACAACCGTGCGCTTAGTCAGTGTTTTGTTCGGCTCTTTAAATATTGCCGCCTTTTTTATTTTGCTTAGATTTTTCTTCAGAAGACAAACAGCCTTAATTGCTTCATTGTTGATGTTATTTTCATATTCGCATCTTATTAT
>SDBT01020859.1_pt1 | contig 10240 bp, 3 predicted proteins | sample 2277101 | NCBI WGS metagenome assembly SDBT01 (sample SAMN10404973, study PRJNA504765) | marine sediment metagenome | isolation source: marine sediment core GS10_PC15, 103 cmbsf | place: Arctic Ocean: Southern Knipovich Ridge | collected 2010
GTCCATGTAATGGGTGCGGGAGAAGAGTTGCGGGCGATATCGGCTGGTGGCCACTCGCGTGTAGGATTCCCATTCTTTGACCGCATTGGTCAGATGCTCGACGGCGCGGCGATGATGCTCCTTTCGCGTCGGGTCGGCCCGATAGACGGCCAACTCGGCCGCCCCACGGATCTTGTCGGCGTAGTAACGGCCTAGATAGGCCATTGATTCGATGTCGTACAAGGTGGCTTCACCCGTTTTCGACAGATGGGGGGGCGCGCCGAAGCCTCTGCGCAAGCTGTTGTATCCGATGGCCTTGACTCCAGACAATGCCTTCTCGGCCAGTTTGTCCAACTTGTCGGCGACCTCCATGGGCGAAATGCCGTCGATCGGCTGCTCGTCGACGACGGCCGATGCGTATTGTCGCATGGAGAGAATCCCTGATCCGACCAACGGCGGATGTTCGAAGAAAGCGTCCACCGTAAGGAACCCCGCGTTGCTCGTGCAACTCTCCGGCGAGAACTGTAAATCATTGACCCTAAAGAAGAAGTGGTTCACTTGGGGGATGATCTGCGAGGCAGCCGCCCAAGAATCGTAAAACAGCGGGAACTTACTGACCAAAGGGAAGTCGAAGGAGAGAAGTTGCCACTTCAAATGCTCCTCGAAGAAGTCACGAGTCAGCGTGATGTCATAACCCAACCGTCCCCAGAGCATGAACCGATACCAATGCTTGTCGATTTCCAGTTGCCTGCGACCGTCCACGTTCTTCGCGATAAACTCACGTCCCCAAACATAACCGTCCGGGCCCATATAGAACCCGGCCTCGTATCGCATTAGGTCGCGGGGGACGTTCTGGAGGAACTCGCGGACGTAATCGGCGTCTCCCCAGCGATGCACGAAAATATCGTCGTTGCGAAGGTTCAGCCAACACGGCACTCGATGGCGCTCGAGGTCGCCGCGATATTCGATATCCAGGTACGGCGAGGTCGTCGTGGAATAGAGCCGAGCCCGGGCGTATTTGTGGCCCGTGTTGAAGGGGCCGGTGTAATCCTTGAACGCCTCGACGATTTTGCCCAGGTTGGCCTGATGCTGGCGGAAGATGAAGCGGATTTCGCGATCGGGATCCGCCGCCATCGCGTCCATGGCCCCCTGGCCGTAGGTCTGCCACAACCACTGCTCGATCCCACCGACGTTCTTTACGCCGTCTCGCTGGACATGTTCACCGGCCGTGACGCCGATCCCGTCGACCTGCGGATAGGTCTTGAGAAACTCACCGATACAGTAACGCATATACTCGATCGTCTTGGGATTGTCGGGCCGATCGTCGATGCCGTGCTTCCCCTTCGCGCCGAACGTGTAGATGTTCCAATGGAAGATATAAATCTCGATACCCCGGGCTTCCGCATGGTCGAACACGCGCGTCCAGAACGCGATCTTCTCGTCGAGCGAGATCTTCTTCACGACCTTGAAGTTGGCCGGATCGTGCATGTCCAGGGCGTCGAAATGGCGGTCGGTTCGCGTATCGACCGGTTGCTTCAGCACGCACACATCGTCGTAGCCGATCTCGGGATACTTCTCCAATTTGACCAGACCAGGATAGGGATGGGTCGTCCAGAGTGTGAGCACGTTGTAACGGTTCTTCGCCATCTGATCGAGGAACTGCTCCCAGAACTCGAATTTCCACATGACGGCGATATTCTCTTGCGCCGACGTACCCGTATCGTCGTAGCTGGGAGCCCGGGCATCCAGCGGGATGTTGAATTTCAGTCCCCGTCGGAACAGATAGGGTTTTCGGGCCATGTCGGGAACTCCCAATACCTGGCGACCGAGAGTGATCCTCTCGGCCAGTTCGAGTCCGCCATACATGGCCCCGCACGAATCGCCGCCGATGATCCGGATCGTGTTCTTACCCTCTCTGCGGATACGAAACGCTTGCGGCCCCATGCCGGTTTCGGAAATCTCGAAGACGATTCGCCACCCGGCCGACGGCAGTTCAGCCCGAGCGATTGCATTGTCTTCCAAAGCTCGTTCGAGTTCGCCGACGGCAAAGGCGATTCGAGGATCGTTCTTATCGTACGTGACCCAATCCCCAGCGGCTCGTGCAGTGAGCGGCATGAAGACAAGAACGAGAAGCAGCAGCACCGGGTGCCACGGGCGTCTCGCCAGTGCATGTTGGGCAGCGTTGTACGATGGCGCTGCGAGGCCGTCGCTGTGGCTGGCGTTCTCTACGGCGACGGCCTCGGAGGGCCATCGTACGAGTTTCTCGAAAAAGCCCAACATACCGTGGTCTCCTTATCATGCGAAGTTTCGGCCATGGCTGTGTGCCGCCATTGAGGGCCATTCTCGACCACCGCGTGGCGAATGTCAACTGTTTTGAGAAACTCGGCCGGGGAGTGGAAAATGGGGACTGGCTCCGAGCCACGGCAGATACCGAACCCGCCGAAAATGTCCCCGGCTCGGTGCCTGTCCCCTTTTTCACGGACCATGGAAAACACAATCCGCCCCTGCTACATTGGCTTGTAGGGTGGGCACTGCCCACCAAGAATCAAGAGAAAACGTCCATTCCGTGGTGGGCAGTGCCCACCCTACACGAAGGCAACCGACCCATGAAGCGACGCACATTCCTCACGACGGCCGCGGGCGCCCTGGCCGCTTTGCCCCGGATCGTTCCGTCCTCGGCGTTGGGTAAAGACGGCGATACGGCCCCGAGCAATCGCATTACGGTCGGCGCGATCGGCGTCGGCAATCGTGGCACCCAGGTGATGCGTGGCTTCCTGGGCTATGACGACGCCCGGGTCGTGGCGGTTGCCGATGTGAATGCCCATCAGCGAGCGACCGTCGTACGACGCGTCGACGACCATTATCGGGCGACCGGCTGCCGTGGCTATCACGACTATCGCGAGCTGCTCGATCGGCCCGACATCGACATGGTCCTCGTTGCCACGCCCGACCATTGGCACGTCGTGACCGCAATGGCCGCGGCCCGAGCCGGGAAAGATGTCTATCTGGAGAAGCCGATCGGTGTCACCTTGGCCGAAGCCCGGGCGTTGCGCGCGGCGGTTCATCGCTATGGCACGGTCTTTCAATTCGGCACACAGCAACGCTCCGACGGCCGGTTCCGCCAGGCCTGCGAGTTGGTACGCAACGGACGCATTGGCCGACTCGAAACCGTCAACGTCTGGAGCCCCGGTAGCCGAACCGGCGGCTCGCTGGAACAAGTGCCCGTGCCCGATTGGCTGGACTACGAGATGTGGGTCGGGCCGGCGCCCATGTCGCCCTATACGAAGCACCGATGCACCAACGGCTTCGAGCCGGGCGATCCCTACAAGGTCTGGCCGTTTATCTCCGACTATTGCGCCGGCTGGATCTCCGGCTGGGGCGTGCATCCGATGGACATCGCCCTTTGGGGAGCGGGCAAGCTGCTCGACGGTTCGTTTGAGATCAACGGGACCGGCACCATTCCCAGCGAAGGGCTCTGCGACACGGCCACCGATTGGGACCTTTCGATGAAATTCCCAACCGGCGTAACACTGAACTTCACCGGTCCGCCCTCGTCGGCCAAGTGGCGAGACCGCTTCGGCAAGCACGGCGGACACGGCACGGTATTCATCGGCACGGAAGGTTGGATTCACGTCGATCGATCTCAGATCGCGGCGACCCCGAAGACGCTGCTGCAATCGTCGATTGGCCCGACCGAGATCCATCTGGCCAAGAGCGACCATCACGCCCGAAACATGCTCGATTGCGTCAAGAGCCGAGCCCGGCCGATCAGCCATATCGATTCGGCCTATGCGGTCGACACGATCTGCCAGGTCAGCGCGATCACGGCCAAACTGGGCCGCCGACTGCAATGGGACGCCGCGACCGACCGATTCGTTGACGACGCCCCGGCCAATAAGTTGCTCTCGCGAGCGATGCGCGGCCCGTGGCATGTGTGATGAGAGAGGGTCGGGTGGCACTGGCGTCTCGCCCAAGCGGCGTGGAACTTCCGCCCCGAAGGGGCCCAACATATCAGCCCAGGGCAACGCCCTGGGTTGTGGGGATTGGAAACCAACCGAAGCCCTGCAAGGGCGCGACAAGGTGGTCACGCGACGTCGGATTCGCAGTTCTTTCGCCCTTTCAGGGCTTTGGCTGCCATATTCTTTCGCTACCCAGGGCGTTGCCCTGGGCTGATATGTTTCGGCCCCTTCGGGGCAACAATGAGCCCCATCGCTGCAACCAAAAACACTGCTTGAAAGCAAGCAGTGGCACACAGGCTCTTCCGTGGGCACCCGGCGTGAAAAACTCAGTCAACCAACCAGTTGACAACGCCCATCTCGGGGCCGACAATAGGAGACACCCCTTGGCGGGGGTAGACCGGTTCGTTAGGAGCCGACCGCCACCTACCAACTATCCACTTGCCGATATCAGGAAAGGGCTGCTGCATGAAATCTCAAGATCCTACAGACAAGCCGGAAACAGATAACCCAGAAACCTCGCGACGCAACTTCCTCAAGTCCTCGGGAGGGGCAGTCGCCGCCGCGGCCATGGTCGGCGCGCTTCCGGCCCGAGCTTATGCGGCCGAGGATAATACGATCAACATCGCACTGGTCGGCTGTGGCGGACGTGGCACGGGAGCTGCCTCGCAAGCCCTTTCGACCCAAGGCCCGACGAAGCTGGTCGCTATGGCCGATGTGTTCGACAACCGTCTGCAAGGCAGCCTCAATCGCCTCGCGAAATCACACACCGACAAGGTCGACGTGCCCGAAGATCGCCAGTTCCTCGGTATGGACGCTTATCGCAAGGCGATCGATTGTCTGGGCGACAACGACGTCGTGCTGCTGACCACGCCGCCGACGTTCCGCCCGATGCATCTTGAATATGCGGTCGAGAAGGGTCGCAACGTCTTCATGGAGAAATCGTTCGCCGTGGACGGCCCGGGCGTACGTCGCGTCTTGAAGGCGGGCGAACTGGCGACGAAGAAGAACCTCAAGATCGCCGGCGGGCTGATGTCGCGCCATTACAAGCCGCTGGAGGATTGCGTCGAGCAGATCCACAACGGCGCGATCGGCGACGTCATCACCTGCTGGGCCTATCGCGAGCACGGACCGGTCGGATTCAAGTCGAAGGCGCCCGGCATGAATGAAATGAGCCATCAGATCAACAACTACTCGTCCTTCACCTGGATCAACAGCGGGTTCATTCTCGATTGGCTGATCCACAACCTGGACGTCTGCTGCTGGGTAAAAGACGCGTTTCCCGTCTCGGCCCAAGGCCAGGGCGGCCGGCAAGTTCGCACGCAGAAGGATCAACTGTTCGACCACTATGCGGTGGACTACAATTTCCCCGACGGCACGAAGCTGTTCGGGCAAGGCCGCCACATGGCCGGCTGCTGGCCCTTCTTCGGCGACATTATCCACGGCACGACCGGCTCGGCCATTCTCGGCGAGGGACAATCCAAGCCGCGGCTCTACAAGGGCTTTAACCAGACGGCCGACAAGTTGCTCTGGCAGTACGAAGGACCCGGCTGCAACCATTATCAGGTCGAGCACAACTTGCTATTCGAGGCGATCCGCCAGGACAAGCCGTACAACGAAACCGAGCGATGTGCCTATGCGGCGATGACCGGCATCCTCGGCCGCATGGCCGCCGAGTCGGGTAAGAAGGTCACCTGGGAGGAGGCTCTGGCCTCGGAGGTCGAGCTAGCCCCGGGCATGGCCGACTGGACCATGGAGTCCGATCCCCCGGTCCTACCCGACGCGGAGGGCAATTACCCCATCGCCATGCCCGGCATCACCAAGGTGCTATAGGGGATGGTTCACTGCTGAAGAGTGCCATGCTCCACGCTTGCGTGGGCATGCCGGCCTGGGGTCGATGGAAGACGCCGGAGTGGGGTGGCATCGTTTCCCACGATTGCAACTTTCCAAAGGCAACGCAACAATGATCGAAGCCACGCTCCGCGTGAATGGGCTCCTACTGCTGAGGGTCTCGTTGGCCCTGACTATGGCGGGGCACATAGAAGCGGCCCCCGTCGAGGAAGGCCCCGTCGAAGCAGGCCCCGTCGAAGCAGGCCCTGTCGAAGCAGGCCGACAAACGGTCGACCTCAACCCGGGCTGGCGGTTCGCCAATGGCGACGAACCCAACGCCGCTGGGCCGGACTTCGACGACTCGGCGTGGCAGGCCGTTCGCGTGCCGCACGACTGGTCCGCCGCGGGACCCTTCGACGCGAAAACCGGCGGCCGAACCGGCAAACTGCCGTGGCGAGGCGTCGGATGGTATCGAAAAACCTTCTCGCTCGATGCGGCCGATCAAGGAAAACGTGTCTATTTCGATTTCGACGGCGTGATGGCCTTCCCCCAGGTCTACGTCAACGGCCAACTGGCCGGGCAATGGGACTACGGATATATGTCGTTCCGCGTCGATGCCACCGAGCATGTCAAGTTCGGTCGGAAGAACGTCATCGCGGTCCGCGCCGACACGACCAAACACGGCAGCCGATGGTATCCCGGGGCGGGAATCTACCGCAAGGTGGCTATGTCCGTGTGCGATCCGGTCCATGTGGCCCATTGGGCAACGTTCGTCACCACACCGGAGATTAGCGATCGGCAAGCAACCGTCCAAGTGCAAACCACTATCGAGAATCATCTCGAATCGACCGCCAAGCCGATCGTACGAGTTCGCCTGATCGATCCCTCGGGCAATGCCGTGGCCGAGGGCCGACAACCGGTGAGCATCGCCGCGGGTCAATCGGGGGACGTTCAATTCACGATGAAGGTCGACGACCCCATGCGATGGGACATCGAGAAGCCGAACCTATATACGGCGATTGTTACCGTCGAGCGTGACGGGGCAACGTGCGATCGGGATATCGCCCCGTTCGGCATTCGGACCTTCCGGTTTACGGCGGACGACGGATTCCACCTCAACGGCCGCCGAGTACAGCTTTACGGCGTCGACCTGCATCACGGCCACGGCCCACTCGGAAGTGCCTTCTATCCTCGGGCCATGCAACGCAAACTGCAAATCATGCGGGACATGGGCGCCAACGCCATCCGAACGAGCCACAACGCCCCGGCTCCGCAGTTGTTGGCCTTGTGCGATCGGATGGGGATGCTCGTGATGAACGAGTGCTTCGACAAGTGGGATGCAACGGCCGATCTGCTCGATAAGTCGCAATTCACACCCTTCATGAAACGACAGGTCGGCAGTTTCGTCCGACGCGACCGAAACCATCCCAGCGTCGTGCTCTGGTCGATCGGCAACGAAATGTGGGGCGTCGAGGCGAACGAGACCGGCGACGCGCCCGAGAAGGTCACCTTCATGGTCGGCCAATTCAAACGCCACGATCCGACTCGGCCGGTGACCATGGGATGTCTCGTGCCCCAGGCCGTTCGCGAGGAGACGCATGTGCTCGATTCGCTGGACGTGACGAGTTGGAATTATGGCCGGAAGTATCTGGCGGCTCGCGAGCGTTATCCCGACAAGCCGATCGTCTATAGCGAGTCGGCTTCGGCCCTGAGTACGCGAGGGTACTTCCGGCTGCCGCATCCGATCGACAAGACCGACTACATGAACGACGACCGGCAAGTCGATTCGTACGATCTGAATTCGGCGTCCGGCCCTCGCGATATCCCGGACGTTGATTTTCGGCTGATGGAAATCGACCGCTATGTGGCGGGCGAGTTCGTCTGGACCGGTTTCGACTACATTGGCGAGCCGACGCCCTATACGGGTCCGGCCCGAAGCAGCTATTTCGGCATCGTCGATCTGTGCGGGATGCCCAAGTCTCGCTACTTTCTCTACCGGAGCCATTGGCGGCCCGAGGCAACGACCGTCCATATCTTGCCCCATTGGAATTGGCCGGATCGCCTCGGAAAGAACGTGCCGGTCTATGTCTACACCAACGGCGACTCGGCCGAACTGTTCCTCGACGGCAAGTCGCTCGGCCGCCGCGCGAAGGGCGTCAGCGATGCCGTGCCGAAGAATCTGGCGCTGGGCCGGCCCGTACTGGCCAGTTCGCACGAGTCGGAGAAAGGCCATCTTGCCTCGCACGGCAACGACGGTAAGCTGGAAACCCGATGGTGCGCGGCCGACGAGAACACGGGCCACTGGTGGCAGGTCGACTTGGGCCAGGTGCAACCGGTTCGTGCCTGTCGAATCGTCTTCGAGCAATCGGCCGATCGATATCAGTATGTATTGAAGGGGTCTGTCGACGGAGAGAATTGGACCACGCTTTACGAACAGAACGTCTGGGGAACCCGGCAGACGATCGCCGTGCGCCGGTTCGACGCGAAGGCCCGATATGTGCGAATCGAGTTCACCGAGCTCAAGAAGGCCTGGGCCGGCGTCGTGCAGTTCGAGGTCTATGGGACCGACGATCTCGGCCCGTTGTCCTACTACCACGTCGTCGACCGCTACCGGCTCCGCTGGGAGGACGTGACCTATCGGCCGGGTGAATTGAAGGCCGTGGCCTATCGCGATGGAAAGCGGCTCGCGGAATCCGTCATGCGAACGGCCGGGCCGCCGGCGCGGGTTCGGCTTACGCCCGAGTGGACGTCCATGGCCGCCAGCGGCGAGGACCTCTGCTATGTGCTGGTCGAGGCAATCGATGCCAAGGGGACCGTCTGTCCGTTGGCCGACAATCTCATCACGTTCGACGTGAAGGGCCCGGCCCGGATCGCCGGCATCGGCAACGGCAACCCCATGGGGCTCGATCCGTTCCAGGATGATCGCCACCCGTTGTTCCACGGCAAGGCCATGCTGATCCTCCGCTCGACGGACCAACCCGGCACGATTCGGGTAACGGCAACGGCCGACGGCTTGGAACCCGGCACGGCTCCGCTGCAAGCCGAACCGGTCGATTAACCCGGATTACTCGTGGCACCCTGTTGTGGCTACGCTCGCCAGAGCGTGGTCGGCGGCGCGTAATCTCTCCCAATAGGCGGCGTCTTCCACCGTCTGGCGACGGTAGCTACCCACGGACGGGTGCCACCCAATCCGTCTCCTACCACACGACCAGCGACTCCTCGAACAGCCGCGTCAACTCCTCTTCCCCCGCCGGGCGAGGTGACAGCTTCGTGACTCGGTGCTGCGGCAGGGTCCCCTGCACCAGCGCGGGTATGTCCTCGGCCGTATATCCGACGGCACTTAGCCCGTTGGGGATATTCAGCCGCTGCATGAACTCGACGACCCGATCCGCCAGGATATCACCCGCATCGGCCGGATCCGCATCGGAAACGTCCACGCCGAGAAACTCGGCCGCTTGCAGATGACGCTCGGGACATGCCGAGCCGGTGAAACGAAAAACGGCCGGCGCGTTGAGAATAACCGACATGCCGTGCGGCACGAGCGGTTCGTCGACCACATATCCCTCGGGCTTGTAGTCGCGCACCATGCCCGAGACCGGATAGGACATGCCATGGGGCAAATGGACCCCGGCGTTTCCGAACCCGATGCCCGCGTAGGAGGCGGCTAGTAGCATGCCGCTTCGGGCCTCTTCGTCGTCGGGATTCTCGACGGCCTGGCATAGACACTTCGCGGCCAGACGAACGGCCTCGGCCGACCAGACGTCGCTGATCGGGTTGGACCCCTGATAGGCCGGACGCAACAGCGGACGTTCCGCCGCAGCACGCTCGCCGAACGGCAACGCCGTATACGATTCCAACGCATGGCAAAAAACATCCAAACCGCTCGCGGCAGCGGCCAGCGGGGGCAACGTCCGCGTATTGTCCGGATCGATCAGCCCGAGCGTCGGTTTCAGCCGCCGATGGGCAATGCCCGTCTTCGCACGCATTTCGATCAGGTCGAAGATGGCCACGCCGGTTGTCTCGCTGCCGGTTCCCGCGGTGGTCGGCACAGCGATCAGCGGCTTCAGTTGCCCCGGCACGGGCTGTCCCCGGCCAATCGGCGGATTGACATACTCCAGCAGATCGGCCGGAAAGGTCGAATAGAGATTGGCCGCCTTGGCCGTATCGATAGCCGATCCACCGCCGACGGCCACGAACCCGTCGAACTGCCCTTGCGACGCCACTTCAATCGCCTCACGAAACGACGCATCGGTCGGCTCGACGTGGACTCGGTCGAACAGTTCGAACTCGATCCCCTCGGCCTGAAGCGACTCGATCACCGTAGCCACCGGCGGCAACTTGGCCAGATTGGCGTCCGTAAGGACCATGGCCCGACGAACGTTCAAGTCCCCCAGGTCCATGCCGACCTCTCGGGTAACCCCCTTGCCAAACCGGATGTTGGCCGTAGCCATCTCGAAGGCATATTCGTGATTCAT
>SDBT01020860.1_pt1 | contig 10240 bp, 8 predicted proteins | sample 2277101 | NCBI WGS metagenome assembly SDBT01 (sample SAMN10404973, study PRJNA504765) | marine sediment metagenome | isolation source: marine sediment core GS10_PC15, 103 cmbsf | place: Arctic Ocean: Southern Knipovich Ridge | collected 2010
CTAGAACACCCCGTGATCAACGACAATGAGTTTGTGGTTTGGAATACTTGGGGAGTCCGCGCATGGCCGACCCTGGTCTTGATCGATCCGAGAGGAAACGTGGTCGGCGGCCACTCCGGAGAGGGCGTCTATCCGGTATTCAAGCCGGTCATCGAGTCCCTGGTGAACGAGTTTGACGATCTGCAATTAATCGATCGCACTCCGCTAGAGCTCAGGCTGGAGAAGGAAGGGCTGCCCACCACGGTGCTCTCATTTCCCGGGAAGGTGCTTGCAGACCCAGAGGCGGGTCGATTGTTCGTGGCGGATACCAATCACCACCGGATCATCCAGGCAGATATCCAAACAGGACAGATTAAGGCGGTCTATGGATCCGGTGTGCCCGGTCTGATGGACGGCTTGACGACCGCGGCGCAGTTCTACAACCCTCAGGGTATGGAGCTTGATGGCGACACTCTTTACGTAGCAGACGTCGACAATCACGCCATTCGAACCATCGACTTGGAGACCGGGCAGGTCGAGACACTGGTTGGCACTGGCAATCAAGCCAGCCGGTATCCTCCGGTTGCCGGAGTTGCGCCGGATGTCGAACTGAATTCTCCATGGGACCTGGCTCTGGCTGGCGACGACCTGTACATCGCTATGGCTGGATCCCACCAGATCTGGCAGCTCGGCCTGGACGATGGAGTCCTCGAAGCGGTTGCTGGCAGTGGTGGGGAAGGGGTTCTAAATGGACCGCGGGCTGGAGCAGAGCTCGCGCAGCCGAGCGGTTTGGCGCTGGGACCGGACAATCGGCTCTACTTCGCAGACTCTGAAAGCAGCAGCATCCGGTGGGTAGATCTCGTAGGCGATTTTCCCGAGGTTGGATTGCTGGCAGGTGGCGACCAGAATCTATTCCAATTTGGTGATGTGGATGGTGTCGGCGGTGAAGCCTTATTGCAGCACCCGCTGGCGGTCGTCTCCGATGGGGAGCTGCTCTATATCGCAGATACCTACAACAGCAAGATCAAACGTATTGATGCGGTCTCGGGTCAGGTCACGACCTGGCTTGGTGAAGCTCACGGGTGGCGAGACGGTGGCGAGCCGCTATTTTATGAACCTGGAGGCCTGGATCTGGCCGATGGAGTGCTATATATAGCTGACACCAACAATCACTCCATTCGCCTGGTCGACCTCGATTCGGGCGCTACAACCACGTTGGTGCTGAGTGGAATCGAAGCCTTCATGCCCACGGCAGAGAACTATCAGGGCAAGATTTTGTCTCTCGAGCCGGCCACGGTTGCCGATGGGATGGGTACGCTTCGTATCGACGTCGTGACGCCCGAAGGCTACAAGTTCAACGACCTTGCGCCGACTTCGATCACCTGGAGTGTTGAGGGAGCCATCGCGACCATCCCGGATGAGGCTAGCGTGACCATTCCCGGGCCGACATTCCCTATGCAGTTTGACGTGGACTTCTCCGCAGGCAGCGGGGTGGTGATCGCCGATCTCAATCTTTACTACTGTGAAGCTCTGACAGAAAATCTTTGCCTCTTCGACCAGGTGCGACTGCACTTGCCGCTAGTGGTAGGTGGTGAATATGAATCGGCCGTGGAGCTCACGTACGAAATACCCTCGCCAGTTCTCCCGAACAACTGACATCCAGAGTTTTGCAAGCCCTCGATCAGGCTTATCCAGCCCAGAGCGCTGTTATTATTAGGCATATGCTCCGTCGATACACCAACTCCCAGGTACACATGGGTCAAGCATTGAAGGTCGGGGAAGGAGAAATCACCCCGTATTCGCGCTCGACAACTGTGCTTTTCCCGGGATTTGCCGGGGGCCTGGTTTGGAACCGGCCGGGTGGTGTGATTGTGAAACGGAGCGATGGGAGCGAGACTGAGCTCAGGATACGAGATGCGACTCGCATTGCCCAAATCACACTCTTGGCTTTCGGGCTTGTTGGGGGGCTGATCGCCTGGCTGTTTCTCGGACGCAAGAATTGATTTTGAAATGGAGGCTTGAGCATGACGGACAAGGAAACTGAAGTACCTGATATCGATCACGCACATATGGTAGTGCAGGAGACGATGTCGAAGCTCGTTGATGCAGCGGACGTATCGAAGGTCTTCGGTCGGCCGATCAAACAGGGAGATGTATCGGTAGTCCCTGCCGCCGAGAATTTGACCTTAATGGGGTTCGGAGTTGGCGCGGGCAGTGGAGAAAACATTGGCGAAAACGGCGGACCTGGCTCGGGTGGAGGCGGAGGAGGAGGAGGGCGTACACTCTCCAGGCCGGTGGCGATTATCGTGGTGACCCCCGAAGGCGCATATGTCGAACCCGTTATGGATCCAACCAAGGTGGCCATGGCTGCGATCACGGCAGCCGGCTTCATGTTTGGAATGATGTTGAGGATGGTGCGCAAGCGGTAGGTTCCTGCAGTTTTTGATGTATAGACGCCGCGCCGTGCGCGGCGTTGCCGTTATTTAGACAACTTTATTGCGTGGAGGTTCACATGATCAAACGTGTCGGTTACATTGGTCTTGGACTTATGGGAAAGCCGATTGCTTCAAACTTGTTGAAAGCCGGATTTGACTTGACGGTGCACAATCGCTCGCAGGCCTCAGTCCAGGAGCTGGTTTCCTTAGGCGCCTCCGAGGCAGGATCGCCCGCTCATGTGGCAGAGGCCAGCGAGATGGTCATCACCAATCTGCCAGATTCACCGGATGTCGAAGAAGTTGTGCTTGGTCGCGAGGGCGTTTTGGAGGGGGCCTCTGCCGGGCTGATTTTCGCAGACAACAGCACGATCAAACCCGAAACCGCACGCGGCGTCTCGCACGCACTGGCCGAGGAGGGAGTATCAGCGCTGGACGCTCCGGTTTCCGGAGGAGATGTTGGCGCAAAGGCCGGAACCTTGGCGATCATGGTTGGCGGACCAAGGGAGGCCTTTGACAGCGCACTTCCGGTATTCGAAGCGATGGGTCAGGCGATCACCTACGTCGGGGAAAGCGGTGCCGGGCAAGTGGCCAAGGCCTGCAATCAAATCATGGTGACCGCACAAATGGTTGCGATGGGCGAGCTGCTGCTGCTTGCTCAGAGAGCCGGTGTGTCGCCCGCGAAGGTGGTTGAGGCCATTCGGGGAGGAGCGGCTCAATGTTGGGCTCTGGATATGAAACCGCAGCGGCTATTCGCTGGCGAGCGCGGCCCGGGCTTCAAAGCCTACATGATGCATAAGGACCTTGGCATCGTACTGGACACCGCCCGGTCATACGGCATGCCGCTGCCGGCCACTGCTAATCATATGCAGCTGTACGAGGCCATGCTTCAACTCGGAATGCGCGATCTCGATAATTCTGCTGTGGTCGGAGTTCTGGAGACGCTTGTAGGGGAGGAGTTGAGGGTCGAGGTGGATTGACGCGGGCCGAATAGCATCCGGATGTTTTCGGCGATTTATGGCTTGCCGCTCGGGCTCGGAAGCTGCGACCACTCAATCATGACCGCCACTACTTGACCCGAACCTCTTGTGCCTACTCAATCACGACCGCCACTACCTGGCCCGAACCTCATGTGCCTACTCGCTCACGACCGCCACTACCTGGCCCGAACCTCTTGTGCCTACTCGATTACGACCGCGATCACCTGGCCGGGCCCATGAACCCCTATAGTAAGGCTCATTTCAATGTCTGCCGTGCGCGATGGACCGCTGATAAACACCACATTGGAGCTGTTGGCTACGAAATGCGAACCCCCTGCCTCGAGCCAGGCTTCCATGTTCGGGTAAATGTCCTTGGCTCGTACGATTACCAGATGCACTGCGGGTAACAATGAAGGCAGCAGCGATCGCCGGCTGGCGGTTGAAAGCACAACGGTTCCAGTATCGGCAAATGCCGCGAGCGACCCCGTGATGCCTACCTCTACCTGATCGTATTCGGAGAGAATTCCGCTCCGGCTGCCATCCGCCGGCAACTCAGGCAGAATTACCTGAAACTCTTCTTCAAGTCGCTGAAAGACTGTGAATAGAATCGGCTCTACCTGTCCCCAGGTCAGTACCCGTGACGCCCCAAGAACATAGAGCTCTCCCACAATACGATCGGCTGCGTCGCTTTCTGAGCAGCGAATCACCTCGCCACCCAACTCTTTCAATTCGGTCTCGAAATCGTCCACCTTCGAATCGTCAAGATCCTTCTCGGGCAGGCGTTCCGTTTGGACTGGAGGTTCGATCTCCGGGCTGCGTGGTTGCACCTCGAGCCGCAGCTTGCCCAGTCGGGAGCGTAACGGACGGCCAGCAAATCCCGGAAAATCGCGAAACGAGGTCCACTCGGCCAGAGGCCCGGGAAGCGATGTGATCCATTCTGCTTTTGTGGGCAGATATCGGGTGGCAAGGCCTGCAAGGCGCTGTGCCAGGCGAAATCGAGTGGGAGAACGGGCGATCCAGGCGTACGTTTTCAGGCCTAGCGCAACTGACGGGCTATTGGACGGCGTCTTGGATCGAACCCTTAAGAGCAGGCCTGGAATATCAATTCCGACCGGGCACGCATCTACACAGGCGCCGCATAGGGAAGAGGCTTTTGCTAGGTGGCCAAATTCGGACATCCCAAATAGCGCGGGTGACACCACCGAGCCAATTGGCCCTGAATAAACGCTGCCGTACGAGTGGCCTCCCGCTTCCTGAAAGACGGGGCACGCGTTAAGGCAAGCTCCGCAGCGAATGCAGTCTAAGGATTCGGCTAAGGGCGTACCGAGCAGCGCGCCCCGCCCGTTGTCCACCAGAATTACATGCCGCTCCTCAGCGCCCTCGGGGTCCGTCTTGCGGCGCGGGGCAGTAATAAGGGATACGTAGTTAGTGAGCTTCTGACCGGTCGCCGATCGCGGCAATAGGCGAAGCATTACCGCCAGGTCGTCCATGGTAGGAACGAGTCTTTCAATTCCCATAACGGCGATATGCACCGGAGGTAGGGAGGTGACCATTCGGCCGTTGCCCTCGTTGGTGACGATGCAAAGCGTGCCGCTTTCGGCCACGCCAAAATTTACTCCGGTGAGACCAATTGGAGCAGTAAAGAAAACTTCACGCAGACTGCTGCGCGCAATGCGGTTGATTTCGTTGACGTCCGGCAGTACCGGCTCGCCAAGCTCTTCGGTCAAAGTCTCGGCAACCTGTTCTTTCGTTAGATGAAGCGCGGGGGTCAAGATGTGCGCGGGTGGTTCGCCTCGAAGCTGAACGATGTACTCACCCAGATCCGTCTCCACCGCTCGAATACCAGCGGATGCGAGAGACTCATTGAGACCGATTTCCTCAGTCACCATAGATTTGGATTTCGCCACCAGTTCTGCACCGTGCTGCCTGGCAATATCAACCACAATTCGACCAGCCTCTTCCCCATCCGCGGCGCGATGAACATGGATTCCATTCTCGATCAAACGCGCGGCGAACGTCTCCAGGTGAGCTGCCAAATTGGAGACCGTCTCGCGGCGAATTGCCTTTGCCCGATCGCGCAGATCGGCTGCATTGGGCAGCCGGTGAAAGGCGCTTTCTCGAAGCCGCCGGCGCGTATCCGCGTTTCTGTCGAGCAGATCCTGAAGTTGCGGATTGTCGATTGCCTTGCGTGCTTCGTTGAGCAGAGGCGAAGTCATACTACTCCGATCATCGTAGCCCGGGCTCGCGACCGGTGAGGGTTTGAGAGAGATGTGAGCATCGGACGTTGGATCCGGCTCGCCGAAGACCGCCTTCAATTTGCATCAAGCAGCTGGCATCGCAGCCGACGACGGTCTCGGCACCCGTGTCCTCGATTTGATGGATCATTCGCTTGAGCATTTCTTTCGAGATGAGGGCGTGATCTACCGAAAAGACGCCGCCGAAGCCGCAGCATTCCGGTTCCAATCGCTCGACCGAGCTGCCGGGAATAGCCTGGAGCAATTCAATGGGCTGTCGATTGATTCCCAGCCCCCGAAGGAGGTGGCAGGCCGGTTGGTATGCGATGACCTGAGCAGTGGGGGCTTCCAGGTCCGCGATCATCAGCTGATCAATAAGAAACTCGCTCAGCTCGAACGTTCGCTCGGCGAAGGCACGTGCTCGCCGCAGCAGCTTGGGATCGTCGGCGAAGAGCTCGGGGTATCGATGCCGAATCATTTCGGTGCAGGAGCCCGAAGGAACCACCACCGGGATCTCCTCCGAGAAGGCTTCGATTGTGTGCAGCGCCAGGGCCCAGGCCTCGGCCGGATATCCGGCATTGAGCAATGGCTGACCGCAGCAGGTCTGGCCGGGTGGAAATGATGGACTAGCGCCGGCCTTTGCCAATACTTCCACCGTCGCTTCGCCGATTTCCGGGAACAAGCTGTCTACAAGACAGGTTGCGAGTAGCTGTACTCTCATGTCATCCGATTTCCATGGAGGGCCGGCTGCTATGCGGCCAATGAGCCGGCGTACTATCCATTTCAGCTATTTTCCTTGAAGAGGCGGTTAACGGTGCAGGATGCGGGGGCCCAACGTGAAAGACCGTCGAATGTGTTCGACGGTCTCTGGTCGGGGCGGGCGGATTTGAACCGCCGACCCCCTGCACCCCATGCAGGTGCGCTACCGGGCTGCGCCACGCCCCGACGACTCGGTGAAGATTATACCGTGCAGCCGTTATCGGTTATTCCTTCGGCGGGCGCACGCCGGCTGCTTGACGTCCTGCGCGGAAATGAATTTGGTTTCCATGTTTAGGTTTCCCCGGCGCCAAATTTCTCTAGGATGCGCGCAGAGTGCTTGGCGCCTTTGACAAATTTATCAATCACGATATTTTCGTTCGGGGCGTGGGCACGGGTGCCGGGATAGCCGATGCCAGCGGTTGCCACCGGTAGGCCAAGATCGTGGATAAAGGCATGGTTGGGACCCGAGCCTCCTACTAAGGGTTCAATGATCTGAGGCATTCCATAAACATCCTCGGCAGCAGCGACCACTAATTGAATGAAGGGGTGGTCTGGGTCGGTTCGTCCGGGCGGGCCACCACCCAGCCACTCGATCTCTACGTCCGTAAAGCCGCCCTCATCAAGATGCTTGCGCAATTGCTCCAGCACCTCGTCAGGCCGCTGATCCGGCACCAGGCGGAAGTCCACTTTGGCGCTGGCACGAGCAGGCAGCACGGTTTTGCTTCCCTCCCCTTGATATCCAGCTGTCAGGCCGCAAACGGTGCAGGTGGGTACAAACACCATTTCTTTTCGAAGCTCCAATCCACCCTCCACGTTCTTGAGGTAGCCGTCGATTCCGTAGTGCTCATGATAGTAGGCAGTGGGATCGGGGAGGGCGGCTAGTAGTTCAAGGTCCCGGTCGGAGGGCGGAATCACCCGGTCGTAGAATCCGGGAAGACGGATAAGTTCGTCAGTTCCCTTCAGGGAGCGCAATGCCCAAATAAGTCGCCAGGCCGCATTCTGAAAAATGGATCCGGTTAAGCCTGAATGTGAATCGCGAGACGCGGTTTCGACGCTCAGCTCGACGTAGCATATTCCCCGCATGCCTGCATATTGAACGGGCACACCATCCACATTTTCAGCGCCGAATTCCCAGAGGCAGGCATCGGCCGCTAACAAATCCTTGTGCTCCTGGATGAAGGCTGGCAGGTGGATGCTGCCGGTTTCCTCCTCGCCCTCGATAATGAACTTCACATTGCAGGGCAGTTCTCCATCAACCTCAAGCAATGCATCAATGGCCGCAAGGCGGCATTCGATGTGTCCTTTGTCGTCGCTCACTCCTCGGGCGAACATCTTGCCCTCTCGAATTGTTGGCTCGAAGGGAGGCGATTCCCATAAGTCCAGGGGTTCCGCGGGTTGCACATCGTAGTGGTTATAGAGCAATAAGGTTCGGTCGCTGTCGGCAGGGCGCTCGGCGTAGACTACCGGGTGCCCGTCGGTTGCGATAATCCTCGCTTCGAAACCTCTGGCTTCCAGCATACTCACAACCAGAACTGCACACTCGCGCATTGCAGTTCCCTGAGCGGAGACGCTGGGAACTGCACAAAGATGCCCGAGCTCCTCGAGCGACTTGTCGAGATTTCGATCAATGGCTTCGTCGATGGCGTTCCAGGACGTCATTAGCCCTCCCGTTTCGCTGATTATAGCCCCGCAGTCGTGGGACAAGCCCCGCAGTAGGGCGACGGAGACTTGGCCGCGCCCGGCAGCAGCGGGACAAGCCCCGCAGGAGGGCGACGGAGACTTGGCCGCGCCGGGCAGCCGCGGGACAAACCCCACAGTAGGGCGACGGAGACTTGGCCGCGCCCGGCAGCTGCGGGACAGGCCCCGCACGCTGGAGATTGATCAGTCAACGGATAATCTGACCTTATCGCATTATGTCAGGTTCGAATCTATAATCCGCGCATGAGGATGTACGATATTTCCGTCGGCGTTTCGCCGGAAATTCCCGTCTGGCCGGGCGATCCGCCTGTCGTACTTGAACGCGTCAAGTCGATGGAAAACGGGGACGAGGCCAACATTTCCCGCATTCAGTCCGGAGTCCACGTCGGCACCCACATCGATGCGCCCATTCATTTTGTTGAGGGTGGAGCTACCGTTGATGCCATTCCCCTGAAGTCGCTCTTGGGCCGGGCATATGTAGTCGATCTTCGCAAGGCCGATGTGCTCGATGCCGATGCGCTTGAATCTGCACGGATTCCGCCTCGTACACGTCGCCTACTATTTAAGACCAGAAACTCCGAGCTTTGGACCAGCGGAGAGAGCAGCTTTCAGCGGGATTTCGTTGCCGTGGATGCGAGCGGAGCGGAGTGGCTTGTCAAGAAAGGCGTCAAGCTTGTTGGAGTGGACTATCTCTCGGTAGCGCCATTCAATGATGGGGGACCAACACACCGCATACTGCTCGAAGCTGGGGTGGTGGTCGTCGAAGGTCTCAACCTGGCCCAGGTATCCAAAGGAAGGTACACGCTGTATTGTCTGCCGGTGAAATTGATGGGAAGCGATGGCGCGCCGGCCCGTGCAGTGCTGGTGGGGGTATAGGCATCACTTCTGACGAGGTAGAAAATGGACCTATCGAATGTTGTTGGATTATTGATCGGATTGCTCATTGGAATTGTTTTACTGCTGGTCATTTGGGCCATCGTAGTTCGGAGACGGACAAAGGAAATCGACGAGGGTGAGCTGCCTCCGGAGTCCCTGGAGGCCGTATCGGATGCAAAAATTGAGCCGAACGAGCAGGCAGCCTCCCTTGTCAGTGAGCAAATTGAGCAGATGGTCAAACAGCGACTGGCGTCTTATCCGGACCTCGCCGACGTAAAACTCGACTTCGCAACCGGCACGGACGAATCGTTGGTTGTTTGGGTAAACGATCAAAGCTACTCCGATATCGATCAGATTCCCGATGAAAGAATTCGTTCCGCTATTTCTGAAGCGGTGGAAACCTTCAACCAGTAGTCTCTGTGCTTTCGCTGTCCGGTATCTTCCCACCCATCCCCACCCCCTTTAGCCAGGACGAATCGCTCGATCTTGACGGTCTCCGGTCAAATTTTGCGCGTTGGAATAAGGAGCCGCTGGCCGGATATGTTGTCGCGGGTTCAAATGGCGAGGCAGTTTCCTTGAGTTTCGAGGAGCGCATCGAGCTTATCGCTACTGCGCGCGACTCCATTCCTGCCGATCGGCTCCTGATCGCTGGTGCTGGCGCCGAATCAACCCGTCAGTCAATCGCCCTGGCTGAGGGCATGAAGCGCGAGGGAGCAGATGCGATCATCGTCGTGACCCCTAGCTACTATGGCCCGCGCCTTGATCACTCGGCGCTGGTCGCTCATTACCTCAAAGTCGCGGACGCTTCAGAATTACCGGTGGTGCTGTACAGTGTCCCGGTTTACACCGGGCTGGACCTGCCAGTCTCGGTCGTACGCGATTTGGCAACCCACGAGAACATCATTGGGATGAAGGAAAGCGGTGGAAGCATTGCCAAGATTGACTCGATGATCAACGGTACTCCCCGGGATTTTCAGGTGCTCTCGGGGTCGGCGAGTTTTTTCCTGGCAGCCCTTGTGGTTGGGGCAGTCGGTGTGGTCCCAGCTCTGGGATGTTTTGCCGCCAAGCAAATCAAAGCGCTCATTACGGGCTACGAATCCGGGGACTTGGAGCTGGCGCGCCAGATCCAGGCGACATTGGTCGGGCCGAACGAAGCTGTTACTTCCAGGTTTGGCATCGCGGGGTTAAAGATGGCTCTGGATCTTGCCGGCTATTATGGGGGCCCGGTGCGATCCCCGCTCCAAGCCTTGACCGAAGAGGAAAGTGCTCTACTTAGGAAAGC
>SDBT01020861.1_pt1 | contig 10239 bp, 11 predicted proteins | sample 2277101 | NCBI WGS metagenome assembly SDBT01 (sample SAMN10404973, study PRJNA504765) | marine sediment metagenome | isolation source: marine sediment core GS10_PC15, 103 cmbsf | place: Arctic Ocean: Southern Knipovich Ridge | collected 2010
AATTGATACAAAATTAGAAGCACGAAATACGAAATACGAAACAAACCCTAATGACCAAAATTCTAATGTTTCAAACAAATTCACCGTTATGCAATGAATACTTTCTTGCTTGTTTTGAGCATTTGAGCATTTGAGCATTCGAATTTAGGATTTGTTTCGGATTTCGATATTCGAATTTCGGATTTAACCCGTTCAACAGTAAAACATCCCCTTCCAGGGGTAACCCAAAACCTTGTCTTCTGTGCCAGTATTCTTTACTCTTAACAGCATTTATAGAGCTTTAAAAGACGTTCTTCCATGACAAAATAAAACTTCATAAATGAAGAACCATCCCATCTAGTCCTCACCCCGTGAAGCGTGTTTGCTAGATCTATTGTGCTCCGCAAGTGGGTTATCATTATGAGCTGCCTTTTGCCGGCAACGGTTTTAAGCAGGGCCTGCATGGACTTATGGTTCGTATAGTCTAAAGAAGGTTCGACCTCGTCAAGCAGATAGAACGGACTTTCAAACTGCTCGAAAATGGCCAGTTTCAAAGCAAGGCTGGTAACGGACTTCTCACCACCGGAAAGCTGATGCGCCTTGCGCATGCGATTACCTGATAAGGCGACCTCGATTTCAAGCTCATTTTGCCCATTGCGGGTAAGCACTCGAAGCCATCCTTCTCCTTCAGGCATCAAGCATATCAAATATTTACGAAAAAGAGGATCAATGTTCTCCTTTAGACTGCGTGACAAATCTCCTGTCAGATCGTCGCCAAAGAGAGACGCGATCCATTTGTATCGCAGATGCGGACTCAACAGAATCATATCATTGATCTGTTCTTGCCTGACAATGGTCTTTAAGGAATGCTTCAGGCTCAATTCATCAGACTTTTGCCGGTATTCTTCACGTTGACACAGCTCATCCTGAACCCAATAATTGTCAGGTCCGTCTTTTGTCATTTCACGCACCAATTGAACAATACCCCCCTCTTTTTCTGCACCTATCCTGAAATTCAATTCAACACGTATTCTTGAGGAAGGCGGGCAGTCTTTACTACCAGAGAAGAACAACTCTTCATTGCCATGGCAGCGGAGGCGGGTCAAATCATTTTCACCGAGTGCCCATACAATTGCATCCAGAATATTTGATTTTCCAACCCCGTTGTTGCCTATTATTACGCCAATACCTGGTTGAAAGGTCATGTTGGTTTTTTCTGAAAAGGATTTGAACCCTTCAATATTTACGTCTTCGAGAAAAATGTTGTTCGATATATTCATACGCCCCTATTTTTATCTTGGTACCGCCGCAGTATCTCATCACACAGCTCCTCCTGCATCGGGATTAGAGATTCATAAACCAGATCTCCATCCAATGCGATGCTGGGAAGAGATTTGGCTTTAAGCTCCCTGAAACGCTGGATCCCTTCTCGGGTCCGCATGTCCCATTCATACACATCGACAAGCTTTTGAATATCCTCGGGTAAATCCTTTACCGCTTTTGCCATATAGACGCAAGCCAGTCATTGATTAAAATCAGTAAGAAGCACGTCCACAATAACCATTTGCCTCATATTATCCTCCTGCCGGCAAACCCGTGTTTATGATTTTTAAATTGTTATACAAAAAAAATCCTTATCAATATTCATTTTAACGTCCTGCCCTTTTAGTATAACACACGTTTCTTGAAAATAGTCCAAAAGATGATTTTTCAGATAAAAATAGACGGTTTTATGAAGAACTCAAACATTAGAAAGGCCATTGACAGTGCCAACCGGCTTGGTGTAAATATCGAGGTGCGAGAGAAAATATTGAAAGGAGAATCTATCAAGGTCTTGAACAGATGAAAGGAAACATTCAAGTTTACACAGGGAATGGAAAGGGAAAAACCACTGCAGCTTTAGGCCTGGCAATACAAGCCGCCGGTGCCGGACTCAATGTATTTATCGCCCAGTTCAACAAGAGGGGTGATTATAGTGAAATAAAAGCACTGAAACGATTTTCCGACCTTATCACGGTGGAGCAGTATGGTCTCGGCCGGTTTGTCAATAAAAAACCGTTCCCTGAGGATATCGAAGCCGCCCGCAAGGGCCTTAAAAAGGTAAAGAATATCATCTCGGCCGGTGAGCATAAGGTAGTTGTCCTGGACGAAGCAAACGTGGCCGTAAAGAACGGGCTTTTTTCCGTACAGGACCTTCTTGGTGTAATGTTAGCCAAACCGGACCATGTGGAACTTGTCATAACCGGGCGGGGGGCCTCTTCCCGGATCATTGAAAATGCAGACCAAGTTATCGAAATGAAAGCGGTCAAACATTACTTTTCTAAAGGGCAATCTCTTAGCACTACACTGTTTTAAACGTCTCTATGTTGGCTTGCCCGAAGAAGCCGAAGGCGGAGACGGGGGGTATGCCGTGAAACGATTTTTAGCATTCATTGTTGCAGTATTCATTTCCGTTTTATCTCTCCATTCGGGTGATTGGAGAATCTCTCCTTATTTTAATACCAAATTTTTAACCCAGTATGATCGGGTGACGAAACAGTTGGTTGAAAAGGAGGGGCTTGTTGAAGGGTTTTTTCTGACAGAAGATAATGTTTCCATTAACTATTTGTGGCTCAAGCGCCCCAATGCACGCTATACCGTTGTCTATTGCTGCGGTTTTTGGCCGGGCAGAAAAGAGGGGCTTGCCACGTTCTATGCGATGATGCCGGATGATTGTAATCTGCTCTTTTTTGATGCGCGTGGCCACGGAAAAAGCAGTGGCCGTTTTTTGAGCAGAATCTGGGGGTATGGCTCGCGGGAATATAAAGATGTTATTGGTGCAGTGCACTTTGCTGCCAAACAGCAACGGTGTCCTATTATTTTGTATGGAGTGTGTGCGGGTGCGTTTCATGCAGCCCATGCGTTATTGCATTTGCAGGAACGTGGGATGCTGCATCATGCCATGCAGATAAAAGGATTCATATTTGATAGTGGCTGGAGTTCCATGCGTGATGCGTCTCGTACAGCTTTTGCGAGTGAGGTGGATGGTATCCTGCGCAAACGATTGAAACAATCCAACTGGCTCTATCGCTCAGCAAGCGCCGTTGTATTGGGATGCGTAAACGCTGCCCATTTTTGCATTGCGCGTCCGGTGCTCTATTGGCGAAAAAATCAGATGTCCCTTGTTGATAAGATTGATCTGATTGACGTGCCGATGTTCTATATTCATGCGCAGGGTGATGAGTATGCCAAAATTGAGCCGGTCAAAAGGCTTGCCGAGCATACGCAGCAGGCAACATGTTGGTGGATTGAGGAGCAATCAAAGCATGCGTGCCATCATCTAAAATTAAAGGAACAGTATCGTGAGCGGCTGCTTTCGTTTATAGAGGGTGTGTTATAACATCTCGCGGAGTTTTTTTAGCTGATTTTTTAACGAGCCAATTTGTAATGCCAGCTCATCCGGATTCCAGTTGGTTTTTTGTGCGAGTTGTTCTCTTGGTGTAGTGCCGGTTTTGCTGATTTGTTTTCCCGAAGTTCCGAGTTGTTTTTTGGCCCCATTAATCGTGAATCCTTTATCATAAAGAAGCTGCTTGATTTGAGTGAATAAGGAGAGATCTTCGTTGCTGTAGAATCGTTGACCGCCGGTAGTGCGTTCTGATTCAAGACCAAACTCTTTTTCCCAAAAGCGGATCACAAAGCGCTCCACGCCCACCTTTTGAGCAAGTTCCCCGATCCTGAATTTCTTCTTTTCCATTTTCATCTTGTATCCCTTGATATAGTTATGATGCTTTTTCCGAAGGTCATTGTTTGTGTTATATCGTACGGTGATTGATATGTCTAGCCGATGGGGTAATTCTGTGATATTATGACTATTATTCTAGCATTGTATATAACTATTTTTAACGATCTGGCGATTAGATTCGACTGAGTATGAAGGTGCTGCGTTATGAACATTAAAGATCTGTTCTTTCCATTTATTTTGACTGTTTCCACGGTCTTGCTTATCAACTTTTTTTTCTTTAGCAAAAAAGATACGGCACAGTATCAATTCACGGCACCACAAACAGCCGTTGAATGTTCTCCGCTCAGCAGGAATCTTGATTTTGTGGATACAAAACGATCTGCTTCTAAAATTGAATCAGTTGAAACGTCTTGGGGAAATCTTGAATTTTCAACGAATGGTGCGGCGTTAACCCGTCTTGAGTTTGAGCGGCCAATGGATGGTAAGACACAGTTTATTAGTACCATTTTTCCCCTAGAAGAAGATGCAAAAGAAGGTCGTGCTTTTCTTGTTGGATTAAACGAAAGTGCACCGTATCAGTATCGTCTTGCTGATCGTCGAGAAACTGATAATACGATTGATCTTACGTTTGAGGGATCATCAGATCATGCGCGTATTAAAAAAACGTTTGTGATATATAAGCATATTTATCAGATGGATATGAAGCTTTCTATTGATCCAAAGGGTGATAATGTGGTGCAAGCGCGCATATTCTATCCTGCCCCCTTAATGCCTGCGTTAAAAGAGCAAAACCAAACGGCAGGGGATGTGATGTATGGGGCAGATACGTTCAAAAAACTGTATCGCGATAGCATCAAACCAGAGACGTTCTGGGTGAACCCTACCCTCTTTGGCGTGGAGAACAAATATTTTATGCACAGCCTCGTGGGAGATACGGATGGTTTTGTGCAACGGGCTTATTATAAGCTTGTTGGTCAAAAACAGTTGCTGGCAATTGTAGAGGGACCTGCCACGAATCAAGAAACCGAATGGACGCTTTCATTTTATCTTGGGCCGAAGGAGGGCCAAGTAATGGCTGCAGTAGATCAACGTCTTGAGAAGGCATTGGACTATTCTGGGTTTTGGGCGCCAATTTCACGTCTGCTGCTGATGCTTATCAATTGGCTTAATGATTATTTGCACAATTACGGTTGGGCAATTGTGGTTCTCACAATTCTGATCAGACTACTCTTGCTTCCGTTTTCTCTGCGAGCAGAGCAAGGAGTAAAAGATCGGACTGAAGCTCAAAAACGAATGCAGTATATTAAACGAAAGTATAAGGATAATCCGGAGGCCCGAACGCAAGCGGAAATGGCGCATCTTAAAAAACATGGTGTTGGGCTTGCTAGTTGTTGGCCGAATCTTGTACAGATCCCTATTTTCTTTGGGCTCAGTCGTGTGCTTTCAAGTGCGTTTGAGATGTATGGTGCACCCTTTTTGTGGATGAAAGATTTATCAGCACCAGACCCCTATTACATTCTTCCGATTATTGTGGTGCTTGGGATGTTGGGTTCAGCATTTACAATGCCGGGCGATGCAAAACAGCGGTTGCCGATGGTTGCGATGGGTATTGGATTTGGCGCGGTGAGTATGAGCTTTTCTGCCGGTTTGGTGTTGTATCTTGCGTTGGGTGGCGTACTTAATTTTGTGCAAACGCGTATATTTAAATTTTTTAGATTGGTTGGATAACGAATGTTACGAGAGTTGCCAACGATAGCGCAGCTTTTAAAGGGTTTGCAGCAGGTGCCGTATCTTGCGTCGCGCAATCTATACCGTGTAGCAGAGTATTTTTTGGAGCAGGATCCGAAAAAGGTGGAGCAGTTCTGTTCGCTATTGTTGCAGGCAAAAAGCAATGTGCGAAAATGTGATGATTGTTTTACGTGGCGTGAAAAGGAGCGCAGCTGTTTTTTCTGTAGTTCTAAAAAACGAGATCAATCTATTGTTTGTGTGGTTGAAACGTGGCAGGAGCTATTAGCTATTGAGCAGACAAAAGGGTATGGCGGTGTGTATCACGTATTGGGTGGGGTCATTTATCCGCTTAACGGTGTGGGTCCAGAAAATTTGAGCATTGAACCGTTGATTGCGCGCATTGATCGGCAGCAGATCAAAGAAATTATCTTGGCGCTGAGTCAAACACCTGAGGGTGAGGCAACCGCCGCGTATATCGCAAGTAAATTAAAAGAAACGTCGGTAACCATTACCTGCCTGGCTCGTGGTTTGCCAGTGGGTTCATCGTTGGGCATGATGGATCGCGTTACGGTGTTTAAAGCATTATCGGAGCGGCGCCCCTTTTGAAACATGAATGAGCATAGAGAGGAATGGTATGAGACAAACAGATAAGATTTCCCAAGATTTTTCATTGTATGCAACGCGCAGAAAAGAGTTGCTGGAGAAGATTAGAGAGCAGTATTCGGAACAGAGCGGTGTGGTGATGCTGATTGCCGATTTTGAAAATGATCGTGCTCAGTTTTGGCAGGAAAGTTCATTTTATTATTACACCGGTATCACCGAGCCGGGCGCGGTGCTTATGCTTGATCTTGCAGGCACATCAACTCTGTATATTCCTAATTGCGGGACCACTCGTGAGCAATGGATGCACTCTCCGGTGGCGTTGACGCAAGAAAATGCAAAAACATTAGGCGTGGATGAGGTGATGGTGCTTGGTGATCAATGTCCTGGCTATCAACTATTTCCATTTTTCAAGCAAGAAAGCTATGGGCACGTGCTTGCCCGACTGAAAAAGTTGGCTGCGGATAAGAGCACGCTGTTTACGTTGTACCCTGATAATGAACATGAATATGTGGAGCAGCGATTGGTGCTCAACAGGCTTATCACGTTGGTGGATGGTCTTGCTGATCAGATACTTGATATTGCACCTATTGTTGCAGATACGCGTAGAAGAAAAGATATGCATGAGGTTGAGATGATCACCCGTGCGATTGAGATTACCGAGCTTGCGCATGAAGCGGCCGCGCAAGCAATTGAACCGGGTCTTCTTGAATGCGAAGTCCAGGCAAGCCTTGAATATATTATGAGAGCATCAGGATCACGTTCGGCATTTCCGAGCATTGTGGCAACGGGCAAAAATGCAACGATTTTGCACTACATGGCGAATGAAGCACCGTTAGCCAAGGGTGACCTCGTGGTGATTGATATTGGAGCCACACACGAGGGATATTGTGCTGATCTGACCAGAACGTATCCGGTATCAGGTAAATTTACCAAGCGGCAGCGAGATCTATATCAGCTAGTACTTGATACGCAAGCGTATATTGCGGATCTGGCCAAACCGGGTATGTATCTGAATAATGCAGATCATCCTGAGCAATCATTGCATCATTTAGCAAAGGCATTTCTGAAAAAGCATGGGTATGATCAATACTTTGTGCATGGCATTGGGCACTTTATTGGATTGGATGTCCATGATGTAGGGAATGTGAAGGATCCGTTGAGAGAAAATGATGTATTCACTATAGAACCGGGAATTTATATTCCCCAAGAAGGAATTGGCATCCGCATAGAAGATGATTATCTCATGGTGAAAAAAGGAGCGATCTGTTTGAGCGAACATCTGCCAAAAGAACCAGCAGTGATAGAGGAGATGGTGCAAGAAATATTACAAGATCAGGACGAGCTTGACGCGTAGTAAGCAGTAGGCATGTAAGCAGAATATGTACGGCATTATATGGTAAGGAAATAGGTAATGGTGAGCAGATTTCTGAGAATCTGGTTTGGTAATTTTACGGCTGATGAACTTCGTAAATATATTTTCTTGGGTGTGATCTTTTCTTTTATTATCGGCACCTACTGGACGTTGCGCCCAATGAAAGATGCGTTTTTTGGCAGTTTGATTGTTGGGTACGGCAAAACAGATGGGCGTGCGATTTATCTTGCATTGGCAAAGATTGTATCTCTTGTTCTGCTCTTTCCGGTGGTGACTCTGTATGGGAGATTGGTTGAGCGTTTTAAAAAGGCGCATGCTTTTTATGTGTTAACCGGTTTTTACGCAATAAGTATGCTGCTTTGGTCACTTTTTTTCATGCATCCAACATGGGGGCTAACCAACACGGTTGCTGATACATGGCGCTTATCGGGATGGTTGTGGTATGTGTTTGTTGAAAGTTTCGGTTCGTTGGTGATTGCACTTTTCTGGGCGGTGACAATTGATATTTCCACATCAAAATCAGCGCGGCGTGGCTTTGCGCTTATTGTGATGATCGGTCAGTTTGGCGGGATCGTGTTTCCATTGCTGACCAAAAGAGTACCGCGCCTTCTTGGTAGCACGAGTGCGCCGGTGATTGCACTATGCAGTGTGATGGTGTTGATCACGCTTTTTCTCTTTTGGTTGTTTATCAAAACAACTCCTCCTGAACTGATGAAAGGGTATCGTGGTACGCTAACTGAGGAGCACGAGAAACGACCGGGACTGTTGGAGGGATTACGGCTGCTGATAACGCATAAATATCTTCTGGGTATTTTTTCCCTGATTGCTTTTTTTGAGCTGATTGTGACGGTGATCGAGTTTAACTTCAAATCGATGGTGTTTGTGGAGTTTCTTGATGCCACAGCTGCGGCGGAATATTTGAGCGACTACGGTGCGGCAGTTAATGCAGTGGCGTTTTTATGTTTACTGTTTGGTATTAACAATATTCAGCGTAGGCTTGGATTGGGTGCTGCGCTTGCGTTTGTGCCGATTGCCGTGGGGGTGGCCATTGTCTCATTCAAACTGTTTCCCGAGCTCAATATGCTCTTTTACTTGATGGTTGGTGCAAAGGCGGTGAGTTATGCAGTCAATGGCCCGGCGATCAAGCAGCTTTATATTCCAACGTCAAAAGATGTGAAATACAAGTCACAGGCCTGGATTGAAACGTTTGGCTCTCGTGGCGCAAAAGCCTCTGCTTCTATTGCGAATCTGAGCAAAGGGACGCTTGGTTTTGCCACCTATCTTACCATTACTGTTTGCTTTTCACTCGGCTTGGCTGCTGTTTGGTTCTTCGTAGCACTATCCCTTGCCCGCCGCTGCAACGAGGCGGTCGCCAAGAAGGAGCTGGTCTGTTGAATCAGCACAAACCATTGTGTTTTCCGGATAAAATCGCTATTCTGTTAGTAAATAGTAGGTTTGATTAATCACGGAGAAATCATGAAAAATGTCGTTTTAGCCTCTTTGCTTTTATTGGGTGTTAGTGACGCTTTCGGGGTAACGGTTGAAAAAGATGGTGTATCCATAAAATATGAGAAGTGTACCAAATACAGAACAATCAAATTTGGCATGCCTTACTGCATCAGGATGACAAATCTTTCAAGTAAACCAATTACTGTAAATCCATCCATTATTTCCGCACCTTTCGTTGCCTATCAAGAAGTGGCAAAAGCTCTACACAAGGAATATAAATTCGGTGCAATGTTAATGGCACTTACTACGGTAGGATTTGGAGCATTATCTCATTCGACGTTTAAAGAACTGAGAGCTCCAAATGTTGTATATAATCCTCAATCATCAGAAGAAGTTCTAGAAATTGCTCTCAGCGGGGGAAAAGTTATTGCTGCTTCTACGCCACTGTTGGCACCGTTGAACTTAGGTGGCGCTGGTTTAAGTGCATTTTTAACAGCATATCTCTTGTACAAATTGGCCACAGAAACACCAAAAGTCCTTGAAGCTAAGTTAGCCAAAGAAGTCTTTCATGCTCCAATTACGATTCAGACCGGAGAATCAATCGAAAAGATTTTCTGGTTAAAGAATCCAAATGATCCGGTTGAAATAGACTTTGATACGGTAAAAGTAGGGAGTAACACATGAAAAAGGTCGTTTTATCATTTTTGCTTTTATTAGGTGTTAGTGATGTAGTGGGTATCGGTAATGCGCCTTGGGTCACTGTTGAAAAGAATAACATTTCCGTGAAATATAGGGTGTGCACTCTCTGCTCAGTAGAGAAATTTGGCCCAACATACTATATCATAATAACGAATAATTCAGTTCATCCGATCGTCGTGGGGCCGTCCCTGATAAGCGCTCCCCTGTATACCAACTACCGAGAAATAGCGAAGAATACGCGTGAGCGGATCAAGCTGTTGGTAAAATGGTTTTCTGGTACCACATTAGCACTTGGCTTCACAACATTCATGGCTTGGTATTTATCAAAGAGAATATTCGGAGAAGAGAAAAAATCATCTCTTGAAACAATACCAGAATGGTTACTGACGTTAGTAGCAACAGGAGCTGTCGGCACTGGCTTGGGAGCATCCTCTAGTGCTATCGGTATATCATTTTATTTGGTGGCGGAAAAATTAATCGCAAACGTTATGTTGAGAGAACCGATCATCATTCAACCAGGCAAATCGATCAACAAACGTTTCTGGCTACAGAATCCAGAAGATCCGGTAAAAATCAACTTTGATACCATAAAAGTTCTGAAATAACTCCCGATGGTCTCGGTGAACTGCTTGCTTTACTATACTTGCCTTGAAAACCAATACAGCATTCCAATACACACTACAAATCC
>SDBT01020862.1_pt1 | contig 10239 bp, 4 predicted proteins | sample 2277101 | NCBI WGS metagenome assembly SDBT01 (sample SAMN10404973, study PRJNA504765) | marine sediment metagenome | isolation source: marine sediment core GS10_PC15, 103 cmbsf | place: Arctic Ocean: Southern Knipovich Ridge | collected 2010
CAGAAAAGTGGGGGGGCATGAAAAAAGATCTCAGCAGGGCCCCTCCGCGTCACCCCCGCGGCCTCACCTTCCTTTTTAGGACCAAGGTAACCTCTGAAAAGATGGAGTTAGTGCCCCGACCCCGCCCGTGTCTGTGAAGCTAGGGTCTGCTTCGTGAGAGGACTAACCCCCAAGAAGCCGCGAGCCAGGACGGCACTCCCATGCATAGCCAGACTCATCCAGGAGGAGGAGGAGGAGAAAACGGAATGTCCAAAATTTTATCAAAGCAACTCCTTCGTTTATTTTTGATTCATGCACTGACCTTCACGGCGTGAGGCGTCAGGCTGATAAAGCAGTTGGGCAGTCCCAGTTTATCCTGCAGGAGGCTGGTTCGAGACTGCGTCAGCCTACGGTAGTCGTCCTGGATGGCCGCTGAGCTCAGTTCTGCCCCTGAGTGATCACACTTACCATCCCAGATCATATGACGGCGTGCTATGTTCTCGATGCCTCGCCTCTCTCGCTCGTCAAGAGAGGGAGGCTTGCTCTGCGAGTCCCTCTTGTGACCCACGCGGCCCGTGCAGATAGGTACTGTGCTGGCTGCCCCATTACTGTACACAGTATCGGGTGAGAAGGGATAGACGCGGATGTCACGCGCAGGAGATGTCAGCAGGACAACACCCCCCTTGCTCTCCTCCAGGCTGGTACTTTTGTTGAGAAACATGCCAGCAGGCTGGAACTGCACCACCTGGTCCCTACGGAAGACGTTGTAGGTGTTGTGGATGTCCGGCACTGCCAGCATGGGCGTGTCCTCCCGGGGGTCATCCTTTTTAGCCATGATGTCTGGCACCCCCCCGCAGCGGCTCAGGCTCTTGATGCCCATGACAGCCGCGGTCCGGTGGTGCACCCGTAGCGCATTCCTGCGGGCCAGCTCCCGGGTGTCGCTGTAGGCACGTGTGGCCATGATGTCCTCCAGAGTGGCGCCCTTCTTGCCACAGAACTTGTTCAGCCAGGCCCAGAACTCTGCACTCAGGGCGCTGTGATTTACGTGGGTCACAACCCAGACGTCATGCAGTCCCGGGCCATGTTTTTCCACATAGATCCCCGTCATGCTGCTGCCACTGCCCAGGGTGGCTGTCCAGCTCTTGCTGTCGTGGCCGCTCTTCAGAGAGCGCTCCCGCACCCCCATGCTGACCTGCTGGGCGTGCTCATGTGGGATCCTGTTTAGCTCCCCCAGCCGCTTGTGGTAGTCCTCCAGGCTGAGGCCCTCCTCATGCGGCACCTTGCTGGCCATGATGTGCCCAAAGAAGCGGGCTGGAAACATGTCCGCCGTCACCCGGGTGTTGGGCTTCCAGAGTACCACGTTGCCCTCGCTCATGAGCTGCCTCTCGCTGCTGGCGTCCTCACTGTTCATGTGGATGAAGGCGCCTCGCAGCCCACTGCGGCCATCGCTGTGTTTGGAGTGGCTCATCAGGAACTCTATGTAGGCACACTCCTTCGGGCTGAGGCGGTTGAAGGGCGCCTCAGGCACCTCCGTATCTGGGTCTGCGGCAGCCAGGATGGCCATCTTCTTCACTGTCTCAGAGACCATGTTTTGTGGGGGGGGGAGTTAGGCTCTCTTTTCTATGATTAGGCCCCTCTCTGGGGGAGGACTAAGCTTACATACTTGAGGGGCTCAATGAGCCTGGATGCGCAACCGCTTCTCACTCAGCCCCACCAGCCGACGCTGCTCTAGAGCCTCTCCAGCCTGAAAGAGATGGGGGAAGGCGCTCTGTGAGGCGAGTTCCTCAGCCTCCTCAGCACACTGGTGCCGCCTCTTGCGGGACTGCTGTCGCTGGCTGTGGGCTGCCACACTCCTAAAGATGTCCTCCTGGATGCTCCTCTCCTTGGACAGCAAGTGGCTGCCCACGGCGTCGTAGCGCGCAAGCGTGTTTCGCAGCTCTCTATGCTCCCGGCTGCCGCTCTCGGGGGGGATCAAGAGACCACTCTCTGAGAAGCGCCTGCGGCCGTCAGGCAGCACACACATCAGCAGAGAGACCCCATGCAGGCTGGAGACCAGCACATTGATGTCCAGGATGGCTCTGCCGTAAGGCATCAGCAGGGGCAGCTGTCCTATGTGGGAGTCGTCACTGCGGCTTCTGCGTTTGGCCTCCACCTCGGGCGCCAGATAGCGCTCCATGGCTTGCCTCATGACGTCTAGCTTCCTGTAGAAGAGGCTCCACTCCAGGTACTGCAGCAGCTCGTAGAAGTGGGCCACGCACGCCCGCTGCATGCTCTCTCCGGTGTACGCATTGTAGCTCATGCGCGTCTGGTAGGCGGCCTGATACGCCTCGGGGCTGTACTGATGCGCAGGGATGTTCATGTCCGGCAGCAGGTTGCCCTCCACCTCCTGGAACTGGATCACACAGCACTCGTTGTAGCACTGCAGCCGCTGCGTGATGTGCAGGGGCAGCCGCTGCTTTCTACAGACGGAGGACGGCACCCGCAGCTCCACCACGTCCTTCAGATTTGCCAGCCGCAAGCCTCGCAGCAGATTCCTGGCCACTGCGTTGCTGAAGAGTCTCTTGTCGCAGAGGGCTATGTAGAGCTGCAGGCAGAGGGCGATGTTCCTCTCCTCCAGATTGGCCATCCCGGGGAAGAGCTGGGCCTGGCTCTCGTTCCGGGGCTCCAGCGCCACCAGGATGTGGGGCGTGCTGTAGCCGCCGCTCACAATGTGGTAGTCCAGGGTGCGCAGCCAGACGTAGAGCTCCGGGTAGTGCCTCTGCAGCTTCGCCGCCCAGCTACAGAAGCTGTTGGTGAACACAAAGATGTGGCGCAGCTTGTGGGTCACCATCATGTGCGGCTTCCGGATGCCCGTGATGTAGTCCACCAGGATGCCCAGCAGGTTGCGCTCGCTGATGGGGTCACTCTTCCAGCGGCGCAGCCATCTCCGATCCGCGGAGGGCCCCCTCCACTTCTGGCTGTCGTGCGGCAGCTCAGCCCGGCTGTCGTTGCTGCCGTAGCCGCCGTCGATGATGTCGTCCATCTCGTCATCGCTGTCCTGGGCCTCCTCCGGCCCGTAGGGTGCCTTCTCCTCCTCCTCCTCCTGCAGCCTGCTGTTGAGACGGCTCTGGATGTGCGGGGGGCGCTCTGGGGGCTCCGCCTGCAGCTCCTCCGGCAGCCTAGAGCCCTCCTCATGGCTGTCCCTGAAGCTCTCCACCTGCTTCTTGCGCAGGCAGCAGGCCAGCAGGGTATTCACCTCCGCCTGCAGCAGGGCGGGCCCCTCCCAGCGGTGCACAATGCGCAGCACGTACTCGTACATGAAGAAGAGGGGGTCGTGCGGCTTCAGCAGCAAGAGCTCCAAGTCCAGATGGCTGGTGACCCAGCTCAGCAGGCTCCGCAGGCAGGCGTAGCGGCTGCAGTTCAGCAGCATGTTGTCCTCGGGGCTGTAGGGGGTGCTGGGCGTGGAGACGCGCATGAGGGGCATGCAGCACATGCCCCGCGTCAGCAGGGGACACATAATGACCCGGCTGGGGAAGCGCTCCCAGCGCTCGCTGACGTGCCCCAGCAGCAGGCTGTTCACGCAGTGCAGCAACTGACAGGTGATGAAGAGATAGAGCTGCTCCTTCTGCTCGCTGTTGGCGCCCTTTAGCCAGAGGGGGGGATCGAAGATCTGGAGCAGCTCTGGGTAGATGGCGGCCACGGTGTCCAGGGCCTGCCTCAGCCTGTACTCCGCGCCCATGCAGCTGAAGCGGAGCACCACGGTGTGGCGTGCGCTACCGCTCTCGCTCATGCGCACCATGTAGTCGCAGGCCCGCGCGTGGTCCAGGGCACAGGGCCCGTTCTGGGCCAGCGCCTCCAGAGCCAGACTGGGCGGCATTAGCTGGCAGGCCTCGTAGCTCCAGCCGTTGATGTCCCCCGAGGGCAGAAAGATGACCTCTCCCCTGGCGGTCCGCCGTGAGATGGGCGCTCTGGGCGGCAGCAGCCTCTTTCTGTCACTCTCTGCGCTGGCTCTGCGCACCTGCTCCGGGGTGCGGTCGTAGATGAGATCTCGTGCCTGCGAGACGGCGCGCCTCATGGTCTCGAAGAACTCTGGGTCTCGTGCAAAGACGGAGGCCAGCCTCTCCAGCTGCAGCCCACGCCGGAAGCTGGAGTCGCTGGTCACGCTGGCTGCCAGGTAGTGGATGGCCTCCTCCGAGAAGCTATGGCTGGCGCGGCCCCTATTGAGCGCATCATGCCCTACAAAGTACTGCTTCATGAAGCTGTGTGCGGCTGCAATGCTACTGAGCAGCAGTCGGCGTGCGCTGCGCTCTCGCTGGGACCCCCCAAGGGCGACGCGCTCCTGATGCGTGATCCGCATCACGCAAGTTTCTGATCCCCCCGGAAGCACCTCCTGCACGATCTTGAAGCAGTACGGGCTATGGCGGGTGATATGATCCAGTAGGCACTGCCCCTGGAGACCCGTGCGGCGGCAGACCTGCACCAGGCAGGGAGGGACCTCGTCCAGACTCTCCAGCCGGCTGGTCCAGGCCTCACTCAGGCAGGTGCTGATCCAGCAGTGCACCAGCTTCCAGCCCACGGCCCAGATGCTCCTCTGTGTGCCCTCCTCCTCCGTCTGCACCACATAGTGCAGGGCGTCGGGGGTGTTTTCGTGGCAGGAGATCATTTTAACGTCCAAGGCTATGCTCTCCAGGACGCTCAGAAAGCCGGCGTGTACCCTTCTCTCTAGGTACAACTCCTGTTCACAGAGCAGAGCAATGAAGTGGGCGCAGGCCGCGTCTTGCTCCTGAAATAGGGTTTTCAGGGCACAGTAGCTGCCCTCATTTTTTTTGTAGCTCTGAAGCCGTTGTACCACCTGCTTGGCCAGCCGATCCATTTTCTATATGGGGGGTTTCTCCCCCCCCCCTGCTGCTTGCTAGCTAGCTAGCTCGTCTCCTTCCTCCTTTTTTCCTCACAAAGGGGGGAGATATATGAATGGTGATGCCTTGTGTCCAGCGTCATAACTTCTCCCTCCCTCCCTCCCTCAACAGGTGAAGCGTGGGGGGGGGGTATAAATTTCCTTTTTTGGAAAATATTTCCATGCCCTCCATGTCTCCGTCAGCTTTTTCATAAAGGTGCTGGTGCTGCTGTCGTAGCGCGTGCCGTGCTCGCAACTCGCCACGCACCCCGAATACGATTACACATGGATGCAAGTAGAGGACCGCTCTCACAGAAGGACACACTGCGCCCTATGAAAAAGAGGGGGGGGGGAGAAGTAAAAAGAGATGGACATGCTGCCCTTCCAGAAGGAGTACGGCTACTGGCCCTTGGATCATAACTATGTGAAGATGGCGGGCGCGCTCTCACGGGCAGAGCCCTTGCCTGCTCGACAGCAGCTCAGTGAAGCAGACTTTATGAGGTGGCTGCGCGACATGAATGCCAGCTGCTGCTTTGGAATGCCCTATTACGCGGCCTCCAAGATGTTGTGGCTGGCCCGTAGACTGGCAGCGCCTGCAGAGCTGCGGGAAATATGGAATCCAAGAGGGGCCCTGCGGGAGCAGGCCAATTACTATCTCTGGAAGGTCCCAGGCCGCCGCGTGCTGTTGGCAGTCACCCTCGATGGCGTACGGGTGTTAGATGTAGCCATAAAAGGAAAAAAAGTGGAGGCTCTAAACCTAAATCCCTCCCAGGCTGAGGAGTTGAATTATTAGAAATGTCGGATCATAGGCATGGGCACAGGCATAAGCGGAGGCGAAGGGAGGATAAGAAAGAGGAGGAGGAGGAGGAGACGCCCAGCATGCTAGAGCGTAGGCCTAAAGAGAGTGCGGGCTCCTGTGGTGTGCAGCTTCAACAAAGCGAGAGCAGCCTCTGCAGCATGACCACAGAGGCTGGAGAGGTAATCACGGGGAAGCGGGCCATGCTGGATCACGCTGTGCAGTTCCTGCAGGACAGCATGGCGCAAAAGTCACTAAACAGCATGCGCCACAAGGCCGGCCGCTACCAGAGCACCTACCTCCATAAGTCCAAGCTGCTGGCGGGCTGCCCCCAGAATCTGGGGCGGGCCAAGAGCTGGATTGATCGTTTTGTAGGCAGCGATGATCTTGAAAGCAGCGAGGCCGCAGTCACCCCCTCGAGTACCAGCACCAGCACCACCGTGGACGGCATGGGCATGTATAACATGATGAAGAAGGAGGGCACCAGCGGCATGGCACCCCGCCGACCCTACATGAACGTAACTGCTGTCATGCCACACTGCTCCACCATGGAGCAGTTCCTGCGACAGGCAGCACAGAAGGAGGAGGAAGAGGAGGCCCCCAGTAAGCTGTCTGCGGCGGGAGCAGGCGACCTCAGTAGCCACCCCGAAAGCATCAGCAACAGCTTCAAGACGGTTACCAGCTACATGAGCAGCGTGCTGAACGCCATCCCGTACTGGGAGAAGCAGAATGGGCTGGAGGAGGCGGGCCCCTCGCGGAGGCCTGATCCGCCCGTGATCACTGCGGCGCACGTGCAGCGGGTGCTGCTGGAGGCCTGGGGCCCCTTCCACCCCTGCAGCATGAGCAACATGTGCACCGCGCGCAACCTGCTGCACACCCAGAAGCCCAAGATCACCCTGATGGGCTTCCTGTACCCCGAGGAGTACGAGGCGGCGCTGAGGGATGGCCACTGCGCCCTGCACAACATGTGCTACGTCTGCACCCTGCTCTGGGTGCTGCTGCAGTGGTGCATCAATGAGGGCAACAACCACCAGAACAAGTACATCGAGCTGCCCTTCAGCTTCAGAATGAATGAGCCTGGGGAGTACGCGCGGGGCATGATCCAGAGCCTGAACGGCCACGTCAATGGCCTGACCGCCCCCTTTCGCCACATGACCTGCAGCGACTTTGTGGAGCACAGCGAGATGGTGATGGAGGCGGTGCCCACTGCGGAGGGCGGCACTCAGAGGATAGAGCGTCGCGTCTACGGCTTTCGAGAAAGGAGCGAGCTTTTTTTGGTGAACAGCAGCAGTGACTCCACATGGTTCTGTGACTGTAACTACAGTGTACGACCCTCTGTGTATAGCGTCTACAGTGTGACGCCGCTCACCACTGAGTCCCTGCTGCGTGCCGACATCCATACCTCCAAAATCGGTGAGCAATACGTGGCCCTCCTCTACGAGGACCAGCCGGAGCGCGCGGCGCAGGCCCGACTGGAGCCCCTCTTCCAGCTCTGGCCAGCCTGTGTGGCCTCCTTTGGGCAGCATCTGGCCTGGATGCCGGGCCTGGGGGAGCCCCCCCCCGACGCGGCCACCTGGCAGCACCTCAACCTCTTCAGCTGGATCTGCCTGCACGGGGAGGAGCCCTCCCAGGCGCCGCCCCCCGCCAGCCACCTGCACTACTATGTGATGCACTACAGGGTGAACGCGGCCTGTGCACTGCTGGCCATGCTGCACGCCGACGTCCGCGCCCGTGCAGAGAAGCATGGCTACAACGCCCAAAGGGGGGCCAGAAAGCGGGGGCGGGCCGTCGAGGACGAGTTCTCGCGCTTCAAGAAGCCGCGACAGCGGCAGCTGGAGCATCGTCTACTGCTCTTCCTGGAGAGTCACAGCGCACTGCTGAGCTGGTATAGGGAGCGCTCCCTGCAGGGGCTGGGCCTGCAAGACGACGCCCTGCTGGCGGAGGCTGCCTACCCACGGCGGCTGCAGCCTCAGGCGGAGCTCTATCTCTACCCTGAGGACCTCACCCAGGTGGAGTACAGCTGCAGCATCCGGAGGAGCCGCAGCCCACAGAGCATGCTGCGAGCCCTCATGGCCTGGCACGAGGTCCAGGCAGACAGCGTCAGCGAGGCCCACGCTCGCCTGCTGCTGCTCTCCTTCCGCGGCAGCTTGGAGGCCCTGCGGGCGCTCCCAGGCTCCCAGAAGCTGGAGCTGCTGCAGGCCTGCAGTAGCCACTCCGAGTGGAGGCCACACCCCCTGCTGGAGGCCCTGCTGAGCTTAGACGCCAGCGCCTGGGAGGGCCCAGATGCCAGCCACAGCATCGTGCTCACCCTGCTGCTGCGCGTGAACTACGGGCTGCGCCTGCTGCGTGATACAGACGAGCTGCTGCGGGACGCGGAGCAGCGGCGCGGTGGCGGCGGCTCCGCCCCGGAGGCGGCGGAGTACGAGCGCTTGATGGAGCTGAGCTTCCAGCTGCGCTGCTACGTCAACAGCCACCTGGAGCTGAGCTTCCACGTGGTGGAGGAGGCTGGTGCGGAGCTGGCCCGCTGCAGCGACGTCCTGCTCTGCGCGGAGCCTGTGAGCGGCCCCAGCCCCTACGACCTAGCCTACCCGGCCAGCCGGCGGGCCTTCCAGGAGGGCGACCTGCCCGACCTCAGCAAGCAGATGCCGGCCATCAAGTTTGTGGTGGACAACAGCATCCCGGAGAAGACGCTGCGGGAGCTGGGCAGCCCCGCCATCTACGCCATGCTGGGCAAGCTGATGCCGGGCGTCTGCTTCAAGCGGGTGCTGAGCCACAAGCACATGGAGAGCTGCGCCGCGGACGCCGCCTACAAGGAGTGGGCCTCCATCTGCTTGCGCATCAGCCTGATGGGCATGTACAGGCACGCCCGGGCCTGGCCCAGCTACGAGGACAGCATGCGCCTCCAAGCTGCCTTCAACGACGACAGCGGCCTGGACTTTGCCATGACCTTCATGGCGCAGAGGTGCCTCATCACCAGCAACGCCCTGCGAGAGTTCGCGGTCTTCACCATGGCCCTGAACCCCGGCTACCTGGAGCTGGTCCGGCTCCTCTTCGAGGGCTGGGACACCTTTGCGCTGAATGTGAGAAAGAGCATGGACACCGCGCGCCACCTCAGTCGGCAGCACAGCAACTACAGCCGCGTGGAGTACACCATTGGCAGCCTCTTCGAGGTGGACCCCCACAAGCCAGTCTATCGCAGCACCAGCACCGACTTTCCGCACTTCATGGTGAAGGAGTTTGAGAGCCTGAACAGCGGGCGGGACGAGGGCGCCGAGAGGGCGCGGGGGCGCCGCATCCGCACCTCCCAGCGCATGGCCTACAGCATGGAGGAGGAGTATAGGGCCGCCATCGACGCGCACGTGGACGCCCTGGAGCCCTGGAGCGAGATCAAGCTGGAGGTGCTGCTGCAGCTGGGACTCAGCCAGGACGGCTACGACCGCCTGCTGGCCATGTGGCGCATGTTCATGATGCGGGAGGTCAAGGACAACAGCAGGGACCAGATGCACGCCCTGGGGCTGCACGACTACGACATCCTCTACTACTTCTTCCACAGACTGGACTGGCACTACAGGCTGACGGCGGTGCCCCTGACCGCGGAGATGACCGCGCGGCAGGGACGAGCCCTGCGGCAGCGCTTCCACTGCCCCAACAGCGAGCCCCTCACGCCTGTGATGAGCGCCATGGCCATGACCCGCTGCTGCAGGGAGATCAAGACCTTCTGCTGCCCCCGCAGGGCTAAGAACGACCCCCCCAACGCCTGCGACGCCCCCAACTTCTTCGGCCACGTCCGCATCTACTGGGACAGAGCCAGCGGCAGCTACCGCTGCGACAAGAAGAGCAATGGGGGCAAGAGGGGGGGTCTAGGTCTAGGTCTAGGTCGTGCAGGCGCCTCCACGCCCGGCATCCGCCAGAAGACGGTGGACAAGTACAGGATGGCCTGCAGGAGCCAGCCGGTGCAGATGCTGAACGCCTTCGGCAAGGTCTTCGAGTACGTAAAAATGAGCGAGATGGGGGACGCCGTGGCCCGCACCTTCTGCCCCGCCTGTGGCCAGCTCTTTGAGTTTGCGCTGCACAAGATCGGCATGAATGGGCTCAGCTGCGGCCTGTGCGACGCCAAGCAGAGGGAGCGCTTTGCACTGCCCCGCTGCATCTGCTGCACCAACATCCCGCGGCGAGTGCCTGACGGCAAGTACTGGCTGGCCGTCAGTGATGGGCCCCAGGGCAGTGGCAAGCTGGAGAGGGTTTATAGTTGTGCCACCTGCAGCCGCCGCCTGAGCTGCTTCGGCTCGGATAACGTTACCTTCGTATCCAGCCTGCTCCACCATGGCCGCAAGCCCCAGCGACATGTCTACAAACCCATAAACTGGGTGGGTGGCTGCAGCACCCGCATGGGAGCTCTTATGAATCGTGCTCAGATCAGCCGCAGCCGTGAGATGTACAGCAATCAGCGACGACGTGGCTGAGCTTTCCCCCCCCCATACAAAAAAAGATTAAAGATTAAAGATTAAAAAGGGAAAAACGATTCTCTCATTCTGAATAAAAAATAAAAAAAGTGTCTCATTCCTTTCCACCCTCAGAGGAGACCTCACCC
>SDBT01020863.1_pt1 | contig 10239 bp, 8 predicted proteins | sample 2277101 | NCBI WGS metagenome assembly SDBT01 (sample SAMN10404973, study PRJNA504765) | marine sediment metagenome | isolation source: marine sediment core GS10_PC15, 103 cmbsf | place: Arctic Ocean: Southern Knipovich Ridge | collected 2010
GTAAAACCGCAACTGTAAAGACCGACCATCTCAGCAGTTGGGACAAACCCACAAACCGCATCATGTCCCGACCTTGGAAAACCCATTGGATCAACCACGGCACGATGAACATGACCAACCCATAGAGCAGGATTAATACCTTAACTGACTGAGGTTGGTCGATGAACCTTGCGACCAGCGCCATGACAATAAAAGCCAGCAGAGAAAAAATGGATCGTATCAGCGTGATGTGAACGAACAGCCGCGGCAACAACGCCTCGTTTTTAGCGAGTTCGCGCGCCCCGTAGAAACTTAAGCCGCTGTCGACAATCAGGGTGAAAATGAAATAGATCGCGATCGCAAATTCCAGGTAGCCGTAGCTTTGCGGACCCAGCACGCGTGCCAGGTATGCAAGCGCCACGGCAGCCATAATTTTGCTGATAAACTCAGCTCCGGATAGGATGACATAATTGGTCGCCAGGCGGGGAATGCGGGTAATGCGCTGCATTAACGGATCACCTGTTCAATCTTCGACAACATGGGTCTCAAAAATTTTCCTGTATCTCCCCCAGCCATCTCTATCAAAAACCCCATCTTCATTAAAGCAATCCACTGCGCAGTAAGCCATATAAAGGGCATGGTGAGTGTTATCATGGGCGAACAATCCCTGCCTGCCAAAAGTGAGTAAATGGGGGATGTGTCCAATCCACTCATCCAATTTATCGAAGGAATCTTCGTAGCCGCGGGTATAGATGGGGTAGGCATACCGCAAACGCCGCACGTACACTTGCAGTACGTTGGCATCAAGCGGGATTCCTGCTGTAGCTAAAGAATCGCGCACCATATCTCCCAGTTCTTCGTCGCTTTTACCCCATTCGGGGGAATCGGGTGAACACGGTAGTTCAGCGCACAGCACGGTGCGGTCCTCTGGTTGGCGCACACAACTATAATTTTTAGGTTCAGATAGACGTGTAATTTTGATGGTCTCTTCCGGAAAGTAATGGGCGTCGTACTCGCTGAACTTCACCGTATCCAACACCAGGTAAACAAGCAACATGACGCGGTAGTCAATATTTCCGGCAGCGTCAATTATTTCTGCCGGTGGTGAAGGCTGCATCATTCCGGCAAGCGCAGTAATGGGTATTGTCGACCAGACGTGGTCAGCCTGCAAGGTGTGATGCCTCCCTTCTCGCTCATAGTACACGCTGAAACCGCCCTGCTCTCCAATATGAAGTGATTCGACTACCGCCTTCAGGTAGACATTGGCTCTCTTATCCAGAGCATCTTTGTGATACGCCTCTGAAATTCCCCCAAAACCGGAGAGGGGATAGAAAAACCTACCACCACCCTGCGTATTGCGACCCGGCATTGCCGACATGACCTTGCGCACCATTTTGGAAAGCGAACCACCAGACACCCTGCGGTGCGCCTGTACTGCCGAAAGCTCTCCCGGATCCAGCCCCCAAAGCTTACGGGCGTAAGGAAAGTAAAAATCGCGGCAGATGGTGCGTCCCAGACCTTTCTCCAGCACCGATGCGAAGGTTTCACTTCCGCACAGATCGTCACTGCGGGGGACCACCCTACCCACCATATCGGCTGCCACACCAAAAGTGAATCCTGGGGGCAATCGCAAAGCCAGGTCGATAGGTTTTAACGGGAAGTGAATCCAACGCCCGCGTAGGCGGATCCGACCATGGCGCGGTCTGTCCAGCAAGTCATCACCAAGCATCGCCCGGATGTCAGCCAGGATTTTTGGATCACAACTGGGGTGCAGGCGATGGCTGCCATAATCGACACGCACCCCGGCCAAATCGAAACTGGCCGCATTACCTCCCACCCAATTATTTCGCTCTAGTACGGTGACCTGAAATTTTGTGCGGCGAACCAATTGACTCGCCGCGCTCAAACCTGCCGGACCCGCACCAAGGATAATTACATGTGGATTATTCGCCAAACTTACCTCTCCCTCGAACTCGTCCAGTTCATGATGTAGGTCTGAAACCTATTCATTCAACAGAGAGTTTCATTTCTATTGAGATAAGAAATTTCTCCGCGTACGTTATGGTAAATCATTCAGCCCCGTTCTAAAATGACGTATACTTTTATACCAGATAAGGTACGAACATTTTAGTTTCCATCTTGTAGTCCTCATAATCCGGGAACGCCTGGCTGAGGACCGCCTCTTCATCCAATGCCTGTTTATAGACGATCGGGATTAAACATAACGCTCCGATCACCAGCCACGAGTTCAAAGCCAGTTCCAGCCCGATCACTAACAGCGTATCCCCCGAATATATTGGGTGGCGGATGTAACGGTAAATACCGGACTTTACCAACTTCTGCTCAGGCAGCACCTGAAAGTCTTCCAGATCAACCCAGTTGTTACTCAACTGTATGCGACCAGTAACCGATATTGCCAGTCCTGTGAAAAAGATTATCAGACCAACAATTCTCAACGTGGTCGGTTGGTCGCTGATCGGCAGAATGTCTAAGAACAGGGTCTGCACAATCAAAAAAACCAGGAACAGGCTTTTAAACAGCTTTAACGCTGATTTAGGTCCTATTTTAAATGACTTACGCAGGGCACGTTGGGTACCCTCGCGGCGTTTCATCACATCCCACACCAGCTTGTGGAAAACCATACCCAGAAAAAGGACGATCCGCAGTAAATCCATCCCAAGCATCAGGTCGCTTTATCCCTCAATACTTTTCCCCTCTTCCAACCCGTCGCCGGGAGTGTATTCAAAATTCCATTTGCGATGGGAAGGGACCATTGGTGGGTTGTGCTGGGCGATCCGCCGTATGACACCATCCGCCACCATCCCGATCATCAGGAGCTGCAAGCTTATAAAAATTAGTAAAACTGCTGATGTGGAGAGCGCCGGTTGCAGTAGAAGCGACCAATCCCAGGAAGGAGAACGGGCGAACAGCGCCGCGATGTCGTACAGAGCTTTCAGGACCCCAAGAGTTCCAGTGAAAAGCGCCAACGGAAGGAATATCTTCAGGGGGTTGAACATCATCGACAACCGCAGGATCAACACAATAAAATCCATAAAATGCCAGGGTACAATTTTTGACTTCCCTACCCTGCGACGGTAGTCGATCGGCATATAAACAACGAAGTAGTCATCAACCATATATGCCAACGTGATCGTTGATGTGAATGAAAACCGGTTTGGCAAGATCGGGAAGTACTGGCGTACACAATCACGCCGGAACGCCCGCAGCCCGGAGTTTAAGTCCGGAATGGGCTGCTCAGCAATGTAGGCTGCCAATTTACGCAGGAAATATTTAGCGGGCTGCCGCATCCAGGGGACATTAACTTTATCACCCATGCGCGCCCCCACCACCATGTCGGCGGCATCCAGTTTCGCCACTACTTCCGGAATGTACTCCGCCGGATAGGTGCCGTCGGCATCAATAATCACGATGACCTCGTATTGGGCAGCCAGAATTCCCGTTTTGAGCGATGCCCCATATCCTCGGTTGTCCGGGTGATGCAATAATTGTGCACCTGCGTTGAGCGCCTCGTCTGCCGTCTTATCGCTAGACCCATCGTCGACAACGATAATTTCAAACGTTCTCTCGTGCGACGATAGAACTTGCCGCACCGACTTGACCTGCTCGCCGATCGCGTTCTGCTCGTTGTAAGCGGGTATTACAACCGAAACAGGTGGTTTATAAGTAAGTGTCATAATCAAATTGTCTTACGTTTTCTGCGTTTCTCGAGTTTATTCAAAGAACTTAAACATTTTACACCAATGTACATCAAAACTGCCGAAACATTTACCGGCAAGTTACCCTTTATTTGGAATGGTCATCAACACGGTATACATAGACTGCACCCGCCCCAACAGTACCCTTGAATGTGCGGATTAATAGGTAATCGCGTTGGATACTCTCCCCAATATCCGGGTTGACGGATTCCAAGACCGGTTTAAATGTATAAACCAACCAGGTGCGGTTCGACCGGGTACGCACCTGGTTTAGTTGTTCAAAAGTAGATACTGATTCCCAGTCCGTTTTATAAAAATCATCATATACAAACGCCGCTAAGCCGACCGCGACCACCGAATCCCCGGGTTCCCGGTTCGCCTGGACAAAATCTAAAGCCCCGTTGTAATCCTGTTTGGGACCGTACGCAAATGGTACCGACAGCGCCGAGACAATAATCAAACCGGCACACAGCGCGGTCCCGATTCTTTCGGAATTAGTTTCCGTAAGTTTAAATATCTTGCCGATCAGCCTTCCGGTCACCATCGCGCCGCGTATCACAACCAGAACAGCGAACCCCAAGGAGAAAAAGAAGAAGCGCGGCCAGAGATGATGTCCAACGCCAAATACCACAGTCGCTCCTACAAGCGGAGGAACGAGCAGCAAAACATCCACCTCTTTACAGGTACGCCAGTAGCTGACCAAACCCGCACCAAATAGAAACAGAGCCCCCGCCACAAATATGGCACTTGAGAAGCCAACTTGTAGACCTTTAATGATCTCCAAGAGAGTCCAGAGTGGATTCTTCCAAGCGGAAACTACACTCGCTTCAGTTCCCCCGATGGTGCCCAACATCTGGGAGACTACAGGTCCGTGCAAAAGGGCGGTCAGCAAACCCACGCCTCCAAATCCCAGTATCAACCCCTTCCACCAGCCAACCCACTCCACTTTACGGCGATAGATAAATTGGCACCCGTATACACAAATCTGACCGATCAGCACAAAGACCATCGTCAGGTGTGTGTAGATCCCCAGGGCGGCAGAAAGGGCATATAAGATCCAGGTAGCTGACCTGTCATTCCGCAGCGCACGCAGCAGCAACCAGCTCGAAAGAATCGTCCAGAACAGCAACCCGCTGTACCCGCGTGCATTTTGGCTGAACCAGACATGGTGATACGAGAACGTCAAAAGCGCCGCGGAAAGCAGCGCTTCCTTCCTGTTAGCGACCTCTCGTCCCAGCAAGTAAAGCGCCAGTATGCTCCCTACCCCAAAAAGTACCGCCGGCAGCCTCAACGCCCAATTGCTTTCCCCAAACATAAGGAAAGAAGCACGCGCGAGGATGCTGAAAAGAAAATGCTGGTTCTCTGAATCGTAGGACGTGATGATCTCCCCAAACGGCATCCGGGCGTAATTTACGTAGGTTAAAATTTCATCTAACCAGAGACCTGCGTTCAGCTCATATAGACGCAGCCCAAGAGCGATCAGAAGAATCAATGTGAGTAGCAGCAGGGAGATTCTTTCCCCTACGTCTGATCTTTCTGTCTCCATCGAAGAGTTAATCCGGTTAGAAACTGGCATTTAGAGACCTACTTGATATCGATCACGACTTTTACGGTCATCCAAACGAAGGTGATTCATCTGGATTTCAACTTCGTTTTGTATATATAGATGCCATTTCCCAACACAAATGCAGTGAGACTGTACAAATAATAAATCACGTGAAATGGAATCGCTGCTATGGCGAAACTTACTCCTCGCTTTTGTATGAAAAAGGAATATAAGCGCCGGTTTAGCAGCACTATCATCAAAATAGTCAGGAAAACTATCGCGCCCGCCCAATAATAACTCTCCATCAACAATATACCAAATCCAACAATGAATCCGAGCAGGACGGCAGTAAAAATGCCGCTCTTAACTCTTGCGCTGGTGACAGGCAGGAAGCGCCCCAGTAACACCACCCCCAGCAGCCAGGTAAGAGGCAAGAGCAATTTTACCGTATCACTAAAAAACGCCAAACCACCCAGGGAGGCAAACATCAAAAATGTGAGAGCTTCTTCTTTCCAACTGATCCGATAAAACCTGGAACCTTCGGAGAGATTGCTGCTGCTTATAACAAGCAGAAAAAGCAGCGTCAGCAGGGTAAAAAGCGCCAAGAAATTAAGACTGGTTGTAAAAACCAAACACAAAAGCATCAAAACCACAAGCAGTGCACTTAAGCGCTGGGAGATCTCCAAATTGAGGTCATTTGGCAGATTGCGCTGGCGCAGGATCAGCAGAGTCCAGGGAATTGCACGATCCAAGAAATCGGTCTTGAACCATCCCAGGAGCGTCCAGCGTTTCAAATGGGTGACTTGAATGTCTTTGTTGAGGTAAATCCGAAAACCGGCAGCTCTCAAGCGGTACCCCAATTCAATATCCTCGATGCTTGGGCGGGGATACTGCCGGGCATCGAATCCACCGATTTCCGTAAAAACCGATCGCCGTATCGCTCCACACCCAGCCCAGAAAGAGCCAGCCTCTTCTTTTGCCCCCTGGTGAACGAAGTGGTGGGACAGATTCTTGTATTGGGACAGGAATTCTCCTTCACTGGGACTATCATCGTACGACCCGAATGTGGCAGCATACTCGCAATGCCGCAGGAAGGTCTCGGCGACTTTGTCCAGCGTATCCTGGCGCACGATCACATCGGAATCGACAAAGAAGATCACCTCGCCCTGGGCCATTTTCGCTCCCTGATTGCGAGCGTATGCCGGACCAAACGGCTCACCGGTCAGGGCGATTAATTTAACTGGGAAACGTTCGGCGATGCTTTGGGAACTGTCGCTAGAGCAGTCATCCACTACGATCGTCTCATACACAGGGTAACTGGATGACATCACTGCATCCAGGCAGCGTTCAATAGTAGTTTCTGCGTTATGCAGCGGGATGATCACCGAGATCGTCAATGCACGCTCGTTTTCGACATTCATTATTTCTGTCTCAACCCGAGGTAAGACTCCATGTTTATGGGTGTATTCACAGTTGTAATGTAAGCATTGAACATTTCTTCTTTATAAAATTACGGATGCAGCGCAGTCCGAATAGCTCGCAGTGGTCGTCGTAAAGACAGGTATAGCAATCCCGCAGGGCTTGACAGTTCTCTGAAAAGATATCGCTGTTTGAAATAATGGATGTCAACGCGTTCTATCTCGAACGGGTCGCTGTTCTCATCCGCAAACCCCAATTTTGTACCACATGCCCCAATGTAAGCCTTGCGGACAATACCCTTAACCCTGTTATCCAATTGACCATAAGGATATGCGAACAGGTCGACCTCGTGGCCTAATTTCCGCTCGATCATTTCTTTTGATCCCAGAATTTGGCGCTCAACTTCCTGATCTGATTGCTGAATCAGACGCTGGTGGCTTATTGTATGTGCTCCAAAATCAACTCCTTTAACATCCATCTCTCTGATTTGCTCCCAGCTCAACATCGGCATCAGAGGGATAGACCCCGGCTGTCTCTCCCAATCATTGCACCCCCCGCAGTGCCCGCTCACCAGAAAGACCGTTGCCGGGAATCCGAAACCTTCCAGAAGCGGAAGAACATCCGTATACAAGGATTCCAATCCATCATCGAAAGTGATAACCAGAGAGCGCTCAGGGGGAGGAGTTCCCCCAAGAATACTTCGCACAAGCGTTTGGAGCGCGATGACTTGATAACCCTCGTCTGCCAGCCAGCGCATCTGCCACGCGAACTCCCCTGCCGAAATCGTTATAGGGGAGCGTTCAGGGCAAACTGCGTGATACATCAATACCGGAACACGCCAGCGACTCATCGGCGATCCACACCAGCAGGAGACCAAGCAATCACGATTCGTCCGCCTTGCTGCCGTCCTTCAGTTCTACGATCCAGTTGTAAAGCGTGGCAATTAAAAATCCCACCAGGAATCCGATCACGAATCCATAAATTAACCCAATAAAACTGCCCAAAAAAGTCACCCGGTATCCTATGAAAAAGTGACCCAACAGCCCCAGGTGAGGACCGATGACTTCCCCGCCTTTCAGGACCAGCCAGATCGTAGCTATGAAAACCACCAATCCAAACACAAGCCCCAAAACAACCCCAAAAACAGTGGCATTCAACCGCATCAGGCGAGAGAGGACTATATCCTCCAGGGCTTTTTCATCTTCTGGACTTAATTCAGACATCCTAAACCTCCATCCCGGAAAATCCTACAAATTCTTTCTGGCTCATAATTCAATAATAACAAGGCATATCAGTCCAGCCTGAATCCCAAATTTGAATTTATTAAAGGTCGCACCAACAAAGTGTCAGCAAATTATTGTTGATCAGAGTCAACCGATCTAGACGACTGCTCGTCAGGAAAAAATCCGTATTTCTCAAGGAGCTTGATCTCTGCTCTGCGACGAATAATCGATATATAGATCCTGACCACCATATTGCGTAATGAAACAATTCCCCACCCAATCACGAATCCGAGGACAAATCCATACAGCAAGCCTAACAGACTCCCAACCGGATTGACATCATACCCCGGGAAATACTCACTCAGCAAATACAAGTAGCCAAATAATTCTTCAATTTGATTAAGTGAAACGTATATGGTGACAAAAAACAGCGTCAACCCGCTCACTGCGCCGACCGATATCCCAAATGCGACCTGGTCGATCTTCATAAATGCCCGCGCAAAGGTCTCGTCAATCACCTCAGACGCATAAGGAACCTCGCCCTCTATCGCTTCTTCGAGGTATTCTTGTTCGGCATTGACGCTCCAAATGTCATTATCTTCACCGAATACCAGATTCCTGACAGCCAACATCCCAGTCAGCATGGCATGATCCTGGTTGTTATAGCGATGCAATCCATTCCGACCTATGGTTTGGAAATTCTCGAGGTTTTCAAGAAATTCCCGGATTATCACAAGATGCTGACTGTAATTTGAATCATAAACGGGATAAGTATGTTCGACCCGGAAGACGCAACCGCCTACCACATCCTCTGCCCTGGCCAACCCGACATGGTCGATCTCCCGCTTTCCCAACTCGATCAACTCCTCATCAGTACTACTCCACAGTTCATCCCCCTCGTTACAGAAATATTCCAAACCAAGACTGGTCATCGAAGGATCGGGCACCATGTCTGGGCTCCAGTTTTTAAAGTTCTGGATGCGTCCAACTATTACATCGGGGTCATGGACATAAATCCAATTGTCGTCAAAAAGATGTTCAGCATCCACCATTAAACAAACGGTGAGAAAATCGCGGTGAAAAAGCTGGCTGGCTGCTTCCAACACCGCCTGCGGAGGGGGCGGATCGAGCCTGGCGATAAATTCCTTGATGGGCATACTAGAAATGAAATCATGACCTTCAACAATCTGTTCCTCGCCATTCCGCATCACTAACACGCTCTCGAGACGATTTCCATCCCACTTTATCCCCTTTACATCACTGTTGAGATGAACCTCACCACCCTGCAATTCAATTCGTGATTTGACTTCATCCCACAGCATACCGGGTCCGCGGCGTGGATAATGGAATTCCTCAATCAGGGTGGTTATCGTTTCCCGCGGTTGAATAAACATATTCAGGACAGCAGTCTTAAGCGAGAGACCCTTGATGCGCTGTGCCGCCCATTCGGAGCTTAGCTCAGAAGTCGGAATGCCCCACACCTTTTCGGTGTAAGACTTGAAGAATAAATTGAAAAGCCGCTTGCCAAAGCGGTTTGTCACCCACTGTTCGAAAGTATCCTCCCGCGGGCTCGGGAATATCTGCCAGCGAAGGTAACTAAGACCGACCAGAGTGCTCTGCCAGATACCCAGTCCCCTCAAAGCGTTGAAGGGCTTTAACGGATAGTCAAAGAATTTGCGGTCGTAGTAAATTCTTGATAAGCGTGGACGCAGGAGAAAGTCATCGTCCAGAATCTCGTGCCACATGCGGTTGACTTCCGTAGATTTGGTGAAGAATCGGTGTCCCCCCATATCGAAATAGAAACCATCGCAGTACTCGGTACGAGCGATACCCCCTACCTTGTCCAACTTCTCAAAAACAAGCGGGCGTATATTGTGCTTCGTAAGCTCATATGCGGCGGTCAAGCCAGCCGGTCCAGCCCCAATAACAACCACTTTTTGATCGGGATTTCGAAATTCAGGCTGTTCCATAAAATTCAACTCTCATTCGATGACCGTGTTCCGGAGATTGCACAGTTCTAATGATGGATACTTCACCAGATTTTTACCGCACCATTACTCAAATTATCTGAACTGCTATTGAAATATGATACCAACAAAAAATAAGTTTTCCCAGTTCGATTCAGACAGCGCCTCATCCTAATTGTCATCCCAGGGCACTGAACTAAATTTTTCAACCGCTATCTCTCGCAACAAATCGAAATAGTACTTCATATGCGCCTCTTTTTTCCAGCTCTTGATGAAGGCGGCATACCCCTTCTCCCCTAACTCTTCCCGCAGTTCAGGTGAAGTCCCAATCAGATTAATTGCAGCAAGCAATTCGTCATCATTCCGGTATACAAGACCACCCCCGCTGT
>SDBT01020864.1_pt1 | contig 10239 bp, 7 predicted proteins | sample 2277101 | NCBI WGS metagenome assembly SDBT01 (sample SAMN10404973, study PRJNA504765) | marine sediment metagenome | isolation source: marine sediment core GS10_PC15, 103 cmbsf | place: Arctic Ocean: Southern Knipovich Ridge | collected 2010
GAAGTGGACCATCCTGTACCGATACCATTTGCTCCATTCACGAGTAACATGGGAATCACTGGTACGAACATGCTTGGTTCTATCCGCTCCCCCTCTTCTTCGAGATATGGAAAAATTGGTATGTCATCTTCGTGATATATTTTTTTGGTAATCGAAGAGAGACGTGTAAATAAATAACGTGGACTCGCATGTTCGGATGCTTTGTTCAGTCTACTACCATGTTGTCCTTGTGGGACGATCAGATTGATATTATTGGAACCGACATGATTTTGTGCCATATTCACGATGGTTCCTTGAAGACTGTCTTCACCATGGTGATATTTTGTAAATGCAGAGACGATACCAGAGAGTTCGGAAACTTTCACATCCGAAACCATATTTTTGGTCAAACATGTATACAAAATTTTTCGTTCACTGGGTTTCATACCATCTATTACGTGAGGAATACTTCGTAAATTGTCTTCCCAGGAAAAATGCAATAATTCTTGCAACACATAATTTTTTAATGTGATTGAAGATTTTCGGTAATCTACGGATGCACGAGGATCATAGTCATTTATCAAAATATTTTTTCTAGCATCACTTTCTGACTTATCAAACATGATGCGCAGGATATCGTCGCTCTCTTCTCCCGTGTATTGTAAATCAATGATGTGAGTATCCAATTGACTGAAATATAATTTGGCTTCACGATTCGTGGAAGTTCCGAGTCCTTTGTAATACCGTTCTTTCCATCGTTTGTCACTTTGTTGTTCCAACCAACTATTTTTTTCTGTTATCGAAAAAAAGTATTTTTCGATGCCTCTATTATCCCACAATTTGATTATCGGAGTGGCGAAACGTTGGAAAAATAAAGGTTCGTTTCGTAAAATATGAGGAAAAAGAAAATGAATCATGTTGACTACTAATGCACTGATATGCGAACCGTCGCAATTATGCACACAAATTCCCCCTGCTCCAACATTTAGATGATGATTTTCTGTTTCAATGTCATAGACAAATTCATTTTCTTTCGGAATTCCCATTTTTCTGATCTCAAAAACTTCTCCTGGATATTTTCGTCTATATCTTTTTGTCATATACACAGTATATACATTATTCTTATTTTTTTTGTAATTAATGGATGATGAGAATCCAAGTTGTTCCACTATGAAACACAATCCTTGAGCACCCAATTGTCCTAAAATATCAAATCCCATGCTGTTTTTCTGTTCTCTTTTTGAGCGAAATCCATCTCCCGCATAATAACCTTCAAAAAAAGAATTTTTGATATCCAACGTAGCATTCAATATTTCAACCGGAACCTTTTTCAGTTGTTGTTCGTAAAATCTAGTTCGCATCATTGATATAAAATCCTCGACTTTTGCTCCGCCATTCAAGACAAGTCTGTAAGACCTGTTTCTATTTTCGTGTGTAGCGACTTCAATTATACTCCAATGATATTCAACATATTTATCAACCATGGTTTCTTTTGCCCTTTTCAATAATTCGAGATTGTTGTTGCTGATATTCCATGAATATCCTATTCTTTTTTTTCCTTGCGTAGTTTTCGCTGTTCTGTTTTCATTGATTTTTGCTCTTTCTAATCGTTTTTGAATTCCAGATAACGATTTTCTTTCTTTTTTTGTCAATTTGTCTTTTGATGTCAATTCTTTAATTTTTTTTTCATATTTCTCAACCCATGTTTTCCATCGTTGTCTCGAATTCTTAGTGCATATATCATGGTATACATCATAGTTTTTAGAAAAATTATATATTCCACAGGTGCCATCTGCAAAAAATAATCCCCAAACATATGCTTCGTCTATATTAATATCATTCATATAATTTACATCTCCAACGGGAGTGCAATATATATTCTCATGTTCGATAGCGGATATTTTATCTGCTTTGTTAATCAATGAATTTTGTTTATAACACATATGTGATTTACACATCTCATGCAAAGATTTATAACTGGCATTTTCATCAACATCTACTTTTTGTATACGACGAGTACGCAATAATTTGTCACCAATTTTAATATCAGATGCTCGAATTTCTGCCCCATTTTCCAACAAGCAGCGATGGTCTTCCGTACATTTTATAGAACCGCAATATGCACTAATTTCTATCATTTCTTTGTTTGTTTTTTTCTTGATAACATTCAGGATTTTTGTCCATCCTGAATCACTCCAGATGTAATAATCAAGGGTATTTTTCGTTTCCGCTTCACATATATCATGCAATTTTTCAAGAGTTATACAATCAATGACATTTTCCTTTTTGACTATGACTGGTGTGTCATGCGACAAACAATCCTGATCTGCGAAAATCAAAACTTTTTGGTAATTCAAGTCCTTGACGGTCTGATTGGTATTTCCGGGATGAAGGCCCAAAATCTGAATGATCATTTTGATTTCGGCATTGTCGGCAATTTGTTTCGCACTTTTTCCGTTGGGGTTCAAGAGCTTTCCTCTCAAAGGAAAAATGCCGTAGTTCTCGCGACCTATGACAGCAAGACCCGCTACCGCCAGGCTTTTTGCAGAATCACCTTCGGTCAAAATCAATGTTTTTGGGGATTTACCTTTACCCGTGGCCGGATCGTATTTTTCGGAAAACATTCCCCGACGACGAGATTTGGCAGAATTTTTTCCAAGTGATTTGAGAGCACCCATATCTTTTTGTTTGGCTTTGTCTTCGATATACTGATGTAATCCCATTTTGTCGAGTTGTTTCAAAAATGAATTGGAAGGTTTCCATTCTACGAGAAATTCTTTACTTGATAGCCGCAATTCTTCTTTTGTCGCTGATGTATACGAAGGATTTGGTATATCCAATATCAAAATGATAAAAAAGATGGATTTCAAGTCTCCCACTGTCAAGGCACCAGTTTCGGCTCGTTTTTTGCTCAGGTTTCCATTGATTGCATTTTTCAAATTTCGGTACATCCATTCGATGTGAGTACCACGCGGACATCTCAAAGAATTGACCAAGGCATGCACGCCGGGTTCTGAATTTTGTTTTTTGTCTGCGTCGATCATCGTGACAGCAATTTTCATTCCCCACTTGGTGTCATTTTCACTCTCAGCAAAAGAAGAATCTATCCCCCACGAAGATTGATTCCAAAACATTTTCGAATAATCTTGTAAATTTTTGGCAGGCAATTTGATATCGTTGAAATAGATGGAAATTTTTACATTCGTCGTGGCCACCAGATCCCATGCTCTAGAATACAAGAGAGTTTCTACCAATTTCATATCTTCCAAATTTGTTTCGGACATTCCAAATCTCTCATAATCCGGCAAAAAACGTATTTCTGTATGTCCTTTTTTTTTCGAGCATTTCGTAATTTTTGGAATCGTTCCGATACTCAGGTTTTCTGACCAAGTTTGTTCGAATAATAAATGTTTTTCGGGATCCAGAGTTTCTAATGACAATTTTTTGGAGAAGACGTTAGTTGCTTTGGCCCCATATCCGTTACGACCCACTCCGTGGCGTTGTTGCGAATCATCAAAATTCGTACCAGATTTTTCTTCCGTAAATGCTATTGTTGGAATCCATTTATCAGTGTCTTTGTATTTTGACACCTCCAAACCCCCACCATCATCTTTAATAATGATATCTCCATATCGTCTATCAAAATTAATGTGGATGCTTCTCAAATCATATTGTTGCCTATCTGTTGCATTACTCAAAATTTCGTCGATCATTACCAACAATCCTTTTGAAAGATGGACTTCTCGTTTATGGGCTTTGTCTCCGCCAAAAGAATTCTCAATCTTTTCATCGGGTACTTCTACTATGTATGTCTCCCAGTCAGTTCTTTGTGGATTCCCAATGATGGCATCTGGCCTCAAAAGCCAATGATCCCGAAACGACAACCAAGTGAAATTCATTTTTTTTCAAATGACTAGATTTTTTTACAAAAAATTAAAATAGAACGATCTTGTAGATAAAAAATTATTGTATTCTTAGAAATCGAAAATATGAATTTCAATCATTTTCTTGCAGAAAAATCGATTCACATTTTTGTTTGGGAAATAAAATTTCGAATTCTTCGTTTTTATCTGAATAATTATATCTAGTGAATGATTTGTGCATTTCTTCGTAATACATATCGAAATTCATTCGATGATATTTGTTTTGAAAATTTTGTAAAGTTTGTAATGAAACTGGCATATAATTCGAATCGGTCAATACTTTTCGTAAAATAAAATTGCATGCGCTAATTTCATCATCGTTTTTTACATCCATATAATACAGAAATTGCCACCAAGGAACCGCGCAATCTGTCACGATAGCTAATACTATGTACATTACTGCACAAAGAATGCGTTGATAACAATTTCGTTTTCCTCTCTTAGAAACACAAATCAATTCGTCTAAATTATAAATGATAAATTTTATAGAAATTTTTCTGCTCAATTCACAAACAATGAGAATGTCTCGAAAAGCATAATATTGTCCAAATTCTCCATCAAAAAGGATATCACTTTGGACTCCCCACATCCAAGGAAACAAGATTCGAAATTTTTTTTTCCATTCCAATGTTTTCATTTTTTCTAAATTTTCTAGGAGAGTTGCCAAATGATTTATTTTTTTCGATGAATCCATGTTTTATTTTTTGAATATACAAATAATATTTCACTCCTTTGTGTTCGCAAAATACTCACGAATGGCGGAACAAACTTGACGACGCATTTGTTTGTGTTGCGCTCGATATAACATTTCTTGCAGAACCGGATGACGAGGGGGGTACCATTTTTTACGTGGTTTGGCCTCGACATGTCTCAATCTCTTTTTATCCAGATCTTCCAAACGAACGATCATGGTGGGATTGATGTCTTTCACCGACAGTCCGGAAGGAGCATTCCGAGCGGGTCCCGCGACGAAGTCCGTGGGATTCGATGTGATTGCATTTTTTTCTTGCAACGCAGAATTGTTGGTATAAAACCATGCCAAAAAATTCGCATATGAATTACTGCTCATAGATTCTTTTTTTCACTTTAACCTAAATATCAACATATTATTTGTACCAAAATCAACTCATACCAACAAAAAAAATTCCGAGATATAGAATACTCAGAACATGCCACTCCAGAAAGCGGTATCTCCTAAATTTCGATTTAAGAGACGACGATTTTGTAGCTTCTTCCGTTGAGATTTTCTTTGTGGAGATTTTCTTCGTGGAGATTTGCTTCGTGGAGATTTGCTTCGTGGAGATTTTCTTCGTGGAGATTTTCTTCGTGGAGATTTGCTTCGTGGAGATTTTGACATTTCTTTTATATGAGTGAAATATTTTTTTCATCCAAAATTTATTCATTTTTGCACGAAGAATATTTACCTCCTCCACTAAAGATTATCTCGGCGGTGCCATTGAAAAAGAGGAAACAAATATCGTGTCATTTTTTGCCACGTCAACTTCACCGATGGACGGTTGCCCGGTTTCATCGACCATCCTACAGGACATTTTGATCGAACCATCGTCGCTTTTTTCCATCGGAGGTTGTAGTAGTAATGTTTCACCATACTTTGCTTTATGCAACACTCCAATACCATCTTCTTTACTCACAATATCAATTCCGTCGGGTTTTTTGACTACGCCATAATACCAATATAACATGTCATTTAACTGTTTCAGAGAGTGTTCTACTTGACTACTCACATTTTCGTTCTTTTCTCGTATCAAACTTTCCACTTCTTTGAGAATCGTTTCATTCTTGATCGTAATATCCTTTTCAAAATGATTGAATTTATCACTCCAGGATTCCATCACATCTCGGAATTCTCTTTGAACTTTTTCTGCCTCCAGTAATAGACTACCATCCTCTTCATCCCCTCTGAGTTGACCTCTCAATTCATCCATCTCAGATAAAATCGATTTAATAGAAATGTTCAATTCTTTTCTTGCCAAAGTTTCTCGCGACAAATCTAAACGGAGATGATCAATCGTTTCTCTCAATTCTCCAATCTCCGAGTGGGATGGGACTTCTTGTTGAAGTTGCATACTTTCTTCTCGTTTCTTTATGGCCGATTCTTCGATTCGTTGCACTGCTCGTCTGGTACCCCTCCATGTCAATTGCTCTGGTGGGATGGGACCCACTGGCTGCTTTTCTTGTTTCGATTTACCTGCTAATTTTTTTTTATTTACTCCTCCAATAGTAAATGTATTTAAACCAGGAGGATCTGATTCCACGAAATTTGTTTCAGTAGACTTATTCTCATACGTTTTAACAGAGTTTCTGGAAGTATCTCCTATCGTGCTTCCACGGACAAATGCAGATCGACTATACGTCGAATAATGTTGTTGTTGGGGAGGAGGAGGTTGTAGACTCGGGGTCGGCTGGGACCCACTGGCGGTATTTTTAGAAGATGTCACACGAGGACGTTTGTCGCGTGCATGTTCCGCATGAAATCCCAGAGATGACATTTTATTTTCTGTCATGGGAACTTTTTATTAAAATATTTCCTAACGCTCCTGAAAAGTAAAAATTGCGGTAGTGCAGAAATTTTAAAAAAAAATTTTTTAATGTGACCCAAGAGAAAAGGTGGTAGATATTATTACTTTATTTTATGTGGTTTAATTTTTTGTTATTAAAATGAAAAAAGTAAAACATGGAATCTGTAGTGCGGGTATTTTACCCTTTGCAATTGCACCAAATGCAGCAAATGATATTTACGTTCTATTAGGAAAAGAAGAAAATATACCAGGATGGAAATTTGGTTCTCACAAATGGTGCGACTTTTCCGGGGGCACTGATAGTGAAGATGATGATGTCGAAACGACCGCAGCGCGAGAATTTGTGGAAGAGAGTATGGCTGTGGTTCCGTTTCAAATAATTAAAAAATATCCAAGGGCGGAAAACGAAAGGCAACTTTATGTCGATATTACTGATGTTTACAAAGATTTAAAAATGGGAAATTACACACATAAAATCACTATGATGAGAACTGTCCCCAAACGGGTCCATAACCAAAGTCTGTACGATGTCTCATTAGGATCGGGAATGAACGATTCTCGTACACCAGTGGATCCCATTCCACCAGTGGATCCCATTCCACCAGTGGATCCCATTCCACCAGTAACAGTAAATGTTTTTCCCGATCTGGGTCCAGTACCGATGTCTGTACGAGGTCCAGTACCGATGTCTGTACGAGGTCCAGTACCGATGTCTGTACGAGGTCCAGTACCGATGTCTGTACGAGGTCCAGGCGAAACTTCAAATGTAAATGATATCACGACAAATGTATTGAAATGTGTATGTTATTTGAAACGTATTCCTTGGCAGCCGGAGTTACCTTCTCAATTTGATAGTATTCGATCTCGTCTATTTCATCTGCGGTCTTTATCTCAAAAGTATCAAGAAAATATTTCTGTTTTACCGAAAAACATTCCTTTGCCCGGTTTTACTGCAGAAGACATCTACCATCCCACCAGTAATAGTGAGAGAGATATAACTTCTCAAGTTCATATCGTGGTGAATATGCATTTGACAGATAAAATCGATGCAATACGATATTCTTATTGGACGTCGAATGGCATAAAATACGAAATCGTAAAATTTTCAAAATTCGGAAATCACATAGAAGGAAAAATGCGTAAAGTCATCGATATCTGGCAACGTCTTCGTCATTCCTTTTATTTGCTTCCATATTGCATGCGGAATCATCCAGCATTGGATATAGAAATGGTACCGAATACTGCGCTGATAATCAATCTCAAAGTGAAAAATTGTTACATGGAAAAACAAAGTGTTTCTTGGTGGTCATTACCGAGACTGTCAGAAGTTATACAACACGGAGGATTATTTCGTGGAGAAATGTTCAGACCGAATTTTTTACCATTTTTAGCAGTGGTATTGGATGTTCTCAAAAATTGTGTAAAAAAAGATGATGAGTCTACAAACGAATATGAAGTGAACGTCATTCCTTGGCGTTCACAGTCGACCACAGCAACTTTTTTAAAACCCCCTTTAAAATAAAAGCATGGATATCACAAATTATGCCAAAACGGAAACATTGACCCAGGACCGAGTCCAAGAATTATCTAAAAGCTCCCAAAATGTCATGTACGAATATGAACACGATACAGTAGATCGCGTCAAATCATCTGATGAAGTCAAATATTTGATGCGAGAAACAATGATAAAGTATAAGGAGCTCCGAGAAACACATCCAGAATTTTGCGATCGAGCTTGCCGACGTACGTTGCTCGAAAATGAGACTCAATTACGAGATTTCAAAAAAACACATCCCAAAATATTCGATGTTGTGACAAATAGAGATGCCAGTCCCAAAGATATCGAAGTCATTTATTTTCAACTGAACATAGTCAAGGATGTAGAAGCGGGGAAAATATCATATGAGATGGCCATGCAGAAAGTTCAAATGCATGCCGTCGAAATATGCAAAACGGGCATCTCCTATGAAGAGTGGCAGGAGAAGCAGAAAGAAAAATAAATTTATCATCTTCTGGGACATTTCGATGCTGGTAAGATATTCATCTGAACCCATAAGGTGCATATCAAAGGATTGGCTAACACATAATCTATTGTGGTATTTCCTTTGGAATCATCGACAGTAAAATCCACTTTTCTTATAGCCACTTTTAAAATTTGTATCATGGTCTCCACATCGTCCTTAATTATGGCTATCATCAGAGGCGTGAGTCCATGGCTGTGTTCTGATATATTGACATCTGCATGATTTTGTAATAATAATTCAATAAAATCCGAAAATTTCGTCTTCCATTTTTTGTTCTTGGGAACATTTTTCAGGAGAATGGCTTTCATTAGGGCCGTCTCGCCGTCCTCGTCGATAGCGTCTACATCGGCAATATTTTTTTCGAGAACCCATTTCGCATAATTCAAGGATGCAGTTGGAAATTCGGCTATGAGGTGAAATAAAATTCTCCCCGAAATAGATGGCGATCTTTGAGGAATATGCAATTTGGATTTACTGAAAATGATTTCTGCTATCTCCAAATCATAACTCGCAGATAAAATCAGTCGTATTTTCTCGGTCGCATCTAAATTTCGTAAAAAGTCTTCCTTCATTTTCGCCAAAATAATTTTCACCAAATCTACATAGTGACCTTGTAAGCCCAGTTCTAATAATTCGTATAAATCTTCCGAATCCATCACATCAATATACATTTTGATTCGATCTACTTCCTTTGGATTGATTTCCCAAATTACCTTTTTAATGGCCGATTTATCCCTCTCGATATTACTTTTCGCAGTTCTCACGATCAACGACATATATTGTCGTATCATTTCGGCCAACTGATCCGGACTTTTGTTCAGCAAATAATTCGTCAATTTGAGATCGGATGTGTCCGGATTCAGTAATCTCAAATGCATCATCATCAGAGACCACGCAGAGCAAAATCCCTCCGCTTCTCCCAAGACCAATTTACCTCCGATCGTTTCTGTTTTTATCCCATATTTTTTCGATAATCTTTGTTTGATTTGTGGGCCGATGTTCGGACATGTATGTTTTGGACTCCTATATTTGTCAAATAAAGAAAATTCACTTCTCGAAATCTTCAACTCCTTTTTTATTGCATTGTCCAAAGCCACGTGATTATACAATTTTTTATCAGTAGTTCCATGAGGTTCGAATCTACTCACTATCCCCTTTTCTAAATCCAATATCAAGGCATTCGAATGATACACCATGTCATTCCTATACTTGATTTTAATTGTCAATGGGAGTAATATAAATCTTTTACCTTTGGTCTTGCATTTCTCGATTTCGGACCAAAAACCTTTGTCCACTGACAGCATTTCTGATTGGGCGTCGAAAAGAAACACAAATTGGTGTATCTTTTGATGGTAATTTTGATGCCTCTCCCCGAGAATGCAAACCTCTGGTGAATTTTTCTGCAAATAAAATAACCAACTCATCTCCATGGGTCCCGTACCTCTGAATACGTCGTATTCTGAAATATTCTGTTTTTGCAAGATGGGACTGAGAGTATTCACGAGGGCTGTGGTTCTTCCAGACCCTTGTCCAGACCTTTGTCCAGACCTTTGTCCAGACCCTTGACTCGAACTACGAGAAAATCGCTTCGACGAAAATGACATTCACCCTATTTTAATTTACATTTTAGTTTTTAATAAGGTCTTATATGTTTGTAAAAAGTTTAAAGATTTGGATCGTTCCGTGACCCACGGTTCCTCTATCATCTCGGAATACAGAGTTTCATTTTCGTTTACTGCTCGTATTTTTGCGATAGCATTCTCGAAACTATTT